>JACCDZ010000547.1_pt1 | contig 34368 bp, 31 predicted proteins | sample 7449551 | NCBI WGS metagenome assembly JACCDZ01 (sample SAMN15323452, study PRJNA562643) | freshwater metagenome | isolation source: river surface water | place: USA:Blue River Watershed | collected 2017-08-18 | reverse complement strand
ATTCCATTGTTTATTGGAGATATTTTGTATGCTGTTTTGATTTATTTTGGGTTTCGATTTTTAATTATGGATTCGAAAAAATCAACCTCACTCCTATTGAGTTTACTTTTTTGCTTTGGTATCGAAATCTTACAATTGGTTCAAATTGATTGGTTAATTGCCATTCGGAAAACTACTTTAGGACATTACATTTTAGGTGAAGGTTTTCTTTGGATTGATTTACTTTGTTATGTAGTGGGAACTTTGATGGCTTATTATCTCGACAAATTATTTCTTTCTTCTCGTATCAATTAAATGAATAATTTGCCATTTTCCATTGTCATTGTACAAGGTAAAAGCATTGGCCCCAATGTGACTTAGATTATCATTAACATAAAATTCATAAGGTGTCCATACATGCGCTAAGTTACCGTCAATTTCAATTTTATAATCAATCAACTTTTCAAAAACTTTTACGTTACTAGGAATATTGGCTATTGAATTTAAAAAATCATTAAACTTTTCCTCAACTAATTTATTTCCTTCCTTTGTATTAGCAATTGTTTTCATAACAATATCATTATGACACAATTGTTTTAAAGCGGTAGTATCTTTAGCATGAAAGGCAATAAAAAAGTCATCAACAGTTTTCTTAGGGTTAGCTTCCTGAGCAAATGATATATTAAAAAATATTAATAGTGCTAAAATGTAGTTACTATTCATAATATAATAATTAGTGTATTATCATTACCTGTATTAAATAGGTTACAATTCCAGCTATATAACCTATAACTGCTAATGGAGTAATTTTCTTGAGGTACCACATAAAAGTTATTTTTTCTTTTTCCATAACAGCAATACCCGCTGCAGAACCAATTACTAACATACTTCCGCCTGTTCCAGCACATAAAGCGATAAATTCCCATAAAGAATTATCTATTGGATAGTCTGCCAAAGAAAACATTCCTTGTGTTGCTGCTACTAAACTTCCGTTATCAACAATTGATGATAAAACACCAATAGCAACAATCATTGAATCTGTATTAGGTAAGTTTGTGATTAGGAAATTAGCCATTTCTTTTAAAATTCCAACTTCTTGTAAAGCAAAAACCATTAATAATATTCCCATAAAATAAAGAATCGAACTAATATCTACCTTAGTTAATGCATAAGCTACTGAAAACTTGTCTTTTTCTTCCTGAGACTTATTTCTATGGTAAACAATTGAAACTAAAGACACCATAGATAGCGAAATTAAAACTCCTATAAAAGGAGGTAATCCAGTTATGGCTTTTATTACTGGCACCATTACTAAACCTAAAACACCTGCAATAAAAACACTCATACTACCTCGCATTTTTTCTTCTTGTCTTACCTGCGCCATGGATACTTGTGCTCTAAGGACTGCAAAACCTTTCATTCTAAAACCTGCAATAATAACAGGAACTAATAAAACCATGATTGAAGGTAAGATTAAGATTTTAACTATTCCAAAAGCACTTACTTGTCCACCTATCCATAATAAAGTTGTTGTTACATCTCCAATTGGACTAAAAGCTCCCCCAGCATTAGCTGCTATTACAACAATACCTGATAAAATCATTCTTATCTCACCTTTTGGCATTAATTTTCTTAACAAAGTAACCATAATAATTGCAGTGGCTAAATTGTCAAGCAATGAAGACAAAAAGAAGGTAATAAATGCAACTATCCATAACAATTTAAAAACAGATGTTGTTCTAATTCTACTTGTTATAACAGTAAATCCTTTGTGAAGATCCACTAATTCTACTATAGTCATGGCTCCCATAAGAAAAATCAACAAACCAGAAATCTCACCAAAATATTCCATTAATTTTTCAGTAACTAAATGTTGATCGTCATGGCTGTAAATAGCAATAACAACCCAACAAACTGTTCCGGTAAGTAATGCTGTAATAGTTTTGTTTATTCGAATAGGAGATTCTAAAATAACTGACAAATAGCCAAGAATTGCAACTAAGAGTAATATTGGGATCATTTTTTAATTTTTAAAACGGCACTAAATTAAAACATTATTTAACATTAATTTAATATTTGATAAATATTTTTAAGCTTTTTAAAAAAGAAAATAACATTTACTACCTTTGTGATTCAAATACGATAAAACATGTCAGTAGCAAAGAAAGATTATAAAAGAATAACAACAAGAACCTTAATAGATATGAAAGAAAATGGAGAAAAAATCTCCATGCTTACTTCATATGATTTTACAATGGCAAAAATTGTTGATTCAGCTGGAGTTGATGTTATATTGGTGGGAGATTCAGCTAGTAATGTAATGGCAGGACATGAAACAACTCTCCCAATTACATTAGATCAAATGATTTATCATGCTTCAAGTGTAGTTAGAGCTTGTGAAAGAGCCTTGGTTGTTGTCGATTTACCTTTTGGAAGCTATCAATCGGATTCTAAAGAAGCTTTGCGTTCTTCTATCAGAATAATGAAAGAAAGTGGCGGACATGCTGTAAAATTAGAAGGTGGAAGCGAAATTAAAGATTCGATTAAAAAAATATTAAATGCCGGGATTCCTGTTATGGGACATTTAGGATTAACTCCTCAATCTATTTATAAATTTGGAACATATACCGTAAGAGCAAAAGAAGATGCTGAAGCCGAAAAATTATTAGAAGATGCAAAAATGCTTGAAAAATTAGGTTGTTTTGCCTTAGTTTTAGAAAAAATTCCTGCTGCTTTAGCTGAAAAAGTAGCTAAAAGTATCTCTATTCCAGTAATAGGAATTGGAGCTGGTAGTGGTGTTGACGGACAAGTATTGGTAATTCACGATATGTTGGGTATGAATAACGAATTTAGTCCAAGATTCTTGCGTCGTTATTTAGATTTATATGATCAAATGACAAGAGCCATTGGACAATATGTTACCGATGTTAAAAGTCAAGATTTTCCTAATATTAATGAGCAATATTAATTGTGTCTACTAAAGAAATTTCAACCAAAAACAATCTTCAAATTCTGCATGAAGACAATCATATAATTGTAATTAATAAACGTGTAGGCGATATTGTTCAAGGTGATAAAACCGGAGATAAACCACTTTCGGATGTAGTAAAAGAATACATCAAAGAAAAATACAACAAACCTGGAGATGTTTTTTTAGGTGTTGTACATCGTTTAGATCGTCCAACCACTGGAATTGTTGTTTTTGCGAAAACTTCAAAAGCCCTTACTCGTTTAAATGAAACGTTTAAAAACAGAGAAACTCAAAAAACCTATTGGGCAGTTGTGAAAAATTGTCCTCCAAAAGAAAAAGATACTTTAGTTCATTTCTTAAAACGAAATACGAAAAACAATACTTCAAAAGCTTATTTGAAAGAGGTTCCAGAAAGTAAAAAAGCAAGTTTAAGTTATCAAATCATCAAGAAATTAGATAATTATTTTGTTTTAGAAATTGATTTACACACAGGAAGACACCATCAAATTAGAGCGCAACTACAAGCAATAGGTTGTCCTATAAAAGGCGATTTAAAATATGGTTTTGACCGAAGTAATACTGATGGAGGGATTCATCTGCATGCACGTAAGTTAATTTTAACCCATCCTGTTTCCAAAGAAAACTTGACATTTATAGCAAAAACCCCAAACAACGTTATTTGGAATTCAATAATTTAACATGATTCATGTTTTTTTAAAGTTTTTTCACTACATTTATTGCAAATAATTCCGATGTAATGAAGAAAACTCTACTTTCACATATTACTTCTAATCAAAAAATCAAACAACTTGAGACGGAATTAGACTACTACAAAAGTAAAGATACTTTACAAGAGAATTTTGACTATTTTTTTAATGAAACTACTGATTTAATATGCATAGCCAATTTAGATGGTTATTTTTTAAAAATCAATCCCGCTTTCACTAATACATTAGGATATACTGAATCAGAATTAATCACTAAAAAATTCATCAATTATGTCTATTCAGATGATATAGAAAAAACCTTAAATGAGATAAATAATCTCAGTGAAGGAATTAATACTATCAATTTTAGCAATCGTTACTTACGAAAAGATGGGTCCAAAATTTGGTTACAATGGATTTCAACTATCAATTTAGAAACAAAAATAGTATTTGCAATAGCTAGGGATATTTCAGGAATTAAAAACACCCAAGAAAAATTAATACTTAGTGAAAAATTATTAAATGAATCCCAAAAAATGGCTAAAATTGGGAGTTGGGAATTTGATTTAATCAGCAACAAATTATATTGGTCAGATGAACTTTACAACATTTTTGAAATTGATAAAAGTGCAAAAGAAAATTTAGCCGAATCATATAGAAGCCGATTAACTATTGAAGATATAAATCACTTAGACCAGCTTGCAGATAGAACAATTAAAGAAAAAATATCATACGAAGTAGAACATCCTTTCACACTATCTGGAAATAGAAAAAAATGGCTTTTAGGATCTGGTGAACCTGTAATAAACGAAGCAGGTGAAGTAATTAAAATAAGAGGAGTTGCCCGAGATATTACAGCACAAAAAGAAAGAGATGCTGCAATAAAAGCAAAAGAATTTGCAGAGCTTGCTAATCAGGCAAAATCAGATTTTTTAGCCAACATGAGTCATGAAATAAGAACACCTTTAAATGGAATAATTGGATTTACTGATTTATTACTAAAAACAAAACTTGATTCAGATCAACAAGTTTACATGAGTAACATCAACCAATCTGCTAATTTACTTCTAGACATAATTAATGATATACTAGATTTTTCAAAAATTGAATCTGGAAAGTTTGAATTATCTTTTGAACCTGTTAATTTAAGATCATTAGCAGAACAAGTAATAGACTTATTTAAAAGTCATGCTCTTAATAAAAAAATTGATCTAAATTTAATGATTGATCCAAATATTCCAAAATATGTTATTACAGATAGTGTAAGACTAAAACAAGTATTAGTGAATTTAATTGGTAATGCCGTAAAATTTACAAACTTTGGAGAAGTCCTCCTTCAAATTGAAATTGTCAAAAAAAATAAAAACCAATTTGTCCCCATTTGTTTCTCAGTAATTGATACAGGTATTGGAATTCAAAATCATAATTTAAACAAAATATTCCAATCATTTGTTCAAGAAGATGTATCCACAAGTAAAAAATTTGGTGGTACAGGTTTAGGTTTATCAATATCAAATCAAATTTTAGAAAAACTAAATAGTAAAATAAATGTAAAAAGTGTTGTGGGGGAAGGTAGTAATTTTAATTTTACTATTAATTTTGAAACTGCTAATAGTCTTGCCACTAAAGAACAAATTTCGGGTTATGTTGACGAGAAAAAAAATAATAAATCTAATAAACTAAGTAAAAAATTTAAAATTTTAATTGTTGAAGACAATAAAATAAATATGTTTCTTTGTACAAAAATGATTCATTCCATTTTGCCTAAAAGTACAATTTTAGAAGCTTATAATGGAAAAATGGCATTAGAAATATTAGAAAATCAAAATGTAAATTTAATTTTAATGGATATTCAAATGCCTATAAAAAATGGGTATGAAACAACAATTGAAATCAGAAATAATGATAAATTTAAAAATTTACCAATCATTGCATTAACTGCGGGTATTATGATTGGAGAAAAAGAAAAATGCATTGAAAATGGTATGGATGACTTTATTTCTAAGCCATTCAAATTAATTGAATTACAAACTATTATTAATAAATATATCTAACATGAAAAGAATACAACTAATTACATTAACTATTCTACTATCAACTTCTTTATTTTCACAGGAGCATTTTAGTGGTATTACTACATCTAAAAGAGTAGGCTTATTGAATGCAACAAATAACCCAGCCGAATTAGCAAATATTAATTCAAAATTTGAAGCCAATATATTTAATTTTTCAGCCGGAATTTCAAATAACAAACTATCTTTTAACGACTTAATTAAAGGAAATAATCTTGAAGACAAAATATTTGAAGGAAATGAAGCAGTAAATTTAAGAATTGATTCTCAAATATATGGACCCTCTTTTGCATTTAAATATAATAAATGGGGGTTCGGAATATATTCAGTTGCCAACATTAAGGCTAATGTAATTAATGTAAACTCTCAATTAGCTGATGCTATACGAAACGGAAATTTGAGTACTATTTTTTCTCAAACAATCATTTCATCTAACGAAAACCAAAGATTAAATGCTACTACTTGGGGAGAACTTGGGTTTACTCTAGCAAGAAATATTATAGATTTACCAAAACATAAATTAAATATTGGTACAAACTTAAGATTATTGTTTCCAGGTGCTTATGCAAATTTTTCTGCAAATAATTTCAGTGGTACTTTAGTCAATAATATGGGAAATCTATCACTTACAAATGCTTCGGCAAATGTTAATATTGCTTACGCTGGTGTTTTAGCGAATGATTATAATGATCAAGGAAATTATAACGAATTCTTCTCTCAAGGAATTAATGGTTTTGCTGCTGATTTAGCTATTAATTATCGTTTAAAAGATGAAAATGATACAAATAGTTACAAATTAAATACCGGATTATCAATTAAAAACATTGGTTCTATGACCTTTAAATCGAATAACAATCTTAATAAAAATTATTCTTTAAATGTTGAAAATTTTGAAAGTTTAGATTTAAACCAATTTGAAAATGCTGAAAGTTTATCGGAAATTGAAACTATTCTTAATGACCCTGCTAATGCTAATTATTTTCAATCAACTTCAAGCACAGCTGATTATTCAGTAAAACTTCCTACTGTTATCAATGCCTATGCAGATGTTAGATTAGCAAAAAAATGGTTTGTTACAGCAAGTGTGAATCAAAAAATAAATGATGATTCTAAAAATGATTTTATAACTACACAAAATTCCTATACATTAATTCCAAGATTCACTACTAAATGGTTTGAAACATTTGTGCCTTTAGCCTCAAATGAAATTTCTGGGTTTACTAGTGGAATTGGATTTAGAGTGGGTGGATTTTTCATGGGATCTAATAGTGTTTTTTCTGCACTAGCTAATAACGGAAAACAAGCTGATTTATATTTAGGAATTCGATTTGGGTTATAATCAAAATTTGAAATTGTGAAATGGAAAGGTAGACGTCAAAGTGACAACGTAGAAGACAGAAGAGGAATGTCTGGCAGTGGAAAAGTAATTGCTGGTGGAGGTACCATAGCAATTATATTTTTTCTAGTAAAAATGTTTTTCCCTGAAGCAGCACCATTTGTTGATACTATTCAACAAAGTCAAGGTGTACAACAAACAGAACAAGTAGAACAAAGAGAACTTACTCCTGAAGAAAAGGAAATGGGAGAATTCGTTTCAACCGTTTTAGCTGATACTGAAGATACTTGGACTAAAATATTTGAAGAAAATAATTTAGGAACTTACAAACAACCTAAAATGGTATTATTTTCGGGTTCCGTTGAAACTGCTTGTGGTGGGGCAAGTTCTGCTTCAGGACCATTTTATTGTCCAGGCGATCATAAAGTGTATATGGATTTAGCTTTTTTTGAGGAGCTAAAAACCCGTTTTGGAGCTAAAGGTGGTGATTTTGCAATAGCTTACGTAATTGCTCACGAAGTGGGACATCATGTCCAAACCATTTTAGGAACTTCGGGAAAAGTTAGAAAATTACAACAAACCAAAAGTGAAACCGAAGCCAATAAATTATCCGTTTGTTTAGAACTCCAAGCCGATTTCTATGGCGGATTGTGGGCACATTATAACCAAAAATATTTAGAAGAAGGTGATATTGAAGAAGCGTTAAGTGCCGCTCATGCTGTTGGTGATGATGCCATTCAAAGTAAAATGCAAGGTCATGTTGTTCCCGATTCATTTACTCATGGTTCATCTGAACAACGTATGAAATGGTTTATGAAAGGATTCAAGTCTGGTGATATTCGATTAAGTGATACTTTTGCCGAAGAAATGTAGCTTTTCATCAATAATTTATTTTTAAAACAATTTTAGTCATTATAAGTAACTTATTTGAATATTTTTTGTAATTTTGTTTAACTTTTAATTAATTTAATTAAACAAAAAGTTGGTAAATATTCAATCATAAAAATATGAAAAATAAAATTCCAGATAATGTTGTTTTTAATGAAGAGGAAGGTTACAATGCTAGTATGCTTGCCTATCCAACTAATGTTGGAGCACCCGTAATCAAAATAGACAATATTTTGGATTGGAAAAGTGTAGGAATTAGAAAAGTTAACAAAGAATTTGAAAGTAAATTCAATGAACTTAAAGCCGAATATGAGAAGTTAATGCAAGAATATGAATGGAACGAAATTATCTACAATTCCAAATATTCTTTCGAACCCTTAATTGGTGAAACGTATCATTTATATCAATCAAATGATGGAACTCATTTCCTATCCTTGATTCACCCATCGCAATGGAATAAAGAATTTATTGGATCATTTAAATTAAATAGTGATAAAAAATGGATACATATTAGTTCCAAACAAGATTCATTTTAAAAAAAGAATTCTTCTTAAAAAAAAAGAAGAATTCTTTTTTTTTATCCTAACCACCCTTCCCTATCCAAACTACGATACTGAATTGCCTCTGCAATATGATGCGATTGAATATTCTCAGAATTCTCTAAATCAGCTATAGTTCTAGATACTTTTAAAATTCTATCATACGCTCTAGCGGATAAATTCAAACGTTCCATCGCTGTTTTTAGTAATTGTAACGAAACCTCATCTAAAACACAAAATTCACGAATTAATTTGCTACTCATTTGCGCATTATAATGAATATGTTCAAAATTTTCAAAGCGTTGCGATTGAATCTGTCTGGCTTTTGTAACTCGCTCTCTAATTGCTACACTACTTTCTGCTTTTCGAGTTTCAGTTAGTTTTTCAAACGGGACAGGTGTTACTTCAATATGGATATCAATTCGATCTAATAATGGTCCCGAAATCTTGCTCAAATAGCGCTGCATTTCTTGAGGAGTAGAACTCACAGGTGCATTAGGGTCATTAAAATAACCTCCCGGGCTCGGATTCATACTCGCCACTAACATAAACGAAGATGGATAAGTAATCGTAAATTTCGCTCTAGAAATCGTAACTTCCCTATCTTCTAAAGGTTGGCGCATTACTTCTAAAACTTCTCGTTTAAATTCGGGTAATTCGTCTAAAAATAAAACGCCGTTGTGAGCTAAGGAAATTTCTCCAGGTTGTGGATAACTTCCTCCACCAACTAAGGAAACTGAACTCGCGGTGTGATGTGGACTTCTAAAAGGACGCTGCGCCATCAAACCTACATCTTTTGTCTTTCCAGCAACAGAATGAATTTTAGTAGTTTCCAAAGCTTCTCGCATCGTCATTGGTGGCAAAATACTTGGTAATCGCTTGGCTAACATCGTTTTTCCAGAACCTGGCGGACCAATTAAAATAATGTTATGACCGCCAGCAGCCGCAATTTCCATGCATCGTTTTATTCCTTCTTGGCCTTTAACATCGGCAAAATCGTGTTCTGGAAAGTTTAGAGTTTTTGAAAATTCTTCAGTTGTATCAATTCTTGTGGGTTCTAAGTTTCCTTTTCCTTCAAAAAATTCGATTACTTCGGTAACATTTGAAATCCCATAAACATCAATATTTTCTACTATTGCGGCCTCTTTGACATTTTGGATTGGAATCATAATTCCTTTAAAACCTTCTTCTTTGGCTTTAATAGCGATAGATAATGCTCCTTTTATGGGTTGTAAAGTACCATCAAGCGATAATTCGCCCATGATGATGTAATTTTCGATTTCTTTTGAGGTAATTTGAGAAGAAGCCGCTAAAATTCCAACTGCAATAGTTAAATCGTAAGCAGAACCTTCTTTTCGTAAATCAGCAGGCGCCATATTTACAATGATTTTTTTACCGGGAAATTGATAGGAATTGTTTTTAAGTGCAGCAGCAATTCGAAAACTGCTTTCTTTTATGGCCGAATCAGGAAGTCCAACTAAATGATAACCGATTCCTTTTTCTGTGTTTACTTCTACAGTGATTGTAGTGGCCTCTACGCCAAAAACGGCGCTTCCGAATACTTTTACTAACATGGCTTATACTTTTTAAATGGCTTATATAGATGCAAATATAGAAAAGTTTTTGAAATAAAAAATCCCGATTGCTCGGGATTTAATTTATTTTTTGAATTTTGATATTCCGTCTTCTAACCATTTTTTATATACCTCAGCATCTGGTGTATATCCAATTTGCTGGGTAATATCATTTCCATCGCTATCTAAAATAATGTAATAAGGTTGTGCATTGTTTTTATAATGAGTAATTTGATAATCGCTCCATTTGTTTCCAATCGTTACAATTTCTTTACCTGTTTCTTTTGAAACGTATTGCTCTTCTTTTGGTAATTCGCGTTTGTCATCTACATATAACGATACCAGAACAACTTGATCTTTCAAAATCGATAAGATTTCAGGTTTAGACCAAACAAAATCTTCCATTTTTCTACAATTCACACAAGCATGACCCGTGAAATCTAATAAAATTGGTTTACCTACTTTCTTAGCGTAAGCCAATCCGTCTTCATAATCGTGAAAAGCTATTATTCCATGTGGACCTGAGTGAGCATGTTCTGGAAGTGCAACTGCAGCTGGCGTGGTTCCTCCGGAAGTTCCAATTCCGTTAGGACTTTCACTATAGGTCATTGGCGGTGGAAATCCTGAAATAATTTTCAATGGAGCACCCCATAATCCTGGAATTAGATAAATTGTAAATATCGTAACGAAAATCGCCATAAACAATCTTCCAACAGATAGATGAGTCATAGGACTATCGTGTGGCAACGTTAATTTTCCAAAAAGATACGCTGCCCAAGTTCCAAAAATCGCAATCCATATTCCTATAAAAACTTCTCTTTCTAATAAATGTGCTTGCACTACTAAATCGGCATTCGATAAAAATTTGAATGCTAAAGCTAATTCTAAAAATCCTAGAGAAACTTTAACCGTATTTAACCATCCACCTGATTTAGGTAACGAGTTCATCCAACCTGGGAACATCGCAAATAACATAAAGGGTAATGCTAAAGCTGATGAGAATCCTAACATTCCTATAATTGGCGCTAAACCACCTTTAGACGCTGCTTCAACTAATAATGTTCCAACGATTGGTCCAGTACAAGAAAATGAAACAATTGCTAAAGCCAATGCCATAAAAAGGATTCCTACAAGTCCTCCTCTATCGGCTTGTTGGTCTACTTTATTGGCCCATGAATTTGGTAAAACGATTTCAAATGCTCCTAAAAATGAGGCTGCAAAAAACACTAATAATCCAAAGAAAATCAAGTTAAACCAAACGTTTGTTGATAGTGCATTTAACGAATCCGCTCCAAAAACACCTGTTACTAATGAACCTAAAATAACGTAAATCAATATAATTGAAACACCATATAAAATAGCGTTTTTCTTTCCTTCTGCTTTGGTTTTACTTTGTTTGGTGAAGAAACTCACTGTCATAGGAATCATTGGGAATACGCAAGGCGTAAGTAAAGCCGCAAATCCACCAAAAAACGCTAAAAAGAAAATCGACCATAATCCTTTTTCTTCTGTTTTTGGAGCTGCAGTTGCTACAACTTCTTTTGTAGATTTTTCTGTAACTGCAGTTACAACTGCTGATGTATCAGTAGCAACAATCGTCGAATCAGTTTCTACGACTGTACTTGCTACATCCTCTGTCTTAATTGCAGGCAATTTAAAAGTAAAAGTAGCATCTTGTTGGATACATTGTTCTTTACAAGCTTGGTATTCCACATAGACCTTAATTTCTTTTAGATTGGCATTGGTAATCTTTACCGTTTGCTTGAATTGTGCAGCGTTTTCAAACATGTATTCATCAACCTCAAAGATATCGTTATATACTTTTTTGTATTTACTCTCAGTTGTTTTTCCAACTAACTGATAATTTCCTTTCTGATTTTTGTAATTAAAAACCGTGGGAAGCGAACCACCATCTGGAGTATATTGCGAAAACATGTGCCACTCATTTTCTATAGTAGCATCCATAATCAATTCAAATTCGGTAGCCGATTTTTGAACAACTTTTGTTTTCCATTGTACTGGATTCAAAATTTGCGCGTTTCCAAAAATTCCAAAAATTAAGGCGATTAAGGCAAAATATTTTTTCATTCTTCTAATACTATTTTTATGATGTTTTGTGTTGTTTCTTTACTTGTAAATCGGTCATCAGCTCGTTTTCCAACAACCCAAACAATTTGGTCTTCCGAACCTAACAACCATTGATTTTCTTTATCTAAAAGCGAGTATTTCTCATCTTTAAAATACTTACTCAACTTCTTTTTTCCACTCATTCCTGATGGATAAAAATAATCTCCTTCTTGCCATTTTCTGATGGTTAATGGAAATTTGAGTTTGCTTTCATCTACAAATATACAATTCGAATGCGTTTCAAAAATGTTAACTGCTTTATAAAACCTAAGTTTTAAGGGAATATTAACTTTATCATCTAACGACTTAATAACATAAATTTCTTCTTCATTAGATGATTTTCTTACTGAAAGGATTAATTTTTCTCGATCTTTCAACAAAAAATGCGTTTCTGAAAAAATCTGTTTTCCTGATTGTGCATCGACCAAATCATAAATATCATTCCACGCCGAAAATCCATATGATTTAAGCCATTGATACAAATACGCTTTGTAATTTTGGAATTCAAGCAAAGGTTTCAAATGAATTTCTAATTGACTCTCTTTCTCCTCTACAACTTTTTCATAAACCAATTTAGAAGCGTCATTAACTAAACTTTCAGCTTGTTGCAAATGATGTAAAGTGTTTTGAAACGAATCTAAAAATCCGGTATTCAATTCTTTTAAAATGGGAACAATGTCGTGACGCAGTTTATTTCGGAAATACTTATCCGATGCATTACTAGAATCTTCTCGCCATTGAATTTCATTTTCTAACGCATAATTTTCAATTTCCAAACGAGAAAAAGCCAACAACGGACGAATAATGTTTCCATTTTGAGCTGGAATTCCCGTTAAACCTTCTAAGCCGGTTCCTCTAGTAAAATTGATTAAAAACGTTTCGACATTGTCATCCAAATGATGCGCGGTAACCAAATAATCCAATTGATTTTCTAACAAAAGTTCCTGAAACCATTGATAACGTAACTTTCGAGCGGCTAATTGAATAGAAAGTTTGTTTTCTTTAGAATAATTTTCAGTATCAAATCGAATGAAATAACTTTTTACTTTTAACTTTTCACTTTTTACTTTTACAAAAAGTTCATCAGCATCGCTTTCCTTCCCTCTTAATTGAAAATTACAATGTGCAATCTTAATATCATAATTCAATTGCTGAAACAAATGCATCAAAACCATACTATCAATGCCTCCACTAACAGCTAAAAGCAATTTCTTGTCTTTTAGTTGGGCAAAATTTTGTTCTATATGATTTTGAAATTTTGTAAGCATGACCAAAAATAAGGAATTATTTGGATTGCAGCACTTCAAACATTGCTTTTGCCTTTAACAAACATTCTTCATACTCCATTTCTGGAATAGCCTGAGATGTTATAGCACTTCCAACAGAAAATGATAAATATTGATTTTCCGAATTATACAAAATACTTCGAATTACGACATTGAAATCAAAATCTCCATTTGGAGTAAAATAGCCTACTGCTCCACTGTATAAACCGCGTTTTGTTTCTTCCAAGTCTTCAATGATTTGCATAGCCGAAATTTTTGGCGCTCCCGTCATACTTCCCATAGGAAAAGTGGTTCTTAGAATTTCGATGGGTGAAGTCGAATTTTCTACTTCGGAAACAATCGTAGAAATCATTTGGTGGACTTGCTTAAACGTATAAATCTGACACAATTCTTCTACTTGAACGCTTCCTTTTGTGGCGGTGTGCGATAAATCGTTGCGAACTAAATCCACAATCATGATGTTTTCTGAACGCTCTTTTTCGTTTTGAGCTAAATCGAATTTTAATTGTTCGTCTTGTTCTACTTCGAAACTTCGTCTTGCTGTTCCTTTTATAGGTTGGGAAATGACTTTATTTCCTTCTTTTCGCAAATAACGCTCAGGTGAAGCGGAAAGCAAATACTGAAAATTATTCTTGAAGTACACAGCAAAAGGCGGTTCGGAAATAGCATTTAGTTTTTGATAAATTTCCAAGGGTTCGATTGGAGCCTTTTCGGCATAAAATTCCATGCAGAAATTGGCTTCGTAAATGTCGCCACGATGAATGTGTTCGAGCATTTTGGAAACTTTGGAAAGGTAATTTTCCTTTGAGATACGTTGCTGAATTTCAACATCAGATGACGGAACACTAAATACTAAACACTGAGTTATTTCTTCGAAATCTAATTCAATTTCATCATCACACATTCGTAAATATTGAATTTCTATCTGATTTCCTTTAATCAAAAACAACTTTTTAGGTTGAAAGAAAAACAAATCTGGGAAATCTAATCCATCGAAATTATTAGATTGTAAAGCTTCGGTATCATTTTTTAAATCGTAGGATAAGTAACCAAACAACCAATCTTTCGTTTGACTTTGGTATTGATACAAATCTTGAAACGCGTTTTCGTAATCGGTTTTAATAGAAGTAAAAGCATCCACCGCTAAAACCACATCGTAACTGGAATACTTTTGATGATAGTCATTCGAATCTAAAAACACAACTTCTCTGTGTTGGTTCGCCCAATGTAAAAGTTGGTTTTTAAAGTCGGAAAAATGCGAAATATCTTTTGTAATTACTGTTCTCAAATTGGAAAATTTACTTCGTAAAAGTACAACAAAAAAATAGTTGTTGAAAAATGGTTCAAATGTTAAAATTTGGCACGGTTTTTATTCTTGCCTCAATAACTAACCCAATTAAAAATTCATTTGTATTGATTCTAAAACTACATGTATTAAAAACAATTAATCAATAACTTTAAAAATGAATTTTTATGAACAAAAACACCAAAATCGTATTGACTTTGCTAGCACTTGGTTTAATAGTAGCATGTAAAGAAAGTGTTGCTGAAGAAACCCCTGATTATTCGGAAAATGTTGCAACTGATAGCACAAGTGTTGTTTCTTCTTCCGCAGCCGTTGAAAACAAAAACAGCAATCGGAAATTTGTTCGAACCGCCGATGTGAAATTTAAAGTCAAGAATGTTGCCAAATCGACTTATGCGATTGAAGATGCGACAACGAAATTTGGTGGATTTGTAACGTATACCCATCTTCAAAGCAACATTCACAGCGAAGACCGAACCAAAGTTAGTCAGGATAGTACTTTAGTGACTACAAAATATAAAGTGGATAACAACATTACCATTCGTGTTCCGAATACGAAAATGGATACGGTGATAAAAACCATAGCAAAACAAATTCATTTTTTAGATTATCGCATCATAAAAGCAGATGATGTTTCCTTACAAATGTTATCGAATGAATTAGCGCAAAAAAGAAGCAATTTATCTGAAAAACGTTTGGCAAATGCAATTGATTCGAAAGGAAAGAAACTAAATCAAGTTGTGGATGCCGAAGTAACCTTAGATGCAAAAAAAGAGCAAAATGATGCTTCAAAATTGCAGAATTTATCGCTTCAAGACCAAGTGAACTTTAGTACTTTAACGCTAAACATTTATCAAGACGAAAGCATCAAACAGGAAATGGTGGCTAATGAAAAAAGCATCAACGCTTACCGACCAAATATTGGCTTACAAATTTGGGATAGTGTAAAAACGGGTTGGTTTATGTTGGAAAACATTGTTTCGTTTGTAGTGGTGCTTTGGCCATTTGCCTTGATTGGGTTTTTAGGATTTTTAGGATATAAAAAGTTTTTGAAAAAGTAAGAAATAAGCCATCGGAAAACCGGTGTTTTTTTTTATATTTGATATACTAACATTTTTTTATGAAAAAACTATTTATCATTTGTCTGAGTGTTCTATTATTCAATAATACTAATGCTCAAGAAAACAGCGAACTTAAATTTGAAACCAATTTTTATGATGCCGTAAATAAATGGGTTGTGTTACCCAAAAAATCAACTGACACAATATATACTTATGGTTTTATTTATATGGATATCTCTGCTGGAATTACATTTCATTTAGGAGGAAGTTTTTATATTGATAAAAATAAAAAATATATTGGTGATGAACAGCCTGCTCATCAAATGATAAAAAAGAGATTAGATAACCCAAATATTGTAAAAATGGCGGTTTTAAGTGATTATAAACTTAAAGAACTTAATCTAAGTAAAGAACCTAATTGGTTAAGTAGCTATGAATTTTCTGAAGATTCTATAGAAAATTTAAAAGAATTAGGTTATCATTTCAATCATGTTGGCGCTTGTGAAAAAGCCTTATTATATTTAAACAAAGCTTATAAAAAAGATCCTCATTACAAAGGTTTAGAGTTTGAAATTGCTTATGCCTATAATCATTTAGGACAATATGATAAATCAATTCCTGTTTTAGAAAAGGCTTTAAAAAACGATTCTAAAAATTATTCTTTTTATAGAGAATTAGGATATGCCTATTCTAAACTAAATAAATTAGATATGGCAGAAAAAACATATAAAAAAGGAATTAGTTTATCAGATAGTAATTTTGAAAAATCGGAGATGGCTTTAAATATGGCTCAAGGATATTTTTTAGTAAAAAATAAAGGTAAATTTGATGAATGGGCAAAAATAACTCGAACATATGCTGAAAAAGATTCTCAATATGCTCAATATATCAATTTTTTTGAAAAAGAATGGGATAGCAAAAGGTAAAATATTTCATTATATTTGAAATAACTAACCAAAAAACTATTCAAATTATGAAAATTGCAACTATTATTGTTCGTGTACTTTTAGGAGCTCTGATGTTATTTGCTTCTATTTCTTATTTCTTCAATTTAGGAGAACAACCTGCGCCAACTGGTGATATGGCTAAATTAATGGGTGGATTGATGGCTTCAAAATACATGTTTCCATTGGTAAAATCAATAGAATTAATTGCGGGTTTAATGCTTGTAAGTGGAAAATTTATCAAATTAGGAACCCTTTTATTGTTACCCATTTCGGTGAATATTTTTCTAATTCATACTGTAACGCAAGTATCTGATTTACCTGTTGCTATATTTGTTTTAGCTGCTAATATCTTTTTAATTTATGCCAATAGGGATGGTTTTAAAGAAATTGTAAAGCCGTAAAATTTAAAATTATTTAACTGAATTTTATCTTACATATACACCCAAAGTTGGGTTGCTAAGTATGATTTTGTTATACATATGAACAAGTTGTGTGTTATTATAAAACCTACAAAATGAAATTAAAATTTGGACTATTATTATTCATTGTATTTTTTAGTCAAACTTTTGCCCAATCAATTGCAAGGGTTGAAAATGTTAAAATACATTCAAAAGCATTAAATCAAGAAAGAGAAGTTTTGATATACACTCCTATTGACTATGATTGGAGAACAAACGAGTATTTTAATGTGATTTATGTTTTTGACAGCCAAAACAGGGAATTTTTTGATTATACGACTTCAATAATTTCTTTTTTGACAGATGGAAATAAATCTTTTATCGTAGTTGGAATAACTTCTCCTTTCGATGAAAAACTTGACTATTCAAGGAATAACGATTTATTACCAATATTGGAAACAGAAGAATCAAAGAAAAGATACGGTAAATACTCAGGTAACGCAGACAATTTTTTGAATTTTGTAGAAACTGAGTTAATTTCTTATGTAAATTCAAAATACAGAATTTCAAATCAAAACATTGCAGTAGGTCACTCTTTAAGTGCATCGTTTATTTTATATTCTTTAATTCAGAAGCCAAATCTTTTTCAAAATTATATAGCAATTTCGCCAAATTTTGCATATGATGATGACAAATTAAGTAAAGACATTATTAAATTTGACTTTGCAAAATTAAAAAAAGAATCTTTCATTTATTTAAGTAACGCAAATGAAGGTATTGAATATTGGAAAGAATGGAAGCCTGCGAGAGAGAACGTATACTCTTTTTTCAAAGATTCCATTAAAAGCAAAAAACTAACAGTTGAAATTGCTGAATATCCTGAAAATAATCATTGGAATACATTTCCACCAAGTTTGAATAATGCTTTAAAATTCTACTTTGAAAATATTCAGAAAAAGCAAGAAAGAGAATTAAGCAAGGAAATTTATGAAGTCAAGATAAAAGTAAAAGTTAATAACAAAAATGACACAATTTATATAACAGGAAACCAATCAAGTTTGGGAGATTGGAATCCTAACAAAATTGAAATGAAAAAAACTTCTGATTATGAAAGAAGTATTGTTTTGAAAGTCCAAAGTCCAGCTCAATTCAAATTCACAAAAGGAAGTTGGGATAGAGAATTACAAGTAATTGGAACATATAACAATTTGACTATCAATCCTGTAATAAAGATAGAATTTGAATTTGAAATTATGAAAAATGAATAACTAAATATAACAGAAGTTCGGTAAAATATTAAAACCAACCTAAAAAATCTATTTTTAACTCCTCATAATCTTTAAAATAAAAAAAGCCGAAATTTCAATTGAAATTTCGGCTTTTTGATATAATAACTTTTCTATTTACACGTGTAATGCTCTGTTATCAGTTGCTGCTAATGCTGCTTCTTTGATAGCTTCTGCAAACGTTGGGTGTGCGTGTGACATTCTTGAGATATCTTCTGCACTTGCTCTGAATTCCATAGCTGTAACTGCTTCTGCGATTAAATCGGCACATCTTGCGCCAATCATGTGAACGCCTAAAACTTCATCTGTTTTAGCATCCGCTAAGATTTTTACAAATCCGTCAGTGTCTCCTCCTGCTCTAGCTCTTCCTAATGCTTTGAATGGGAAACTTCCCGCTTTGTACGCTACACCTTCAGCTTTTAATTGCTCTTCTGTTTTACCAACAGCTGCAACTTCTGGCCAAGTATAAACTACACCCGGAATTAAATTATAATCGATATGAGGTTTTTGACCTGCTAAGATTTCGGCAACTAAAACACCTTCTTCTTCCGCTTTATGTGCTAACATCGCTCCACGAACTACATCACCAATTGCATAAATGTTTGAAGCTGAAGTTTGTAAATGATCGTTTACTTCGATTTGACCTCTATCGGTAACTTTTACTCCTGCTTTTTCAGCGTTTAAACCATCTGTATAAGGACGACGACCTACAGAAACTAGAGAATAATCACCTTCTAACGTAATGATTTCTCCTTTAGCATTTTCTGCTTTTACCGTTACTACATCTCCAGCTCTTTCTACCGATTGAACTTTGTGAGACGTGTAGAATTTCATGCCTTGCTTTTTCAATACTTTAGTCAATTCTTTTGATAAAGCTGCGTCCATTCCTGGAATAATTCTGTCCATGAATTCTACTACAGAAACTTGTGCTCCTAAACGTAAATATACTTGACCTAATTCGATTCCGATAACACCACCACCAATAATTACTAAGTGTTTTGGAACTTCTTTTAGTTTCAAAGCTTCAGTAGAAGTAATGATTCTTTCTTTATCTAATTTGATAAATGGTAAGCTAGATGGTTTAGAACCTGTAGCAATAATAATATTTTTTGATTCGATGATTTCTGAAGAACCATCTTCTTTAGTCACTTTTACAGAAGTAGCGCTTTCAAACGAACCAACTCCATTGAAAACTGTGATGTTGTTTTTATCCATTAAGAATTTTACACCACCCGAAGTTTGATCTACAACTGCTTGTTTACGAGCAATCATTTTTTCTAAATTCACTTTAACATCACCTAAAACTTCAATTCCGTGGTCAGCAAAGTGTTGTAACTCTTCATAATGATGTGAAGATGCTAATAATGCTTTCGATGGAATACATCCTACATTTAAACACGTTCCTCCAAGAGTTGAATATTTTTCAATAATAGCTGTTTTAAAACCTAATTGGGCACAACGGATAGCTGAAACATATCCTCCAGGGCCAGAACCAATAATGGTTACATCAAATTGACTCATGATTGTATATAAAGTTTGTTGTTTGACTTAAATTCGGATACAAAAGTAACGCTTTTTGAATTAATTCTTTGTTACTTTTTTGGTAAATTATTATAGCTTAGTTTAAAGTAAAAGCTGTTGTGTTTTTCACTTCTCCAATCATAAATGAACTGTGTGTACTCCCAATATGTTTTAATCCAGTAAGTTTGGTTACCATAAACTCTCTATATTCGTCCATATCTTTCACGTGTACTTTTAAAATGTAATCGTAATCTCCGCTTACGTGAAAACATTCTAAAACTTCATCTAACTTTATTACTTCACTTTCAAAAGTGGTAACAAAATCTCTAGTGTGTTGAATTAATTTGATATGACAAAATACCACAAAAGCTTTTTCTACTTTATTTCGATCAAGAATAGCAACATATTTGCTAATTACGCCTTCACGCTCAAGTTTTTTAATTCTCTCATAAACCGCAGTTACTGAAAGATTCAAAACCATAGAAAGTTCTTTGGTTGTTTTTTTTGTATCCTCTTGAAGTAATCCAAGTAGTTTTTTGTCGATTCCGTCCATTGTTGTTGTGTTGTTTGTTTTAAAGTTGTCAGCAAATGTAACTAAAACGAACAAATAACAGAAATAAAAACTACAACTTTAACTAAATTTAGAATAAAAATCTAATTTTAATTTCAAGTATTGAATAATAGTTTACCAAATTATATTTTTGATTTAAAATAAACAACTAAACTTTAAAATTATGGAAAAATTTAATCCGGCAGATCGTATACAAGACTTACAATATTTCGGAGAATTTGGTGGTGTAAATCCATCGATTTCAGATAGTTCAACATATACATTTCTTTCAGCAAAGACTATGTTTGACACCTTTGAAGGTAATGCTGAAGGATGCTATTTATATTCTCGTCATTCATCGCCAAGTAATTTATACTTAGACAAAGCTATGGCAGCTATGGAAGGAACAGAATCAGCAAACGTAGCTGCTTCTGGAATGGGCGCTATCACTCCTACTCTTTTACAATTATGTGGAAACGGTGACCACATCGTTTCAAGTAGAACTATTTACGGAGGAACGTATGCTTTCTTGAAAAATTTCATTCCAAGAATGGGCATCAAAACTACATTTGTTGATATCACAAAATTAGATGTAGTTGAAGCAGCTATTACGCCTAACACTAAAGTTTTATATTGCGAAACTGTAAGTAATCCTTTACTAGAAGTTGCGGATATTGCTTCTTTGGCTAAAATTGCTAAAAAACACAACATCAAATTAGTAGTTGACAATACGTTTTCTCCTTTATCAGTTGCTCCTGCTAAATTAGGAGCTGATATCGTGATTCATTCCTTAACCAAATACATCAACGGAAGTAGCGATACTGTTGGTGGTGTGGTTTGTGCTTCTCAAGAATTCATAAATAGCTTGAAAAACGTTAACGACGGAGCAAGTATGCTTTTAGGTCCAACAATGGATAGTTTGCGTTCGGCTTCTGTGATGAAAAACTTAAGAACTTTACACATCAGAATGAAACAACACAGCCATAATGCAATGTATTTGGCTAACAAATTTGAAGCTGACGGAATTAAAACGGTTTATCCAGGTTTAGCAAGTCACCCAAGTCATGAAATTTACAAAACCATGATTAATCCAGAATATGGTTTTGGAGGTATGATGACGATTGATGTAGGAACTTTAGACAAAGCCAACGCTTTAATGGAATTAATGCAAGAAAGAAACTTAGGTTACTTAGCGGTAAGTTTAGGATTCTATAAAACATTATTCAGTGCTCCTGGAACTTCAACTTCATCAGAAATTCCATTAGAAGAACAAGCAGAAATGGGCTTAACCGATGGTTTAATTCGTTTTTCTATTGGTCTAGACAATGATATCGAAAGAACCTATCAAATGATGAGACAATGTATGATAGAGTTAGGAGTTTTATAATTCCATCGAAATAAATGTAACAAATCCGATTTAGCAATGAATCGGATTTTTTATGTAACAAATCCGTAACTTTGAACTCTAATACACAATTAATTTACTAGTAATGAAAAAATATCTTTTAAGTTTTCTATTGGTTGGAAGCTTTGCCGTTGCGCAAAATTTAACCATTGAAGAAACTGTTTTAGGACCAAGAAAATATGCTCCAACAACACAAACTGCCCAACAATGGCGTAAAGATTCCAAATCCATCACGTATTTAAGTACTGACTTTTCTTCTCTTGTTGAAAAAAGTGCCGCAAATGGTTGGACAGCTTCCACTTTAACAACAAAAGCTGAATTTGAAACCGCTTTAAAATCGAAAATCTCAAATGATGAATTTACGATTAGAACGTTTCCATTTGCAATCAATTGGAAAACTGTAAACACGTTTGAAACTGAAGTTGCAGGCAAGAAAAACAATTACAAAGTAACGTATGACGTTGTTTCAAAACAGATTACTTCAGTTATTAGTTATGCGGTTGAAGGAAGTCAGGCAAAATTTGCTTCTAATAACAATGTCGCTTGGTTACAAGAAAACAATATCCGAATCACAACGCCTTCTGGACAAGTTATTGAAGTTACGAACGACGAAAATAAAGCAATCGTTAACGGTTCTGATTATGTGCACCGACAAGAGTTTGGTATCGACAGAGGAATGTGGTGGAACGAAAAAGGAACGCAATTAGCTTACTATCGCAAAGATGAAACAATGGTAGCTAATTATCCGCTTACCAATTGGAATGAGCGCGAAGCAATCAACAAAGACATCAAATATCCAATGGCTGGAATGACTAGCGAGAATGTAACTTTGGTAATTTACGATGTTGCTTCGGGTAAAAAAGTAACAATTCAAACAGGTGAACCAAAAGAACAATATTTAACTATGGTATCTTGGGAACCAACTGGAAAACATATTTTTATTGGAATTTTGAATCGTGAACAAAATCATCTAAAATTCAATAAATATGATGTAGCAACAGGTGCTTTTGTAAAAACATTATTTGAAGAAAAAGCTACTACTTGGGTAGAACCACAACATGCGTTAACTTTTGTTCCAAATAACCCAACTCAATTTATTTACCAAACCGATTTCTATGGTTTCAACCAAATGTATTTGTACAATACCGATGGGAAACTATTGAAAAATTTAGGTTTTAAAGATGTGGTTGTGAAAGATATGCTTGGTTTTGATGCTACCAACACCAAAATAAACTACATTGGAACAACTAATAATGGATTAGATCGTCAATTGTTTCAAGTGGATTTAAAATCAGGAAAAACCATTCAATTAACAACTATTTCTGGAACGCACACGGCTTCTGTTTCTTCAGATGGAACGATGATTTTAGACCAATACAGCAACTTAACTACTCCAAACGAAATTTCGATTTTAAACATCAAAAATAAAATGGCAAATACTTCTTTAGTTAAAGCCGAAAATCCATTCACAGGAAGAATTGATTTACCTAAAATTGAATTCGTAAGTCTAACTTCTCCTGACGGAAAAACACCACTAAACGGAAGATTAATTTATCCAGGCAACTTCGATGCTACGAAAAAATATCCTGTAATGGTTTATGTTTACGGTGGTTCTCATGCGCAGTTAGTTAACAATCGTTGGTTAGGTGGAGCTGGATTCTTCGATATTTATATGGCTCAAAAAGGATACGTAGTATTTACCTTAGATAATAGAGGAAGTGATTCTCGTGGAAAAAAATTCTGTGAGGTTACCCATAGAAATTTGGGTGTAAACGAAATGGCAGATCAAATGAAAGGAATTGAATTCTTGAAATCTAAATCATTTGTTGATGCTGAGAAAATTGGAGTTTTTGGATGGAGTTATGGTGGTTTTATGACCACTTCTTTAATGACAAATCATTCAGATGTATTTAAAGTTGGAGTTGCCGGTGGACCAGTTATCGATTGGAAATACTACGAAATCATGTACGGAGAACGCTATATGGATACTCCACAAGAAAATCCTGAAGGTTATGAAAAAACATCTTTATTAAGCAAAGCGAAAGATTTAAAAGGAAGATTGTTAATTATTCACGGTGCTCAAGACCCAGTAGTAGTTCAACAACACAGCATGAACTTTATTGAAGCTTGTATCAAAGCAGGAAAACAAGTAGATTATTTCTTATATCCAAACCACGAACATAATGTAGGCGGAAGAGATCGAATTCATATGTATGCTAAAATTGCAGATTACTTTGATTTACACTTGAAAAAATAAACTTTCACAAAATAAAAAACAAATCCGTTGAATTTTCAGCGGATTTCTTTTTTAGGAAGTTTTCAAAATAAAAAGCATTTTTCTATCTTGCAAGCTCAAACAAAACTAAATGGATACTAAAATCATAAAAAACAGAGAGTTAAAACTTTGGGAAGCCTTAATTCCCGTTTTCGCTCTAATTGGAATGCTTGCTTACAATGTACTTTTTGCTTATAACGGACCCGATGATAATGCTTTAGGTGGAAGTAATCAGTTTATTCTTTTACTTGGTGGTGCTGTTGCGGCTATTATGGGATATTTTACAAAAGTTCCGTTCCATAAAATGTTAGATGAAGTAGCTTATAACATCAAATCCACTGCAGGAGCTATCTTAATTTTATTAATGGTAGGTGCATTAGCAGGAACTTGGATGGTAAGTGGTATCATTCCTTCCATGATTTATTATGGTTTACAAATTTTGAGTCCGGCTGTGTTCTTACCAGCTACTTTGATTATTTGTTCGGTAATTTCTATTGCGACGGGTAGTTCTTGGACAACATCTGCTACTGTAGGTATTGCTTTAATTGGAATTGGAGGTGCTTTAGGGTTTGATTTAGGAATGGTGGCTGGTGCCGTAGTTTCCGGAGCTTATTTTGGAGATAAATTATCACCAATGTCAGATACGACTAACCTTGCTCCTGCTATGGCGGGAACTGATTTGTTTACGCATATTAAATACATGACATTAACTACAATTCCTACTTACATTATCACTTTATTGTTATTCATTATTTTAGGGCTTTCAGTAGATATAACAGGAGAAGCTAATACCGATGATTTATTAAATTCAATAACAACAAGTTTTAACGTAACGCCTTGGTTATTTTTAGTTCCAATTATTGTTATTGGATTAATCGTAAAAAAAACAGAACCTTTGGTTGCACTATTAGTTGGAACTTTATTAGCTGGAATTTTTGCAATTATATTTCAACCTGAAGTTGTGAACGGAATAACAGGTGTCGATAGTATGACTTTTAAATCAGCTTATAAAGGAGTCATGGAAGCTATTACATCAAAAGTAGTAGTGCCAACAGAAAATAAAACTTTAGCTGACTTATTCACTTCTGGAGGAATGGCAAAAATGCTGCCTACTATTTGGTTGATTTTATGTGCGATGGTTTTCGGGGGAATTATGGATGCCATTGGAGCTTTATCAAGAATTAGTGAATCCTTATTAAAATTAGCACATTCTACTTTTGGATTATTCGCTTCTACTGTGGGAAGTTGTTTAGCATTAAACATCACGGCTTCTGACCAATATTTAGCGATTGTAGTGCCAGGTAAAATGTTTGCAAAGGCATATAAAGATAAAGGTCTAGCTCCAGAAAACTTAAGTAGAACTCTAGAAGATACCGGAACTGTAACATCAGTTTTAGTCCCTTGGAATACATGTGGTGCTTATCAAGCGGGAACTCTTGGTGTATCAACTCTTGATTATTTACCTTATGCTTTCTTTAATATCCTAAGTCCATTTATGACTTTAATTTTTGCAGCTTTCAATATTAAAATAAAACAATTGATTTCAAATATTAAAGAATAAAACACTATAATCAAAATCTATATTAAAATAAAAATTAACCATGACTTAACTATAGTTGTGGTTTTTTTATTTGTACTTTTGTAAAAGAAATTTAATTATTAATTTAAATAGAAATAAAATGGCATTAGTAGGAAAAAAATTCCCAAACATTACAGTAGATGCAATCTCTTTCATGGGAGATAATTTAAGAATTAACGTTTTAGAGGAAGCAGTAAACAACAAGAAAAAAGTTGTTTTATTTTGGTATCCAAAAGACTTCACTTTTGTTTGTCCAACAGAATTACATGCTTTTCAAGCAGCTTTAGGTGAGTTTGAAAAAAGAAACACTATGGTGATTGGTGCTTCTTGCGATACAAATGAAGTACACTTTGCTTGGTTAAATACTGCAAAAAACAATGGTGGAATTGAAGGTGTAACTTACCCACTTTTAGCTGATACTACAAGAAATTTAGCTGCAGCTTTAGATATTTTAGATGCAGAATGGGTTTATGATGAAAATGTAAATGATGAAATCTTAGAAGGTTCAAACGTAACTTTTAGAGCTACTTATTTAATTGACGAAGAAGGAAAAGTATTCCACGAAAGCGTTAACGATATGCCATTAGGAAGAAACGTAAACGAGTATTTAAGATTAATTGATGCTTACACTCACGTACAAACTAAAGGTGAAGTTTGTCCAGCTAACTGGGAAGAAGGAAAAGAAGCAATGAGTGCTGACAGAAATAGTACTGCTGCTTATTTAGCTTCTCATTAATAATTTTGTTTCAAGTTTCAGGTTTCAGGTTATTCAACTTGGAACTTGAAACATGAAACTTTAAACTAAAAAAAAATGTTTACAGAAATAGAACAAGATAATTTAGCTGAAGTAATTGCAAACAACGAAACAGTTGTTGTTCAATACTCAGCATCATGGTGTGGAAATTGCCGTATTATGAAACCAAAATTCAAAATGATTGCCTCTCAAAATGAAGCAATTCCTTTCGTAATGGTGGATGCAGAAAAGTTTCCAGAATCTAGAAAATTAGCAAAAGTTGACAATTTACCTACATTTGCTACTTTTAAAAATGGTGTTTTGGTAAATCAAACCCAAACTAATAAAGCTGAGGTTTTAGCAGAATTAGTTAATGAAGTAATATAAAGATACTTGATTTTCGGATAGTAGATATTCGGATGTCTGAAAATCCTTTATCTGAAAATCTAAAATCTAAACAAAATGAAATTACCTATTATAAAACAGTTAACTCAATTTATTGAAGATAACGACCAAGATTATTTAGTGGAAACTATCGAAGTTCTAGAAAACCTTTGTGAAGTTTCTTCTTTAAAAGATGAAGAATTAGATGTAATTGCTGAGTTAATTTCCAACATGTACGGCGCATTAGAAGTAAATCAAGCAATCAAAAACGGAGCTGACAAAAAAACCGCTCTAAACGATTTTATGAAGCGTGTTTTAGGTTCGATTGATAAATAAACGAAACTCTCAAGAAATTGAGAGTTTTTTTTATATTTACTAAATGAAAAAATATTCTTCAAATAATTCTAAAGAAGTTCTATTACCACTTTTGGTAATTGTAATAATGATACTACCATTAAAAATTATTTATGATGAATGTAATCTTTTTATTTTTGTATTAAGCATTCTTTTTTCATTAACATTTCTAATTTACATTATAAAAAAAACAAGAGAAAGTATATTTGAAATTATTTTTTATGATGATCAAATCGAAATTATTTACTCATATATAAAGAAAGTCGAAAAATTAAAATATTCAGATTTATTAGAATATCATTTCATTCGAACGAGTAAAAGTAACACTGATCATATTATATATATATCTGGGAAAAAATCATTTTCTTCTTTGGAATATAAAAACACAATTGAATTCATTAAATGGCTAAAAGATAAAAATCCAAATATTAAAATAAATATTTTTCCATCTGATAGTACATTAGAATACGAATTCCAAAAAGAAACTGGTTTTAAATATCGAGAATTTCATAAAGACACACTTTAGTCAAAATACTTCTTTTTCAACCAAAAGGCAACATTTACCAGAATTATCAAAGCGGGAACTTCCACTAAAGGTCCTATAACACCAGCAAAGGCTTGTCCGCTATTGATTCCGAATACACCGATGGAAACTGCTATTGCCAATTCAAAATTGTTTCCAGAAGCGGTAAACGATAACGCCACAGCATCTCTATAATTAGCACCGATTTTCTTAGCAACAAAAAACATCAAGAAAAACATAATTGTAAAGAAAATAATTAATGGAATAGCAATTCTAACAACATCCATTGGTAAATCAACAATCATTTCGCCTTTTAAGCTGAACATGACTACAATTGTAAAAAGCAAAGCAATCAACGTAATTGGCGAAACAAAAGGAATGAATTTCTGATTGAAAAACTTATCTCCTAAGTATTTTTTTATTGCATAACGACTAATCACAGCCAACGCAAACGGAATTCCGAGATATATTCCAACCGTTTGAGCGATTTCAGCAATGGTAATATTTAATTCTAAACCTTTGATTCCGAATAAAGGCAACATGATTTCCAAATAAAAATAAGCATACAAACTAAAGAAAAACACTTGCAACAAACTATTGATTCCTATTAAACCAGCTGTTAATTCACGGTTTCCTTCGGCTAATTCATTCCATACGATTACCATGGCAATGCAAGGCGCAATTCCAATGATAATTAAGCCCATCATGTATTCTGGATAATCTTTTAAAAAGAATGTCGCTAATAAGAACATCAAAAATGGTCCGACAATCCAAGTGATGAAAAAAGAAGCCGATAATAACCTTGGCTTTTCAAACATTTGAGGCACTTTAGAAAAATCTATTTTAGTTAAAGGTGGATACATCATTAAAATCAATCCAATTGCCAACGGAACATTTGTCGTTCCAGATGAAAATGAATTGATGAAATCAGCTGAATTGGGAATAAAATAACCTATTCCTACTCCAATTAACATCGCTAAAAAAATCCAAAGGGTTAAATAACGGTCTAAAAATCCTAATCGTTTTTTCATAGTATTATTTTATTTGAGAAAATACAAAATACATTTCACTTGCAATTTGTAAACTACGTTCTGCGTATTTTTCGTTCATTACATCCGTTCCGTCAAATGCTTTTGGATCGTCGTATTTGATTGGGAATCGGGCTTCTGCACCAAAAACCATTGGGCAACCTTCGTCGGCATTGTTACAGGTCATGATGGCTGCAAAGTTAGTCTTCGGATTAAAATCATCAAAATACGCTTTTGAAAAACAGATTAAAGAATGTTGATTATCATCAAACTTCACCGCATAAACTGGATTTTGTTCTTCACTTAATTTCTGAATTTGAAATCCTTGATTCATTAACGTTTCTCCTACTTTTGGAAACATCGCTGTAGCTTCCGTTCCTCCAGAATAGCAAAATACATTCTTAATTCCGAATTGAAACGCCATGGTTTGTGCCCAAATTTGCGACAAATGACTTCTTCTGGAATTGTGCGTGCAAATGAAATTCAATCGAATTTCTTCGTGTGTATTAACTTTATTTTGAATATAATCTACTAGCGGTTGTAAAACTGCTTTGCGTTCGGCTGAAACTTCTATTTTTGAAATAGATTCGATGGTTTTTGATAAATTTTCTAACATATCTATCTGAGTGAATAGTGAAAAGTAATTAGTGATTAGCTTTTTAAAATTAACAACAACCTGAATCTGGTGTGCAACAAGAAGTTTGTTTTGGTTTCCACTCGCCTATTTTAACTTTTAGCTTTTCTGGTGGAATTCCACAATTGTCTTTGGCTAAACAATCGGTTAATTTTGACTTTAATTGGAAGTTAGTTCCGTCGAAATCCAAACTAAATTTTCCGATGGTTACCTTCATTTGGTATTCGACTTCTATTTCTAAATCAGTTAAACCTAATGTTTTTTCTGAAAGTTCTATGATATGAATTAACTTCTCTGGGTGCAATCTGTGGTCGTAATCATTAGCTTCCCAAAGTTGGAAATTCACTACTTCTTCTGTTCTAACAGTTCCACCGCAATCGATGAAATGTTTGGACACCTTACCTACTTCTGTAACATGGAAGTGACTTGGTACTAAATCGCCGTTTGGCAATTGAAAAGCTATTGTAGTTAGCTTTTTTAATTCGGATTTGATTTCGGATAGTTTCATTTTTTAGTAATTAGTGATTTGTAAATAGTAATTAACTAACAACACTTATTTTGTAATCGTTTTGTAATAGAACCAAAGTGTTTTTCAATTTTATCAATAGTCTCTGGATTGATACAATAGCAAATTGCGGTTCCTTCGATAGTTCCTTTAATAATATTGGCATTTTTTAATTCTTTCAAGTGTTGCGAAATTGTAGGTTGGGCTAATGGTAATTCGTTTACAATATCACCACAAATACAAGTATCTACGGTTAATAAATAATCTACAATTGCAATACGAGCAGGATGTGACAAGGCTTTAAATAAACTTGCCATTTCGTTTTGCTCAATTGTAAAAGAATCTGATTTTGATGCACCCATGAGTATTTAAATTTACTTGTTTGGTATTATTTTGAAACGGTTCTCGATACAATTTTTTAAAGCAAAAATTAGCATTTTAACTTTAAAAAATCACTCGAATTGACGTTTCAATAATTACTATTAATTATTATATTGCAATATTACGATAAACAAATATACTACACAATAAAAAATCCCGAAATTTCTTTCGGGATTGATTTTATAAATGCTGAAACGAGATCAGCATGACAAAAAGAAAGATTATTTACCTCCTTTTTCCATTTTAGCTTTTAATTCAGCAAGAATATCGTTGTTATCACCTAAAGTAGATGTTTGTGCTGGAGTTGAAGTAGTTTCAACTGCAGTTTTAACGTTTTTCTCTTCTTCTTCTCTGAAGATAGCTGTATGAGATGCTACTACTCTTTTGAATTCTTTGTTGAACTCAATTACTTTGAAGTCAGCAGTATCACCTTTTTTCAATTTTTTACCGTCTTCTTTTTCTAAGTGACGTGTAGGAATGAAAGCAACGATATCGTCACCAAATTCTACAGTAGCTCCTTTGTCAACAATTTCAGAAATTGTTCCGTTGTGGATAGTTCCAACAGCGAAAGCATCTTCATATTTATCCCAAGGATTAGCAGTAGTTTGTTTGTGACCTAAAGATAATTTACGACCTTCAACGTCTAACTCTAAAACAACTACGTCTAATTTATCACCTACATTTACAAATTCAGATGGGTGTTTGATTTTCTTAGTCCAAGATAAATCAGAGATATATACTAAACCGTCGATACCTTCTTCTAACTCTACGAAAATTCCGAAGTTAGTAAAGTTTCTAACAATTCCAGTGTGTTTAGAACCTACTGGGTATTTAGCCGTGATATCAGTCCATGGATCTTGTGTCATTTGTTTGATACCTAAAGACATTTTTCTTTCATCTCTATCAAGAGTTAAGATAACTGCTTCTACCTCATCACCAATTTTCATAAAATCTTGAGCTGATCTTAAGTGAGTAGACCAAGACATTTCAGAAACGTGTATTAAACCTTCAACACCCTCAGCAACTTCGATGAAAGCACCGTAATCAGCTAAAACAACTACTTTACCTTTAACTTTATCACCAACTTTTAAGTCAGCAGCTAAAGCATCCCATGGATGAGCATGTAATTGTTTTAAACCTAATTGAATTCTTGTTTTCTCATCATCGAAATCAAGGATTACAACATTTAATTTTTGGTCTAATTCTAATACTTCAGATGGGTGGTTGATTCTTGACCAAGATAAGTCAGTGATGTGGATTAATCCGTCAACACCTCCTAAGTCGATGAATACACCGTAAGAAGTAATATTTTTAACAACACCTTCTAATACTTGACCTTTTTCTAACTGACCGATAATTTCTTTTTTCTGAACTTCGATATCAGCTTCGATAAGTGCTTTGTGAGATACAACTACGTTTTTGAATTCGTGGTTAATTTTAACTACTTTGAATTCCATAGTTTTGTTCACATATTGATCGTAATCACGAATTGGTTTTACATCAATTTGAGAACCTGGTAAGAATGCTTCGATTCCGAAAACGTCAACGATCATACCTCCTTTAGTTCTACATTTTACGAAACCGTTTACGATTTCACCTGTTTCATTAGCAGCTATAACTCTATCCCATGCTTTGATAGTTCTAGCTTTTCTGTGCGATAATACTAACTGACCTGTTTTGTCTTCACGAACGTCGATTAATACTTCTACTTTATCTCCAACTTTTAAGTTAGGATTGTAACGAAACTCGTTTAAAGAAATAACACCTTCAGATTTAGCGTTGATATCAACGATAGCATCTCTATCCGTAATTCTTACAACAACTCCTTCAACAACCTCTTCATCACCTGTAGAGATGAAAGTTTTTTCTACTAAAGTTTCAAATTCTTGTAAGTTTTTCTCGTCAACTGCATCGATACCTTCTGCATAGTTATGCCAGTTAAAATTCGCTAAAAACTCTTCTTGTGTTTTGTTAATTTCAGACATGCTGATTAAAAATTTGTATGTTGTGTTTCTTGCGTTTCATCATGCGAATAGAAAACAGCAACAGTGTTTTACATAAATAATTGATTCCTAATGGAAACGCTTTTTCGCCAAAAGGTGTGCAAAATTACAACTATATTTTTGATTTACAAAACATTGATTGAGTGTTTTTTGCTAATTTTCTAACATTTTTTTATGTTTTGTAACTAATATATTTTAAATACATTTGCTGAAAATTTAATATTTAATGATGAAAAAAGTAGTATTTGTATTTATTTCAGCCATACTAGCTATTGGTTGTAACAATTTAAAAGATAATGAGTTTGTTATTTCTGGTACGGCTAATGGTATTAAAAACGGAAAAAAAGTATTTTTAGAAGTACAAACCGAAACAGGTTCTATAGCTAAAGACACAGCTATTGTAACCGATGGAAAATTTGAATTAAGAGGCATTACAAAGGAATTAGATTTAGGATTTGTTAGATTTGAAAACGAACAAATTAACATGCCGTTAATTTTAGAACATGGTACTATTGAATTAAACATTGTTAAAGATTCTTTACAAAAATCAACTTTAGGAGGTACTCCAAACAATGAGATGTTTCAAAAGTTTAATACTGATTCTAGAGTAATTTCAGATAAAGTTGTAAAATTTGAAAAAGACAATAATGCAATCATGCAAAAAGCACAAATGAGTCAGGACACTGCAACGATAAATCGTCTTTTAAAAGAATACAGAAAGTTTCAAGATGAGATGAATATTTACTCTAAAAAATTTATTAAAGAAAATCCTGATGCTTATTTATCGGTTTTACTTTTAGAAAATTTCTTGGTGCGTCAATATTTAACTCCTGAAGAAGTAAAAACTTATTTTGAAGGATTAGATGTAAATATACAAAACACAAAAAGCGGAAGCAAAATAAAAGCAGCTTTAAAAAAGATAACTGGGGTTAAGATTGGAAAACCTGCACCAAATTTTTCAGCTCCCTCACCAGAAGGCAAAACAATTTCTTTGAAAGAATCACTAGGTAAAGTTACTATTATTGATTTTTGGGCATCTTGGTGTGGACCATGTAGAGTAGAAAATCCTAATGTAGTGGCTTTATACAAAGAGTTTCACGACAAAGGTTTAAACATCATTGGTGTTTCTCTTGACAAAGAAGCTTCTAAATGGAAAGAAGCTATTGCAAAGGATGGGTTATTATGGCCACAAGTTTCAAATCTTAAACATTGGAAAGAACCAATTGCTCTACAATACAATGTAGAATCAATTCCTGCAACTTTTATTTTAGATGCTAAAGGAAATATTGTAGCAAAAAATCTTAGAGGTGATGCATTACGCGCTAAAGTGGTAGCACTTTTAGAAGTAAAATAAAGGTTTTTTAACTTATTATTAAAAATCTCCTTAGGGAGATTTTTTTATGTTTTTCATTTACAGAATGTTATAAAATAGTATGTAAAATAGTGGTAAAATCCTTTGTAGGAATAAAAAACAATTCTATATTTGCAACCGCTTAATCAAATAAGCAAGATGGCTTGGGGAGATACTCAAGCGGCCAACGAGGGCGGACTGTAAATCCGCTGATTACATCTTCGCAGGTTCGAATCCTGCTCTCCCCACAAAAGCACCTTTAACGAGGTGCTTTTTTTGTTTCTTGTTGTTTTAAAGGATTAAAACATACTTCTGACATACTTCATCTATATAGTAGCCATACTTCTAGCATACACTCCGCATACTTAAAGCATACACTCTTCATACACTAAGCATACTTTATGTACTTAGTATCTTCATAGTAACATTTTTTGATAGTTGCTTTAAAAGTTAAACTTCTACACAATCTTACTTTACCTTTTTCTTAAAACACTACATGCAAATAGAAGTAAAACTAACGAAATACATACTCACGTAAGCACAAAAAGCATACAACAAATAAAAAGCCCTTTTAATGATTTGTAAGATTTTTTTATTATTTTTGATAAGGATATAACTGATCTGTATCAGACACATACACCCAAAATTGGGCAGCTATGTATGAT
>JACCDZ011715576.1_pt1 | contig 34393 bp, 34 predicted proteins | sample 7449551 | NCBI WGS metagenome assembly JACCDZ01 (sample SAMN15323452, study PRJNA562643) | freshwater metagenome | isolation source: river surface water | place: USA:Blue River Watershed | collected 2017-08-18 | reverse complement strand
TTTGATAACATTTAGTCAAATTAAGGAGTATTGCAATGACTAAACGAATTAATGAAAATCAGATTGTTAAAATTTTGGACGAAGCTAAAACAGGTGCTATGACGATTGAGGAATTATGTCGTAAACATGGCATATCAACGGCAACTTATTATAATTGGAAAGATAAGTATGCCGGAATGACTCTGGCTGATATTAAGCGTTTAAAACAGCTAGAAGATGAGAACCGTCGCTTGAAGCAAATGTTTGCCAATCAAAGTCTTGAAATAGCTATGCTGAAGGATATTATCGAAAAAAAGCTTTAAATGTTTCGGCAAAGAAAGAATTAGTGATTTATGCTAAAGAGCATCACAAATTAAGTACCCGAGCTGTTTGTAACAGTTTAAGTCTCAGCCGTAGTAGCTATTATTATGAAAAACTTGAAACACAAGATACTGTTGAAACTGATTTACTAGAGTTATCGCTAAAGCATAAACGTTATGGTTATCGTAAACTCTACCAAAAATTGCGCCAACAGAACATTGTGGTAAACCATAAAAAGGTTTATCGGCTCTACAAAAAACATAATTTAGCATTACGAATCAAGCTTCGTAAAAAGCTTAAGGTAGAAAAGCGACCGCTATCGGTACCAACGATGCCGCAACAAGTTTATGCGTTAGACTTTGTGCATGATAGATTAGCCAATGGAAGAAAGATTAGAATTCTAAACATTGTCGACGAATTTAATAGCAAAGCGGTAAGCATGTATGTTGATCTCAGAATTAACAGCCGCAAGGTGATTGATGTTCTCAATCAACTGAAAGCAGCAAATAAGCTACCAGTTAAGATTCGGAGTGATAATGGACGAGAGTTCAGAAGTCACAACATTGCAAAATGGTGCACTGAAAATAATGTGCAATGGGAATTCATTCAACCAGGAAAGCCAATGCAGAATGGTTATTGTGAAAGATTCAACGGAACATTTAGACATGAATTACTAAATGCTTACGAATTTAACACATTAGCCGAAGCAAAACTGCGCATAAAACTTTGGATGGATGAATATAACAATGAGCGACCCACACAACAGATTGGATGGGTTAACGCCTATGCAATATGAAATGAGGTATATGGAAAATGTCTAATTTGGGTTGGTACTAATTATGGGGGCTTGACATAGATTAATTTGCATACATTCGAAAAATAAATTGATGGTTCATCAAAACTGTGAGGGCTGTTGCAAAAAAGCAGACTTGCTTTTAAGACAATTAATACATCTTAAATTACAAAAATTGAATTAATATACTGTAATAATTAATCTTATTGAGGAAGATTTTGCTAATTGGCAAAAGTGGGAAGTGATTTTGCAAAAATGGGAAACCAGAAGTATTTTCTATTTGTTACAATTCAATTTGTGAGATATAAATTTTATTTTTACCTTGAGGGAGGTCTTAAAATGAACAATAAACTTAAATTAACCAGCCTTAGTGTCATAAGTACATTCATGCTTGCCGCGTGTAACGGAGGTAACTCAACAAGCGGTAATGGACAACAAATTGATGCTGATACTATTTCTCCTGTAGTTGGTGATACCAGCTTAGACTTTACTGCTCTTGGAGCTGCAAATGGGTTAATTGCAATGGTTACTGGCGGAGCTGAAACAGAACTTGGTGAACAAGCTGCTCTTTGGTTATTAGATGAGGTATCAGGTGGTAAATTTCCTCCAAGCCAAACTAATACCTTATTATCAAATATAAACAGCCAATTATCAACAATAGAAAATGATCTAACAGGAATAAATACAAAACTGACACAAATTTATACAACTATAAATGATTATCAAGCAAACAACCAACTTTTAGCTATTACTACTTATGAAAACCAAATGGCAACTTATAATAATGTTATTTCTGGCTATATTGCAAGCCAGAATAATTTTAAAAAAATTAAGATTAAAGCTAACCCAACCACCTATATTCAGATTCCACAATCAGAACTAAACGTTGCAGAGTCTGCATTCTTGTTTCAGTCAAGCACCCCTTTTGAAAGTGTCATTCTTCAAGCCATGACAACAAGAAATGCCCAGAATGCTCTTATTGCTCAGGCTGGTGCATTTTCTGGATTGGACAACTTGGGAGTTGAGCTGTCTTGTGATAACACATCAAAATATAGTATTTCTAATCAAAATTTGCATCAAACTCCGAATCTTTCTCTTTCCAATAGGGGGTATTGCTCGTTAATTGAAGCCTTAAATGCACAATTAAACACTTTTAATACTACCCAGTTGACAAGCGGGCAAAATGCCCTTTATGTTTATAGTAGCTTTAGTGCAGGACTAGACTTGGTATACCTAAAAATGGTAAATGCTTTAACACAAGAATATGCAGTAGATCAGATGCGTGCTTATTTAGGACAGCATGCTAATTCCTTAGTTGGTGTCCCAAGTTACGTGGCAGACTCAGGTAACTATCAAGCAGCGTTACAAGAGGTTACACTTGCATATAACAGTAGAATTGGTTACCTAAACACCATCTTTAGCGAAGCTAAAGAATCGGCTTTTAACTATATTACTAATTTAACTCCAGCTGTTAATTCGACATCTCTACAAACACAATGTGGAGTTACTCCTCAAAATATTGTATCCAGTGTTCCAGCAAATGAAAGCATGTCACAAGCATCAAATCAATATTATTGGGATGGAAGTAGTCTTACAGTGACCTGCAGTTCTAATAACAACCAGCTTACAACCACAACATCTGTTGCAACACTTTGTCAAAACGCTAGCTTACAGGTAAACAATGGCTATATAAGTTGTGGTGCATCAATAAACAACTATGCAATTATGCAAGACTATAAAACTGCCACTACAGTACATAAAGTTGAAGGTGACCTTCCCGGTCAACTTTCTTGGATAAATTATTCAAATGTACCTAATTATACAGCATATGGCTCTACAGCATGGTTTTCGCAGCTTTACTCATTCTGGTCAGGTGGTACACTTAATGTTTATTATGATCCAAATTACCCAATAATTTCAAATAATCTGGCACAAGCAAATACAATTCTTCAAAATCAGCTTGATGACAATCCTACCAACTACACCACTACTAATGTTGGATTCAATGTTGATGTACAGCCATTTGCTGCGATAGGATTAACTTACGTTGGTATTCCAGTAATGGTTTCTGATGGATCTCATACTTTCACACTTGGTGCAGGGGCTATACATAATTATGGTTCTGATAATCAAGGATTTATGCTCTTAGGATGCGTTCCTGGTGATTCAAACTGTAAGGTAGGTAATTTTCCTAACTTTACTTCAACTGGAAATGCCTTTCAAAATTTTAATGCTCTAGTTTTTAGTAATGGAGATGTGATCACAATGTATAACTTAAATAATGCAGATGGAAATGGTTACCACGGTGATTATTATCTCAAGGCTTTTTACAATGGAACTGCTCCAGGATACATCACAAGTGCGGTTACTTGGTAATAAATTTTCTATCGCATCTCTTAATTGATAGATAAAAGGCGGTTTCAAACCGTCTTTTTCTATATAAAATCAAGGGATCACGCCTAGGTTGGCATGATTGTCATGAATTAATTTTAAGATTGGGAACATATAAAAGAAATCTCTGAGCGTTCAAATCAGTGATAGATAGGGAAGCCTACCTCTAATAAACAGATATAATTAACACGCAAGCAAACTACATATTGTACAGCGTGAATATAGATTTATATCAAGATGTTTCATATGTTAAAAATAGGTGAGTTAAAATTGTGTTAACTATAAATTAACAAAATTCTGCAAATTTTAAGATCTAAAATCAAGCAAAAATACTTAACATAATCTATGCTTATTACCTATAGAGGCTTCTAATAATAAATAACCACGAAGATGTGGTTATTTATTATTAATGGCATTAATTAGTCGGTCGTTCTCTTGTTTTCTATTGTAATCGGAAATTACAAAAAAAGCCCAGATAGTAGCAGGTAGCCAGCCAATTACTGTAATTTGTAAAAACAAACAAAAAACGCCTTGGATAACTTTACCCATTGTAAAGAATGTTAGCCATGGAATGAATAATGCTAATAAATATCTCATATCTGCTCCAGAAAGTAATTCTAGAATTATAGCATATTGTTGTCTACACAGGCTTACACCAGTAATTAATTTGTAAAATGGCTGATATTAAAAAGTATATTAACGAATAAAAACAATTTGTATCAATAAGTTAATAACTGTTGCTTTTTATGTTTTATGTTGAACCTGAATGTTTTTTTAAATGTAAGTTCTTAATAACTTATTTCTTGAATTTGCATAGAAAATCTAGGTAAAACGCAGTCGTAATGCGTTGCCAATTACCGTGATTGAAGATAAGCTCATTACCACACTGGCAATTACCGGATCTAGAAGAATTCCCCAGAGTGGATAGAGCGCTCCAGCAGCAACAGCCACTGCCAATGAATTATAAATAAAAGACCCAAAGAGATTTTGACGCATATTTAAATTAATTTTGCGAGCTAGTTTTAATGCATCATCGACTGCACTGAGCGGTCCACGGAGTAGACTTATGCTGGCTGTTTGTAATGCAATATCTGTTCCGCCACCAACAGCAATGCCAATTTCAGCCTGTGCCAAACTTGGTGCATCATTAATCCCATCCCCAACGAAAGCAACGATTTTACCTTGTGCTTGATATTGTTTGACGATGGCAATTTTGTCTTGTGGTTTACATTCGGCGAATACTTCATCAATACCTGCTTGTTGCGCGATATACTTAGCGCTGCTGTAATTATCTCCTGTTACCATTGCTACACTTAGCCCCTGAGCCTTTAATGCTGCAATAGTTTGTATCGTATCTGGTTTTAATATGTCGCTAATATCTACACGTGCCAATATTTTATCTTGTGTTGCCAAATAGATTTGGCTATAGTGGTTATCGGTGAGTAGTTTAGAGTCTACTAATTCCATTTCTTTCATCCAAATTGCAGAACCAGCATAATAAGTAATATTATTTATTATGGCATTGACTCCCTTACCTGCAATGGATTTGAATCCTTCACTGTGGTTATTTGCAATTATTTCAGGCTGATATTTGAGTAATGCGTGGGCGAGGGGGTGCTCAGAGTTAAATTCTAGATTTTTTAAAATTTGTAGTGCATTTGTTGCTGAGATTTCCTGCGAGTGCTCAAAACCCACTACCTGTGGTTTGCCGATAGTTAAAGTTCCCGTTTTATCAAATAGTACTACTTGAAGTTTATCAATTTGACCTAAACAACTTGCGTCGCGAATAAGAATACCCTGTGCTGCACCACGTCCGATTCCAACCATTAGTGCTACTGGTATTGCTAATCCAACGGAACACGGGCAGGCAATAATTAAAACAGTCATAAACACAGCTAACCCTGTGGCAAAATTATCATTTGCGGCTAAAAAATACCATATTAGTCCACTGACAGCTGCGATCATAATGATAGCTGGTACAAAAATTCGTGCAATTTTATCTGCTAATTTTGCCAATGGTGGTTTAGTTAATTGCGCTGATTTTACCAGTTTAATAATTTCACCCAGTAATGTATTGCCACCAACCGCACTTACCTGATAAGTAAACGCACCGCTGGTATTGATAGTTCCGCTGCTGACTTTATCACCCACGGTTTTATATACCGGGAGAGGCTCTCCGCTAAGCATTGCTTCGTCGATATAACCATCACCATCAACGATTTTACCATCCGCAGGTAATTGTTCACCTGGACGAATTTTAATTAGATTGTCGGTACGTAATAAATTAGTAGCAATTTGTTGTTCTGCACCATCAATAATAATTGTCGTGGTCTGCGGAACCAGATTAGTTAAGCCCTTAATTGCCGCCGTAGTATTATTTTTAGCACGTTCTTCAAAATATGCTCCAAGGTTAATTAGCCCTAAAATCATTAACGCTGAGTCAAAATATAAATGATGAGGTAGTGATGTTTTACTATAGTGTATAGTGAGTATAACGCTTACGGAATATAGCCACGCTGATCCAACACCCAGTAAAATCAAGCTATGCATATTAAAATTAAGTGTTTTAAAGCCAATATAACCACTCTTTATGATTTTACTTCCCACTCCAAGGATGATGATTAATGAGATTAGTCCATAAGCAAGACCTAACCACAATCCGTTAATGGTTGCTGGATTAATCATAAATTGTGGTAACATTCCTATACTCATTAGCAGCATACCTGCGATTAAAGGCAGGGCAATATTTGTCAATAAATTGATTTTTTGTTCGTGTAGCACATCTAAACTGGCGCCGAAGCCCAGCTTTTCTATTTCAGTAATAACCAGCTCGTCTAACTTAACATTAAGATATTCAACATATAAAGTTTTGTCGAGTAGATTCACTTGTGCAGTTTTTATCCCAGCCACTTTATCTAAAGCACTTTGAATTTTGCCGACACAGCCAGCACACTTGACATTTTGAAGATTAAATTCGCTGTTATTCATGATTATATAATTTCTTTGTAATATTTAAGTTTGATAAACAGTGTTTTTTGGTACAATTCCTGATAGAAATTTTTATATACCCCCCAGTAGTATATCATGAGGAAAAATTAATGAACGAAAAAATTACTAAACATCCTAACCATGCAGCAGAACTAGCTCGTCTTAACCGTGCCATTGGGCAACTCGAGGGAATCAAAAAAATGATTAACGAAGAACGCTACTGTGTTGATATTTTGATGCAGTTAAAGGCGGCACGCTCTGCGGTGAAGAATATAGAAATGAATGTTTTAGAGCGTCATATGCAAATGTGTTTGGTTAAGGCTAGCAAAAGTGGTGATGAGAATGAAATTAATCTTAAAGTTGACGAATTAATTAAATTAATTAAGAGCACCAATTAGTTAAATGTTGGCTAATGTTACAGTTTCAAATGAACTTCATGGTTTATTAGGAACGGAATTTATCTAAGATAACATTATATGGTTACTAATTTTTTGTGGAGTAATCTGTGGTAATATCTTGATGTGTATGATTTTATACCGAATTTGTTTTTATACACAACGTATGTCTTGTACGAGAATTCTAAATATTAAATTTTATTATACATTTTTGCATAATAGTTATACACAATTAATGATATCTATTCTGTGTGCATACATTATACAATATCCCTATATTAGTTCCACTATTTTTTATTAGGATATGTATTGCGTCAAATTTTACAAAAAACTCATCAACAATTAAATTATTATGGCTTAATTTGGTTTTTACTGGGGTTAGCATTGGAGTAGCTGCATGTGGTGGCGGTAGTAGTAATACTGCGACAAATCCTTAACCTGCCGTGCAATCTTGTAAGTTTTTGCAAAAATCATTTATGATAAATGCAGATGCATACAGTCCAGGGGACAAATTTACAACCGTTTTTAATAATTGTGAGTTTGAGAGGGCATTTGAAGATAAATTTAATACGGCTTATGCTGATATACCAATTATATCTTCAAATGTCAGAGGTTTTTACAGCTATGCTAATTTACAGACTGCATTTGAACGAATGTTTCCAGTTAGGAGTACGCCGAATCGTCCGTTTAATTCTGGTGACTATTTTACTGATATGCGAGAGTTGTCTGCTTTTTTAGCTAATATTTCTCAAGAAACTAATTCTGGTTCTCCAGCAGGGTTTGACTCTTCTGGCAAATTAAATAATGCTAGTGCGGTTGGTGTTGTATACGGACTTAGTTGGATTGATGAAGGTAGTTGTGCTTCAAGTGGGGTATGTACGAGTTATGGGACAAAGAAATCATATTGTGATCCTAATCAACCAGCTGATGATCCCAGAGAAACTTATACTAAAACCTGCAATGCTTATTCGGCTGATACTGAATATTGTAAATTAGCAAAAAGCTTTTGTGATGATGTGAATACCCAACCAACGACGGTAGCTTATGATGATTCTAATACAGATAATCAATATTTTGGACGTGGTCCAAAGCAACTTAGCTATGCCTCGGGATATATTACTTATGGTTCATACATGTATCCAGATGACAAGTTGAAAATAGCCAGAAATCCGGATTTGCTAAGCAAAAGTGGAGAAGTTGCTTGGGGCAGTGGTCTAGCATTTTGGAGTTATCCAACTTTGCCAACATCTAATACTAGCAAAGCTAAGCCGTCAATGCATGAAGGATTTTTACAAAAAACCACCTATTTTGACAGTAGCTCACCAAATAAAGATTTCGATAATTTGGTTGGATTTGGCAAAACGATTGATCTTATAAATGGTGCTGTTGAATGTGGTAAGCAAATGACATACGTCCCGTATCAGGTGTTAAATCGGGTTAATTCGTATATTGAGTTATTATTTTTAACCAATTATAAGATTCCGATAGATAAATTAGTTGTTACTAGGAATGTTGATGGTCAGGAAGTACAGGATATTTACACACATGATGATTTATTAAATAATGTTTCTCGTCAAGGTGCCGCAGGTATTGATTTTACTTTTGGTCCTGGCAGCCCGCTTGTTGATGCCACTTCACCATATGCACCACACCTAGTAAAAAAATATCACAGGATGGAGAATGGTATTTTGGTTGAAAAAACTTATAATATCAAAGAATTAACTAATTCATTACCTGAGTATATGTATAAATGGGGTACTAATGGTCGTTACAATACTCAGCCATTAATTAGCGATTATTATTATCCAAGTAAAACGGTTACGCTAACAACTGTTGCAGGACCAAAAATTGTTAAAACCTCAGATATTAATAATATTACGTTATATTATGACGTAAATAGCCCTTATAATATTCAACAATTGGCAAGTGAACGCTTAGATTGTAGCGGTGTAACTAATGCTGACGGTAATTAAGATTGAATGTGCGCTTATAACTGGAGCTTGTTATAACTCTACGATAGCGCTATAACTATGATGGCGATGAGCATAATTATGTAAAAAAGATCAGGATTGTTACCTGGTCTTTTTTTTAGAAAAAAATTGACCGCTTAAGCTTAAAACTGCTAATATACCGTAATGGGGTATATTGAATACCTCTCAAACATGAATATATACCCGACAAGATTTAATTTTTTCTTAGGCTTTTTTCGACACAGTTTACGACTAATAAGTAAGGAGAAAATCAAAACGCTATGGGTATAGCTATTTAAGGAAACATAATATGCGTAAATTATCGTTATTATCTTTATTGCTGGCAAACGTCATGGCAGCTCCGGTGATTTTAAATGTTGAGTACCAAGATATTATGGTAAATGGCAAGGCTGCTAAAGTAATGACTATCAAACAACCTGATGGTACTTGGGGATATTATGCCAAGTCTGGTGATGTTTTTGATGTGACAGTCAAAAATAAATTAAATGAATCTACTGTTATTCACTGGCATGGATTGGAATTACCAAATAATCAGGATGGTACAGAATTAAATCAAGCAGAAATTCCGGCAAATGGTGAGTATCATTATCAATTTCCTTTAAAAAATAATGGTACTTTTTGGATGCACTCTCATCATGGCTTGCAAGAGATCAGTTTAGCTGAAGCGCCTTTAATTATTGAGACACCAGATGACAAAAATTATCAGCAAGTCGTGGTAATGTTTCAAGATTTTAGCTTCAAAAAACCTGAACAAATTTTATCCGAATTAACCAATGGTGCACAAAGCAGTCATGATATGCACAATATGAAAATGATGGCGCATAATGATATGCATGGTGACATGGCTGGTATGGATATGGATTCCGACCATGAGATGGAAATGGAATCAGGACATAGCGGAATGGCGATGAATCATAATGGCAAGGGTTCTGCCATGGCAATGGATTTAAATGATGTAAAATACGATGCATTTTTAACCAATTATCACACACCAGAAGCACCGCAAATTACGCAGGTAACTGCAGGTAAAAAAGTTAAATTGCGTTTTATTAACGGTTCTGCTAGTAGCGGATATTGGATTAATCTCGGCAAGCTTTCAGGTAGTGCGGTTGCGGTTGATGGACATGATATTAAGCCTTTTAGTGCGAATAAATTTCAATTATCTGAAGGTCAACGGATTGATATTATAGTTACTATTCCAGCAGCAGGCGGCACATTTCCGATCTTAGGGCAAGTAGAAGGGCTAAAAAGTCAAACTGGTTTAGTACTAACAACGCAGAAAAATTTAAAAACCAAGCTTAGTTCTGAAGCGGCAACTGTAGCGCCTGCTTTAAATGATACTCAAGAGTTAAAATTACAGAGCACTGATAAATTTGTCAATAAACCAGTTGATCGAGTACTTAAATATACTTTAACGGGCAATATGTCACCGTATGTATGGCAAATTAATAATCAGAGCTGGCCGAGTGTAACTCCTTTTAAAGTTAAACAAGGTCAACGAATCGAAATGGATTTTACCAATAAAAGCATGATGTCACACCCGATGCATCTACACGGTTATGCTTTTAAAGTAGTAGAGGTTAACGGACACAAAATAAACGGAGCACTTCGCGATACGGTTTTAATCTTGCCTGGTGAAACAGTGAAAGTAGTTTTTGATGCCAACGAAATTGGTAAATGGTTTTTGCATTGTCATTTAGCATGGCATATGCCAACCGGAATGATGACTTATCTAGAAGTTGATCCAAATAAATAAATCAGATAACTGCTCACTCTATGATGTAATAGCGTCGTCACAAGGGCTCCTCATGTACTTCTCATGTACACTACGTCGCCTTGTTCCTAGCTCTTACAACATATTGTGGCAGCTATGGGTGAGTAGTTACTAAATCAGATAAAAAAGCTGCGATTAGGTTTCGCAGCTTTGTTCATTTGTTCTCATTTGTACCAGTATTTTTATAAATCGCATAGTTAACTAACTGACGGTTATATGGGTTATCACTGATAATGATGTTAAGTGGCGCATCCAGTGGTAACGAATAGAGATAGTTTATAATCAGGTGATCGTTACTATCACCACTAAATATATTGGACATACCTACATCCGCATTATACCAAGTATAAATCGGAATTAAGCTAAATTTCTGCTGATGATTCTCTGATTCCGCTTCCATTGTTGTTTGAATTGCGGTTAATTTTTTAATCGTAGTATAATGTGGTGTTGGCTCAGCTATCGCTACATCATTTTTATCCCAAACATCATAATAACGAGTTAAAAACTGATTACTGGAAAACAAAATAATTCGATGATGGGTATCCCAAATATCTTTCATCTTAGTAGTTTGCCAATTTTTTTTAGGTGTTAGATATGAACCAAATTGCACCTGAAAGTAATTATGCAGATTACTTAAATCATCTTCATTTAAATAACCATAAAATGCACGTAAATTATTATCTAAATCAATAATAATTAGTTCATTCTTATTTTCTTCTAAAAATGCTTTGATCTGGCTGACTACATCATCTAGATTTTCCGTCAAATAATAGTTAGATGTATAGTAGGTAGCGTCTTGGATACAGATTTGTAATTCTAAATAACGAATACCATTATTTAGCTGTCCACGAATATTGTTATTTTGTGTGTTAAGATAATCAATAAAATCACGATGAATCTCAGGGTCACTTTCTGCTGCCACCATTACTGCAAGTTTGGCATTATTACTCATGCTAGCAGGTAGCGTTTCGCCGGTACATACTTCAAGCTTTTTGTTAGGATCAATGTTATATGCATTCGCATAATGAGTTCCTGGGATCATCAACTCAGTAAGTGTTTTATTTTTTAATTGCTTACGGTAATCACTCATCCAACTAGAATTAATCGTATTGCTACTCGCGCAACCGCTTAATATTCCAGACATTAGTATTGTTATGATACTTGCATTTCGTACAACTGCTCGCATGTAGTTCCTTAGGGTATATAGTGTTTATTAAGATATGTGTCTAGAGCATAACTAGAACCCAACATAGCAGGGTAATCATGAGCGATCACATAAATTGGCATTTTTGCCAGATAGGTACGGTAACGCCCTTTATCGACAAAACGCGCATGGAAGTCGGAGTTAATAAAATAGTCCAAAATTTGTGGAATGATCCCGCCACCAATATACACACCACCGAATGAGCTGGTTATACAAGCTAGATTAGATGCAGTTGTACCTAATATACGACAAAAATGATCCAAAGTTTGTTTGCAAATGAAGCATTGATTGGTAATTCCCAAGCGAGTAATTTCGCTAGGGTCAAGCATTTTTTCTATTGGCGGATTCTGTTTGGTGCAAAGCGCTTCATAAATTAATTGTAGTCCAGGACCTGAGAGTAATCGCTCAACAGAGACATGACTGAAGCGGCTGTGTGCAAATTTCCATAACTCAAACTCCTCCTCGCTGGCAGCAGCAAAACTAGAGCGTCCTCCTTCTGCAGGAATTGCAAAGTATTCTTCACTGAGCGGATGCTTGAGTAGTGTCGCCATACCAAGACCAGTACCAGGTCCAATAATACAAATTGGTTTACTGTGATCTGCTTCCTGTCCACCAATTTTAACTAAATTTTCAGCTGGTATATGTGGAATAGATAGAGCCAAAGCGTGGAAATCATTGAGGAATATTAAACTATCTAGGCCAGCATCGGTTTTGGTCTTCGACATTGATGATTGATGCCACGGACTATTTACCATAAATAATGTATCATCAACAATCGGTGATGGGACTGCTAATGCGGCATGTTTCACTTGCGGATAACCAGAGCTTTGCAGATAATGCATAATTGCTTGTGCCAAGGTTGGATAATCCCGGCATTTTAAAGTTGTTACTTTTACAAAGTTATAGGCAGATACTTCAATTGCAAATCTGGCATTAGTACCGCCAATATCGCTTACTAAGCGTGGGAAATTAGTAGTTGGCATTTGATATACTCATCGTTTTTAAGGTAAGTAACCTTTGGTTATCATTGTTTCTAAAGCATAGCTTACGCCTAGAAAAGCTGGGAAATCATGGGTAATTACATAAACTGGAATTTTTTCTAAATATTGGCGCAAGCGACCTTTGTCCTCAAAGCGGCAGCGGAAGTCAGACTGCATAAAATAGTCTAAAATACGTGGAACAACGCCACCACCGATATAAATTCCACCAAAAGCATTCACCGTTACTGCCAGATTAGATGCAACAGTGCCTAACATACGACAAAAGTGATCAATGGTTGTTTGACATAGCCAACATTCTTTGCTTAGTGCTTTTTCAGTAATCTCTGCTGGACTTGGTAGTGAGCTGATTGTTACTTGTTGCTGATGGCAAACTGCTTCATAAATCAATTGTAAGCCAGGGCCAGATACAAAGCGTTCAAATGAAACATGTGGAAAACGTTTGTGGACGTATTGCCACAGTTCAACTTCTTCTGGATTAAATGCAGTAAAGCTGGCATGTCCACCTTCAGCAGGAACGGCTAGATATTCGCCATTAGGGTGGCGAATTAATGATGCAACTCCAAGTCCTGTGCCAGGTCCAACAATTCCACGTGGTTTATATTCATCAATGCTAACCCCTCCGACTTTTATTAAGTAGTCAGAGTGAATGTGAGGAATAGATAAAGCTAGCGCATGAAAATCATTTAGGAATACAACATTTTTTAGCTGTAACTGTTGTTTGGTTTCAGAAATAGAGCAAGTATGCCATGGGTTATTTACCATGAAAATCATATCGCCAGCAATTGGCGTAGGTAGGGCAATTGCCGCATACTCTACGTGAGGGACGTCAATTCCATTTAGATATGACTCTACCGCTTCAATTAACGTTTTATAATCCTTGCAAGCTAAAACTTTGGTATGAGAATAAACATAGGGCGCAACTTCCAAGCTAAAGCGGGCATTAGTACCGCCAATATCTGCAACTAAGCGTGGGAATGTATTAATACTCATCTTAGTTATGCCAGAAAACTTGACTGTCTTTGCGTTCAGCCAATACATAGCTTATTGGATATTGCAAAGACTTTTCTTGTGAAGCTTTAGTAATTATCTCCAATTTATTAGCGCCGTTGATGCTTATAAATAGATTTGGAATTTCCAGAATTCCAGCTAGTGATAAACCAATTCGTTGGTAATTTGCCGTTTTTGGATTGGTAATAATATATTTTTCTGATGTTAATTGAGTATCTACTGCAGATTTTAACTCATCACAGCAAGGGAAAATTGAGGCAGTATGTCCATCTTCACCCATTCCTAAGATAGCAATATCAATATCTTTAATATGTAAGTTAGCATTGCTCACGCTAGTCAGGATGTTTCTAGTGGTAACTAATCCAATAAAGTAAGCTTGTTCTGCTTTGTTAATTAAAAGATGTTTGCGAACTAGATTTTCATTGCTATCGGCGTGATCCGTAGCTAAAAATCTTTCGTCAACTAGAGCCAATGTGACTTTATCCCACGCTAAATCAAAACGACTTAGTTTCTCAAAGAGCTTAATAGGGCTTTTACCACCAGATACCGCTAAGGTTACTTGTGGTTTATGATGTAAGACTTGTTCAATTGTATTGGCTATTGCTTGCGATAATGCGCTAGCTTGCTCATCTGCAGAGTTATATTCATGGATTTTCATTGTGATTCATGCTCTCAAATAAAAATAAACAAGCTCTATTTTACCCCAATCGAGAAGCGGATTATCATTTAATTATTGAAATTATCCATACCTGATATTGTTGTCGCCAAATAAATACACCGTATGTTTTACAATAACCTTAATCTAACTGATATTTAAGCGTAAGATGGGCTGATATGGTATAATCTCAAGCCTGATAAAATCAGCAAAAAATAATTCAGATGAGATATTGAGATCATAAATATCCATTCAGTCAATCTTAAGATAGGAGTCATGTAATGGGGTTTTTACAAGGTAAAAAAATTCTAATAACAGGTTTAATTTCAGACCGCTCAATCGCTTATGGTGTAGCAAAAGCTTGTCACGAACAGGGTGCAGAGTTGGCATTTACCTATCAAACCGAAAAATATGCTGAGCGCGTTGCCGGGTTTGCTAAAGATTTTGGTTCTTCATTGGTGTATCCATTGGATGTGAGTGATGATGCTCAAATTGAGCAACTGTTCACCAACCTTGGGCAAGCGTGGGATGGTTTAGATGGAGTTTTGCATTCAATTGCCTATACGCCTAAAAAGGGTTTAGCAGGTGATTTTGTTGAAAATGTCGATCGTGAAACATTTCGGATGTCAAATGATATTTCTGCTTATAGTTTTATCGCATTAGCTCGTGCTGCACGTCCAATGATGCAAGGGCGTAACGGTTCTTTAATTTGCCTAAGTTATTTGGGCGGTGAGCGAGTATTACCAAATTACAATATGGCTGGAATCGCTAAAGCTGCGTTGGAATCATCTACTCGTTATATGGCGTATGCAATGGGAGAAGAGGGTATTCGGGTTAATGCTGTATCAGCAGGTCCAATCAAGACGTTAGCTGCGAGCGGAATCGGTGGCTTTGGTAAAATTTTAGATCATATGGCAAAATTTGCGCCATTAAAGCGTGGTGTTACAACTGAAGAAGTTGGTAATGCTGCTGCGTTTTTATTCTCATCTTTGGCCAGTGGTATTACTGGCGAAGTTCTGTATGTTGATGCAGGCTATAATATTACGGCAGGTGGTCTAGAAGGATAACTATAATGACTCATACTGCGGTCGAGATATTAACTATTGCAAAGCAAGTTTTTCGTGATGAAATTGCTGGGTTAGTTCAAGTTGAACAACATTTGAATGATAGTTTTGTGACTGCAGTTGAGCTACTTTTAGCTTGCCGCGGTAAAATTATCGTGTCAGGAATGGGTAAGTCAGGTCATATAGGAAATAAAATTGCTGCTACGCTGGCATCAACTGGCTCGGCAGCTTTTTTTATGCATCCAGCTGAAGCTTTGCATGGTGATTTGGGTATGTTGGATAGTAATGATTTGCTACTGGCTATATCTTACTCCGGCGAATCAGATGAACTAAGTTCAATAATTCCTACGGTTAAACATAAGCAGGTAAAAATTATTAGCATTACAGGAAATCCTGATTCCAGTTTAGCTAAGTTTTCCGATTGTGCATTGACGGTTAAAATTGATAAAGAAGCTTGTCCGCTCAATTTGGCTCCGACTACCAGTACAACTGCAACATTGGTTATTGGTGATGCTTTGGCTGTAGCATTGCTTTCATTGCGCCAATTTCAACCAGAAGATTTTGCCCTCTCTCACCCTGGTGGAAGCCTTGGGCGTAAACTTCTTACCAAAGTCAGTGATATTATGCATGAAGGTGAGCGCTTACCGTTGGTAACTGCAGATGCAGCTTTAAAAGAAGTTGTTTTTGAAATCAGTAATAAAGGCTTGGGGTTAGTAGCGGTAGTTGATGAGCAACAACACATGCTTGGAGTAATCACGGATGGCGATTTACGCCGAGTTTTAGATGGTGAACATGATGTACGGTTATTGTCTGCTAAAGATATAATGACGGTTAAGCCAAAAGTTATTCATATAAGTAATATGGCGATTGATGCGGTGGATATTGTTAATGAATATAAAATCGGTGGTTTATTAGTTGTCGATGATAATAACAAAGTAGTCGGTGCATTTAACGTCCATGACTTATTTCAAGCTAAATTAATTTAAAGGGATATCAGATGCCAAGCAAAGCAGTCAATGATAAAGCACGGATAATTAAAGTTGTTGCTACCGATGTTGATGGGGTATTAACTGACGGTAGTGTATTTATTCGTGATGATTTTGAGGAACCATTTGGTAAATTTAATATTCTGGATGGCTTTGCAGTTATTATGGCGCGTGAATGTGGAATCAAAACAGTAGTAATTTCAGGTCGTAAGTCGCTGGCAACAGAAGCTCGTTGTAGTAAATTGGGTATTGATCTAACCTATACTGGTGTTCATGATAAGCGAGCAAAAATTCATGAAGTAGCTGATAAATTAGGTGTTAGGCTAGATGAAATTGCTTATATTGGTGATGACTTGATTGATTTACCTGTGCTATCAGCCGTTGGATTGCGCTTTGCCCCAAATAATGCTGTTAAGGACGTGAAACAGCGAGTGGATTATATAAGTAATATTAATGGTGGTAGTGGTGTATTACGTGAGATTGTTGAGATCGTACTTAGAGCTCAAAATAAATATGATGGTTTTCTAGCACAATATTTGGTGTAATAAACGGTAATGTTTAGATTAAAATATCAATCATCTCGGCTATTTAACGTCCTAACGGTAATCATACTTAGTGCTTTATGTGTATTGCTTAATGCTTTAACCAAAATTGATTTTCATAAGCTAGAGCTGCCTAAAGATAAGCCTGAGTATTCTGCGACAAATTTTCAAGCCAACCTGTATACGCCTAAAGGTGTTTTAATTTATCAAGTTAGTGCGGAGAGTGGAACTCAATTTCCTGATAGCAATCGAATTGTAATGCAGAATTTGACACTCCAAACATTTAATGAATCAACAACCAAAATCGCACAGCAATTAACTAGTAAAGACGGTTGGTTGGATAATCAAACTTTATTGGGATTTTTAGGTGAGAGCGTAATTATTACCTTTTTTGAGTCAGTTCCCGCACAAAATATAAATGTTTATACTAAAAATGTCAATATCAATGGTAAAACTAAATTTGCAAATAGTTCTGCACCGATACGTGCAGTTCAAGGTAAGAGTGTCTTAACTGGTATGGGATTTAGTGTTGATTATGACAAAAAATTATTAGTAATTGAATCACATGTTAAGGTTATCTATGATAAATAATTCAAAATACGCAAAAATTTTGTGTCTAGGTTTGTGTTTTATCTCTGGTACTGCTAGTGCCTTAAAAACAGATGCATCTCAGCCAATTCATATTGATGCAGATCATCTGACTGTAGACCAGAAAAATATGGTGACGGTATTTACTGGGAATGTGGTTATTTCACAGGGCAGTATGTTGGCACACGCCAATTTAGCGCAAGCCAGCCAAGATAAAGATGGTTACAAAACTATTCACATGACTGGTTCACCAGTTACCTTTTCACAGCTGAACGATGACGGAGATAAAACTGAGGGTCAGGGCAATGTTTTTGACTATAATACCAAAAACAATCTTGCGGTTTTAACTGGTCGGGCGCGAGTTAAAAAAGGTGATAATTTGGTGATGGGTGATAAGCTTACCTATAATACCAAGACTCAAATTTATAGTGCTAATTCGAATGATGCTAACGGAGTCTCTACGACTAAAAGTGGTCGGGTGACAGTAATTTTACAACCGCAAAAAGGTGGTGGCAATGGCAGCGACTCAACAATCAAGCTCCAGTAGTTTTTTAGACGTTCAACATCTCCGGAAACAGTTTAAAAAACGGGTAGTAGTTAAAGACGTTTCATTTAATGTTCATAGCAATGAAGTAATCGGTTTACTTGGTCCTAATGGTGCGGGTAAAACGACCAGCTTTTATATGGTGGCAGGGTTATTAGCCAGTGATGGTGGTGATATTTATCTGGATGGTCAGAATATCAAGAGTACTCCTGTACATAAACGTGCTGCACTTGGACTAGGATACTTACCACAGGAAGCATCAATTTTTCGCCAAATGACGGTAGAAGAAAATGTCCGTTCGATTTTAGAGCTAAAGAACTTGGATCGTAAAAAAATCAAACGTGAAGTTAATAGATTACTTTCTGAATTAAACATTGATCACTTGCGTGATGTCAATGCGATGGCTTTATCTGGTGGTGAGCGTCGTCGTTGTGAAATTGCACGAGCTTTAGCTAATTATCCGCGCTTTATTTTATTGGATGAACCCTTTGCGGGGGTTGACCCGATTGCAGTTAGTGATATTCAAAAAGTAGTTGTATTTTTAAAAGAACTAGGCATTGGCGTGATTATTACTGATCATAATGTACGTGAAACTCTACGTATTTGTGATAGGGCATACATTATTAGCGAGGGTAATGTTTTAGCTAGTGGCGTGCCAGATGAATTAGTTCAAAATGAGAAGGTTAAACAAGTTTATCTGGGTGAGAATTTTACACTTTAATTACTATAACTATAAAAAATGGAGGGGATTATGGGATCAGCAAATGTTTTAAAATATCGTTGGTTTAGTCTAGGCGACGTTAGTAGTTCAGCAACCATCGTATTTGATAATTTGACCAATATGGCGATTATCGCTTTTTTATTGACCGTAGTTTTTGGTATGCCGGCAGGGATAGTTGTTAAACATATTATTCCTGGCTTATCGGTTGGTGTGGTGCTTGGCAATATTGTTTTTATGTATTTTGCTTTTCGCTTGGCAAAAAAGCTTGGTCGGGATAATGTAACCGCATTTCCATCTGGGCTGGATGCGCCAACTTGTATTGGCATGACCCTGGCGGTGGTTGGTCCATCATTTTTGATGTTTAAATCTCAGGGTATGGATCCAGAGTCAGCAGCATTACATAGCTGGTATATCAGTTGTGCATGCTGCTTTTTTATTGGCTTTGTGAAATTTGTTTTTTCATTTTTTGCACATAAGATTAAAAATGCATTGCCGACAGTTGCTTTATTAGGTGGACTAGCTGGTGTGGCAATCGGGTTAATTGCTTTTTTCCCATTGCTTGCGATGTTGCAACTACCATTGGTTAGTTTTTTGGTATTAGCAATTATTGTAATGATTTACTTTGCAGGATATCAACTGCCATATAATTTACCAGCGATTCTAGTTGCTATCGTTCTTGGTACTATCGTGTACTATATTTTCCAAATCGGATTAACTGGACATAGCAATATTCCCAGTCTTTCTCATATTGAAGTTGCTTTCCCATCTCCTGATCTGACTTTCTTTGGTTCGTTGGGTGTTGCTGCAAAATATTTTTCAATTGCATTTCCTTTTGCTTTGTTGGTGATTTTCGGTACTGTATCAGTGGCAGAAAGTGCATCGGTACTTGGTGAAGAATACTCACCCAAAGATTTATTAATGGTTGATGGCATCGCGACTATGTTGATGGGGGTATTTGGTGGTACGGCTCAAACTACACCCTATGCTGGATTCCCTGCGTATAAAAAGATGGATTCACGTGCTGGGTATTTACTGATTAATATTATTGTTGTTGGTATCGGTGCATGGTTTGGTTTTGTTAACTATCTGATAGAATTAGTTCCAGATGCAATTTTAGCTCCGGTATTATTCTTTGTCGGCATAGAAATTGCGATGCAAGTATTTCTAATTAGTGAAAAGAAATATTTACCTGCTGCGATTTTGGGCTTATTTCCATCTATTGCGCGAATGGTAGAGATTAAGTTATCTTCTAACCCTGACCTAGTATCAATGGATAAATTAAATAGTCTGCTCTATACGGTACATGATGGCAAATTGTCAGATATCGCGGCAATCGTGACTTTTGGGAATGGTTTTATTGTAACCGGAACTTTGTGGGCGGCTTTAGTTTATTATTTAATTGATCGAAAAATTGTTGCGGCTGTTATAACGTGTGCAATATTGGCTGTTGCTTCATTGTTTGGGGTAATTCATTCGATTAATCTTGATGGCTCAATGTATTGGTTTGGCTCACTGGCTGCTGAAAAACAAATTATTCCATTGGAAATCGCTGGGGGATATGTTTTGTTTGCTGCTGTAGCAGTAGTGATTTACCTATTGAATCGAGGCAAGCCTGCTAATTTGCACTAAATTGAATCTGGAAATAAAAATAGCCAACTGTGGGTTGGCTATTTTTACTTGTAGCACGCGTATACCATTACGCCACCCACAAGCACCAGTTTTCAAGTAACTGATTAACTCTAGGGCGGATTATAACCGTTTATAGTGTGTGGTGTCAAGTTTATATTTTATAGCTTGCGTGATTGGCTGTAAAATCTTAATCGTTTTTCTTAGTAGAACATGTCTAATTTTAATGAGGTTTAAAATGGCAAATTTAAATGATTATAAAATTGTTGCTCAAAAGAGTAAAAAATATTTTGAGCTAGTTACAACGGAACTAAGCTATACGAAAAAGCTAGAACAAAAGCAAGAAGAACGATTTGGCTTTTATTTATTTGTATTGGAGAATTTAACTAATTTAAAGGATACAAGTGAATTAATTAATATAATAACAGATACTGACTTTAATGGAGAATTTTTCAACGATAGATCTGATGATTGTGGCGTTGACGCTGTATACATAGACGAAGAAGAAAATGTCATTAAATTATTTAACTTCAAATATCGAGAGAAGTTTAAGACAGGAAAACATGTATTAAATGAAACCATAATCTCATCAAAATTTGTGAATGCTGTACAGTCTCAAAATACGGATAGCTTAAGCGGTAAAATTAAAGCACAGATAAATGATGTTGTTGAGAAATTACTAGGTAGTGAGATGTGGCGTATGCAATTGTTTGTCGTCAGCAATGAAGACATTAGCATCACTAAAGATGACCACGTTAAAAGATTGGAAGAAATTTATGGACTAGAAGTTAATATTATTGGACTAAGTGAGGTTATTAATTTTATTTCTTTACGACCAGAGGATGTTGGCGCAGAGCTTATTTTGGATAATGATGCAGTAATGTCATTTACAGAGAATACTCTTTCATCTTCTAAATCATATATTATTAGACTACCCCTTAGCGAAATTATTAGAATTACTTGTGACAATAAAGAGATGAGAAGCAAATATAGTATTGAAGACATAACGGAACTTACAAGTGTTTATTTAAATTACTCTGTTTTATTTGATAATGTTAGAGGCTTTGTGAAAAATTCTAAGTTTAATGATAATATCTTGAAGACATTAAAAGGTGATCCTACGAGATTTTTTATTTATAATAACGGGATAACTGCTATTGTACAAGATATTATCGTGACACCTACTAATGGAAATAAGAAAGTTAAAATTGAGTTGAAATCATTACAAATTCTTAATGGTGGTCAAACACTGAGAAGTATTCATGAATTTAATAAAATGGATTCGCATAATATAGAAAAATATTTATCAGAAGCTCAGGTTCTAGTAAGGATTTTTAAAGTATCATCTGATTTAGATTTAACTAATAATATTGCAGAATTCACCAATAGTCAAAACTCTATTTCAAATGTTGACTTAAAGTCACTACGGTCAGAGCAATTGCAATTGGAGCAATATCTTGAAGACCATGATATTATTTATGTTAGAAAATCTGGAGATACAGGAAACAACGATAAGAAAAGTTACAAATATAGAATAAGTATGGAAAAATTTGGACAAATACTCTTATCAATAAAAGGATTTCCAGAAAAATCAACAAATCAAAAGAAAAGTATTTTTGATAAAAGCTATGACAATATTTTTGGTAAAGATTTAATTATTGAAAAAGCCCCAGAGTATATTGAAAAATATCACAATATTAAAAAAGAGTATGAAAGTTCTTCCTTTAAATCAAGTGACCAAAAATTATTTTATATTTTGTATATAAATGAACGCGTCGCAATGAATATTGCAGAAATGATCAATAAATTTGAAAATGTTATTATTAGCTATAAACCAGATAATAACACTTCAGAAGCGAGGAAATTGATTCAAATTAAGTTTAAAGAATTTTTAGATGGGGAGTTTAATATTAGTAATTAGTTATATTGATCAATTTATGTAATACTATTTTAAGAGATGTATAGTTGAAAGATAAATTAAATTTTTTCTCAATATTAATATCATGTGTTGTAGCGTCAATAACTATAATAATTGCCATTTTTGCATGGGTATATGTTTTACAAATTTTAGCAAAATCTGAATTGTATGGTGTCGGAGATGTTGATGCTATAAATTTTTTCGTTAGTAGTAATTTTGCGAGCATTGGTTATGAATCAATCATCGCAATCGTTGGACTGATAACGAGCAAACCTATAATTATTTCTATTTTTGTAATAATCGGTTTCCTATTTTTTATCCAATTAGTTGCGATATTTGGAGCTTACCTAGACAAAAGAGTTGAGGGTAAAATTCCCAAAAATGAAAACAACTCATCCAAATTAAATAAAATTTTAATGTGGATATGGAGAAACTTTAAGGTATCAATTATTCTTGGGTTTTCACTTTGGGTTATGCTTTATATAATTGCTATTGTCTTTTTAAGTAATGCTTATTTAGTACCAGTAATGCAAAAATCAATTGTTAATAAAGGAAGTAATTCTCGTTACTGTAATATCCTTATTAGTAAAGATGGAGAATCACAAGTATTAAGAGTTAATCTTGATAATAACTATAAATTATCTTGGACTTATTACGGACTTCTAAAAACAACAGTAAATGATCTAGATCCTTATTATCCAAATAAATTAAATGATGTTACTAGAGCTAATTTGAGAAATAAATTTTGTAAATAAGGTACAAAAATCAAGTTCATAATATTTAATTGAGTATTAAAGTGCCAAAAAGGGGTTAACATACAAATTTTACATTAAGTAAATGGTAGATATGTATAACCGGATAAGTGCGATATTTATTGATACAAGTCAATTGCAAACCTAAGCTTATTAAGTTGGTGCAGTTATGAATAATAATGAAGGGTATTATTAAATTAGTGAATTTAGATAAATATTTAAAAGAGGGAATTATGCGAAAATTAATTTTAGGTTTATTGTGTTTATCATTAACTCCAGTTTTTGCGGATAGCTTTTCAGGCATGTTGGATGGTAGTGAGTCGCCGTATAAAGCGATTGAAAGTACAAATAGCAAATGTTTGCACTATAAGAAGAGCATTACTGTTGTTACGCAAAAAGATGAGGATGCGCCGGGTGATCATGTTTTAATCAAATCAGGCGATGATGCATCATGTAGCTGGGATAGCGCTGCTGGTTGGGAAACCGATAGTGGCGAGGCTAGTTATTTTCTGGGTAAATGGAAAAATTTGATTTTTATTGATCGGGGAACGGGAACGGATGGGCGCGATGTACTGATTTTTGATTTGGATAGCAAACGTCAGGTATTTACCGCTAGTTATTCTAATCCGATGGAGATTATTCGCAAAAAATTGACTTATTGGCAGGGTGCTAACACAATTGCAACTAAGGATAACTGCGATGAATTTGAAGAAGCAGAAAAAACCGCTTTGACACCACAGATTCAAAAATTAATGAGTGTTGATTTGACCGCAGCCAACCCGGTTGCAATTGATGGCAAAAAAACGCGTTGTAAATTAACTCAATAACGAATATAATTCAAGGGTAATGTTCGATCAAAGATTGATTATAACTAAATTTTAAAAAGTGAAAATATGAGTAATAGCTTGCGCCGCAATATAATTCTTGATATTGATTCGTATAAAAATGACCATGGCAAAATGTTACCTGAAGATACAGAGTATATTTTTTCAACTATTGTTCCGCGACGTGGCAATCGTTATACTGATGTTATTAAAGCAATGGGGCATCAATATGCAGTTAAGAAATACATCACTGACCCAGTTGAAAAATGGATGTTGGATGAAGCAGAAACTGAATTGCGTGAGCAAGGTTTTAGCTTTAACCGTGAGCGTTGGCAGCATATTTTAGATAATCATAATGGTTATTTACCGTTGGAAATTCGTGCTGTGCCAGAAGGTATGTTAGTACCAGTTGGTGTGGCAACCGTGACAATTGTTAATACCGATCCTAAATGTGGCTGGCTAAGTTCGTATATTGAGACTATGTTTCAGCGAGTATGCTGGAAGATGACGACAGTTGCGTCAATTGCCTTGGATTTGTATCGCTATCTTGATGATATGATGATTAAACATAGTGGTGAGGCGGGTAAGGTTAATTTTCATTTGCATAATTTTGGTTCACGTGGCGCTGATAGTTATGAAGCAGATATTTTGGCTGGAGTGGCGCACTTGTCCGCTGGGTTTAATGGTACTGATTGTGCTCAGGCTAATCGTAATATCAAATATTTCTACAATACGACCAAAGCTTATGGCATGAGCGTCAGTGCTTCTGAACATAGTGTAATGTGTACTTGGTCTGATTCAAATACCCGCGATGACTTACCAGCAGTTAAGATGATGATTGATTTATTAGAGTATAAAATAAAAAACAAAGAGGGTTTGCCAATTGTTTCGATCGTTGGCGATACTTATGATATTTATCGGCTGACTCGTGATTATATCGGTGGTATCTATCGTGACAAAATTATTGAGCTAGGTGCCTTAGGTGGTAAAGTTGTAGTAAGACCTGATTCGGGCGATCCGCTTACCATGTGCATGGAAGTAATTAAAATTCTGATGGATAAATTCGGTTATAGTGTTAATAAATTTGGTTATAAAGTCTTACCACCTTATATTGGTGTGATTCAGGGCGATGGAATCAATAATGATAGTATCCGCCATATTGTTGCGCGTTTGGATAAAGCGCGGATTAGTTTGGAAAATATCATTTTTGGTATGGGAAGTGGTTTGACGCATGATGCTGGGCGCGATGAATTTTCCTTCTCGATGAAAGCAACTGCACGTTTTGATGGCAAAGTATGGCATGATTTGCAAAAGCGTCCGATAACTGATCTGGGAAAACAGTCATTAAAGGGACATGTTAGCACTTATATAAGTCGTGATAAACAAGATATTTATACTGAGCGAATTGAGGATGAACATTTACTGGCGAGTGATTTGATGCAGACGATTTACTGTGATGGTAAATGTTATCAAGAATATACGTTTGACGAAATATTGAGCCATAATCAGCGTTGATATTTGATTACGGTGCTTCTTTGACTGATGTACAATAGAGGATTGAATTATAATTTTTGAATAAGGGTATTGCTATGAAAAAAATATTTGTGACAGGTAATGTTGGTCGTGATCCAGAGTCACGTTACGCGCCAAATGGAGAGTCTTTTGTAACTTTTTCATTAGCAGTTACTACAGGACCTAAAGACAATCAAAAAACTGATTGGTTGGAAATTAGCTGCAATGGACGCACTGCTGAGACGGTACAAAAATGGGTAAAAAAAGGCAGCAAGTTATTAATTGAGGGTACGCCAAGCGCCAATGCTTATATCAATAAAGAAGGTAAAGCAGTTGCCTCATTGCGCGTTAGTGCTTCAAATATTGAATTTATTGGTAGTCGTGAGCGATCTGAAGAAGCTGGTGCACCTGATGGTGGCTATGGTAGTTATGATCAGGCACCCGGAAATGAACCAGCGCCACAATCATCTGGATTTAATGCACCTGGTCCATCACTGCAAGCAGATGATATTCCATTTTAAGTGTGGCGTGCTCTGAGCTTGATTTAAATATTTTTAATCTTTAACGCCTGAACAAATAGTTTCGCTAATGATTCATGAAAATTGTGATTGCTTGAGTCTTGCGAGGTTTGCTTAGGCTTTAAATACTTTTAATGGAGCATAATAAATGAGAGCGCTGGGCTTATATGAAAAAGATTTTTATGCTTGGACTCAAGAACAAGCGCGGTTAATTAAAGAGAAATCATTTGAAAAGCTAGATTTAGTACATCTGTTTGATGAGGTTGAGAGTATGGGTGCTAGTGAAGTAAGAGAGCTGGAAAGCCGTTTGGAAGTTTTGCTGGCGCACTTATTAAAATGGAGCTATCAACCAAACTTACAGTGTCGCAGCTGGCAGCTTACGATAAAAGAGCAGCGACATAGAATAAAAAAGCGTATTAAAAAAATGCCATCTTTAAAGCCATTACTACCAGAGATATTCACTGACTCTTATGAGGATGCCATTTATTCTGCAATTAAAGAAACTGGGCTAGATGAGGCGGTCTTTCCGACAACTTCACCATGGACAATTGAGCAGGTTTTAGATGATGAATTTTATCCTGTATGATAACATCTGGATTAATTAATAATGTCCATCTCATGTATTAACTTATGATTTTAAATAACCACTTAGCTTTTGTGTATTTGAGGTTGTAGATATGAGTGAGCTAATTGCGTGGGAAGATTTTGCCAAAATTGATATTCGTAGTGGCACAATTCTTGATGCCAAAATTAATCAAAAAGCACGTGTTCCCGCGTATATTCTGACAATTGATTTTGGTAATTTGGGGATAAAAACAAGCTCCGCACAGCTGACACAAAATTATTTACCAAGTGATCTGATTGGTAAAAAGATTGCTGCAGTGATCAATTTTCCAGTAAAGAAAATAGCTGGGGTAAAATCAGAAGTTTTAGTTTTAGCTACGGTTTGTGATATTAAGGGAACACTATTATTAAGCGTAGATCCATTAGCCGTTAATGGTAGTTGTGTCAGATAAAAATATATTTCTATTTGAGATAAACCCATTCACCTTGATTACTTATTATATTGTTCACCCCATTCCATCATAGAATCCAGCATTGGCTTCATCGATATACCAAATTTGGTCAAGGTATATTCAACTTTAGGAGGTACTTGCGGATATACCTTGCGATTGATAATACCATCCTTTTCCATTTCACGTAATTGACTGGTTAACATTTGTTGTGTGATTTCTGGAAGCAATCGCCTGAATTCGCCAAATCTGACTACGTTATCCTTAAATAAACAATAAAGAATAAGAAGTTTCCATTTTCCCCCAATAAGGCGTAATGCCGTTTCAATTCCACATTCTTTAGTTTTAGTAATAAGTATTCTCCTTGCTAATTAGTATGATTTAACATACTATAACATATTTTTATGAGTACTTGTAATAAAAAGATACAAGGATTATAATTCTCTTTGACATAAATTAATCTTATGAATGTCTTTTTAAAGGAACAAATAATGTTTGCCGTATATGCAGAACAATTTAACATTGCTAATCCATTGTTAGTATTACGCACCGGAGAACAACCAGAGCCAGCTATTCCAACAGGGTGGTTACGAGTAAAAATTACTCATGCCAGCCTCAATCGGCATGATATTTTTACTCTACAAGGTGTAACAGGTCATGATGAACCAACTCGTTATCCTATGATTCTAGGTAATGATGGTGTAGGAATACTAGATAATGGGAGTAAAGTAGTAATTTATCCAGTAATGGGTTCTACTGAATGGAGAGGTGACGAAATGCTTGATCCAGGATGGCATATATTCAGCGAGTTTATGCCTGGAACATTTGCCAATTATGTTGCAGTACCACAACGGAATTTAATACCATTACCAGAGCAACTCTCGCCAATTCACGGTTCAGTCTTAGGAACCGCTTGGTTAACCGCATATCGTGCGTTATTTACCAAATCAGGATTAAAGCCAGGACAAACAATGCTGGTGCAAGGTGCATCTGGAGGAATGGCAACGGCATTAATTCAAATGGGGCATGCTGCAGGATTTGAAGTATGGGCAACAAGCAGAAGTAGTAATGCGCGATTGCAGGCTGAAAAACTCGGAGCACATAAAACCTTTATATCAAATGAGCAACTACCACGCAAGGTTCAAGCCGTATTTGATAATGTAGGTCAAGCAAGTTTTACACATTCAATACAATCTACTGCACGCGGTGGAACGATAGTTATTTTGGGAGGAACAACAGGATTTGATATAAATCTAAATCTAATACCCATCCTTATGAATGAAATTAAAGTTGTTGGAGCCGTTATGGGAACATTGCAGGAAATGCACAACCTTATACAGTTTATTGTCAAGCACAATATAAAACCAGAAATAGGACTTACATTGCCAATGCAGAAGGCTAATGAAGGTTTTCAAGCAATGCTATCAGGTAATATTTTCGGTAAAATTGTTTTTACTAATTAAATTTTAGGAGACTAACTATGAATTACGAAATACCAGATGTAATAACCGCTTATATGAATGCGCTAAATTCTCAAGATGAACAAGCATTTATGAATTGTTTAACTGAAGATGCATATGTGTATGATGCAGGGCGAGATATTTTAGGTGCCAATGCAATTAGGCACTGGATAACTTCTGAAGCATTTGTTTATAATGTCTATATGCAATTTGATTCAATTAAAAAACATTATAATGACTATATATTAACCTTAAAAATGTCTGGTGATTATGATAAAAAACTTGCTCCAGATCCAACCTATATGAATTTTCATTTTACTCTGGCAGGCAATAAGATATGTAAGCTAATTATCTTACTCAATAAAATTAAAAGTATCCGATAAATTATATAAAAGTTTGGTAATGGTGACTTGATAAGATCTAACATTCTGCTTTGTATTTAATTTTGATTTATCAAAGCAACTGGTGGTTCAGGTGATATAAGGGAAGAGGCTAGGCATTGAAAGATGTACTTTGATCGTCTAGCTTTTTATTTCCTTACCTTATGATAACGTGGCAAAAATATGAGCAAATAGAGCATGAAATAGAACCTCGGTATTTATAATGTTTTTATTTATTAACATCTACTGATATCCTAAGCCAGTTTTATTAGTTCTAGCTAGTTCTAAGATTTCAGTAATCATTATAAACCAGACAAAAAATAGCATAACAACATCGGTAAAACAGTAGTTCAAGTATGCTGCCCTACAGTATGTTATTTTGTGGGCTTGATTTTTTAAAAAATGATATGTTACAATTACCAACGTTTGAAAAATAGCTTTCAATGAGAATTTGTTTTTTTATTCTCGGATAAAGATTAGCTTAACAAAAGGAGTAACCATAATTGGTTTTTTAACGCTGGAGGATCTATGACTGAACACGAACAATTTCAACAATTACTTAATTATCTAAATAGCCGGGTGGTTGGGCAATCCGAACTAACCAAGCGCTTACTCATCGCATTATTATCATCAGGGCATCTCTTAGTTGAGGGTGCACCGGGGCTTGCTAAAACTACCGCGATTAAAACTTTATCTTCTTGTATTGATTGCTCTTATCATCGAGTTCAATTTACGCCTGACTTATTGCCAGCAGATTTGACTGGTACCGATGTTTACATTCCTGAGCAACACACATTCCAATTTCAATCTGGACCATTATTTCATAATTTCTTGTTAGCTGATGAAATTAACCGTGCACCTGCTAAAGTTCAGTCAGCACTACTTGAAGCGATGGGTGAGAAACAAATCACAGTGGGTAAACAAACTTATCCTTTACCACAATTATTCTTGGTTATGGCAACGCAAAATCCGATTGAACAAGAGGGAACTTATCCATTACCTGAAGCGCAACTAGATCGTTTTATGTTGCATGTTAAAATTGGTTATCCGGATGCGGCTGCAGAGGCACAAATTTTGGCACTAAACCGTGTGAATAATCAAGCGGCAGATGTTAATCGTCCACGAATTACCCAAGAGGCAATTTTTGCGGCGCAGCAACAACTGGCTAATATTCATTTAAGCCATGCTTTGGAAGAATATATTATTCAACTGATTATGGCAACTCGTTATCCACAAAAATATCAGGCAGAACTAGCTAAATGGATTAGCTTTGGTGCTAGCCCACGCGGAACGATTGCACTAGAGCGGACAGCCCGTGCTCATGCATGGCTGGAAGGTCGCGATTATGTTACACCGCACGATATCCATGTGATGATTCATGAAGTACTTCGTCATCGTATTTTACTTACTTTTGAAGCCGAGGTTGAAGGTATCAATAGCGATCAAATTATTGATAAAATCCTCAATGTAGTTCCGATTCCTTAGGAATATGCTCATAAATACTTCGAGTAATCATTTTATCAATATCTAGTGAATGAAAAATTATGACTAAAGGCATTAATCCGGAAATTAATGAGCTTTTGGCGATGCGCTATTGCGCAGCCGAATTACAGCTCTTTAATCCTAATAAAGTTAATTCGGTAACTAATGGTATCAATGCTTCGCATGCTCGCGGGCGTGGAATGGATTTTGACGAAGTGCGGCGTTATCAGGCTGGTGATGATATTCGCTTGATTCATTGGCCGCTAACCGCCAGATCTGGTAAAACTTATACTAAGGTTTATCATGAAGAACGTGAGCGTTCAGTTTATCTATTGATAGATCAATCTGCATCGATGCGCTTTGCTACCAAAGTTGCTTTTAAAAGCGTTATTGCAGCACGAATTGCTGCTCTTTTAGGTTGGGCAGCATTGACACAACATCAACAAGTTGGTGGAGTTGTTTTTGACGAACAGGGAGCAGAATATATTAAGCCACGGCGCAGTCGTCAGTCTTTATTAGATGTATTTAATCTTTTGACGTATCCGCGGAAAAATCGCCAGCAAGGTGGTTTGGCAAATTCGCTACAATTTATTTTGCGCCAGATTCAATCAGGTAGTACGGTGATTGTCTTGAGTGATTTTTGTAACGTAACTAGCGATGCAGAACAATATTTACGGTTGATTGCGCATAAATGTGAGCTGATTAACTTATTGGTTTATGATCCTTTGGAAGCGAGTTTGCCTGATCGTGGGATATTTAGCTTTACGGATAATGGCAGCGCTCGGTTGGAGATTGGTGATACTTTGCAAACTAAAGAGCGTTATGCACAACCTTTTGCTAAGCGAGTGGCGGATTTACGCAATTTATCGCGGCAAAATCGGATGCAGTTTATGACACTGGCAACTAATGATGATTTGGCAGCAGTATTAAAAGCTGGAGTAAACAGAAGTGGAAAATAGTAGTTTAGCAGATTTAAAAGATATTCATTTACCAGCACCAGTTTCAATTTTTCCTCTTGCACCGGGGTGGTATATTGTGCTGGCAGTCATGCTTGTAATTATAATCTTGCTTATTTTATGGCAATTACGCCGTGCAAGTAAACAGTATAAATTAAAACAAGTTTTGATTTTGCTGGCGCAGATTGAAGCTAAAGCACAAGCTTCGGAGCCTGAGCAAAGAGAAGAGGTTCTCCCTGAGATTTCGATTTTACTAAAAAGGGTTGCCCGCGAGAAATTTAGCGAATTGCATCCCCAAAATCTATTTGGTGAAAAATGGTTGCAGTTTTTGGATCGTAGTGGTAAAACAACTGAATTTACTAGTGGTACTGGGCGAATTTTACTTGATGTTTATAAACGACAATCTTTGGAAAATCCACAAGAACTATTGGGTGTAGTTAAAAATTGGTTAAGGACGGTGATGTTATGATTCAAGTTGCTTATCCATGGATTTTTTTGGCAATATTTTTGCCTTTTATTGTGCGCTACCTGTTTCCTAGCGTTAAAAATGAGCAGTCTTCGGCGTTAAAAGTTCCCTTTTTTAGTCAGCTGCAACAGACTTTTGCTCATGGCGATAGCTCTGGCAAGCCTAAAGCACTTTCTCCCTTAAAATACCTTGCTTTGCTGATTTGGGTTTTAATGGTGATTTCAGGTGCTGGGATACAGTGGCTGGGTAAACCATTAACGCTTCCGCAAAGTGGACGTGATTTATTGATGGCAATTGATTTATCGGGTAGTATGCAAACCCCCGATATGCAAACTAGTAGCGGTACTGAAACTCGGATTGATGTTGTCAAACGGGTTGCAAATCAGTTTATCAGCGGGCGTACAGGTGATCGCTTAGGTTTAGTTTTATTTGGGTCGCGTCCATATTTACAAACGCCATTGACTTTTGATCGTAAAACCGTTGGGCAAATGTTAAATGATGCAACTTTGGGAATAGCAGGACCGCAAACGGCAATTGGTGACGCGATTGGTTTATCAGTTAAACAATTTCTTAATTATCCCGGTGATAGTAAAGCACTGGTATTACTCACCGACGGTGGCAATAATGCTGGTGTAATGCAACCTTTGGCTGCAGCTAAGCTTGCCGCACAAGAGCATATCAAAATTTATACAATTGGACTTGGTGCCAGTCAAATGGCAATACCTGGCATTTTTGGTACGCAGGTTGTTAATCCGTCTAGCGATTTGGACATTGATAGCCTTAAACAAATTGCTCAAATTACTGGTGGTGAGTTTTTTCGTGCTGAGGATGGTGCTGCATTATCCGATATTTATGCACGAATTAATCAACTTGAACCAGTTAAATCGGATGCAATTACCATTCGTCCTGTGACTCCGCTTTATCCGTGGACTCTTGGGGTGGCTCTGGGACTAAGTTTTCTGTTAATGATTATTAGAATATGGAGAAGGTAAAATGTTAGGAACGTTTCATTTTATACGTCCATGGTGGTGGCTGGCATTAATTCCAGCACTCTTGATTGCTATTTTGTGGCACAAAAAATCTCAAGCGAGTAATAATGTTTGGAAAGAGCATTGTGATCCGCATTTGCTTGAGCATATTTTAGTAAGTTCTCCTTCGGCTCGTTCGACATGGATGATAGTGCTACTTGGGGTTGCTTGGTTTTTAACTGTGTTTGCGCTAAGTGGACCTAGTTGGTCACGTTATGCTGCACCAGTTTATCAAAAAAATATTGCTCGGGTAATTGTGCTGGATGTTTCGCAATCAATGAATGCGACGGATATTACGCCTTCGCGGATGCAAAGAGCTAAATATAAAGTTCTTGATTTACTCCATGCGATAAAAGAAGGGCAAACGGGAATGGTGGTTTTTTCGAGCAGCGCTTTTGTGGTATCACCACTAACTGCGGATAGCAATACTATTGCTGCAATGGTGCCAGTACTTGATTCAAATATTGTTCCAGTGCAGGGTTCGGATATCACTGCAGGTCTTACCAAAGCTGGTGAGTTATTTAAACAATCTGGCTCAACACGTGGTGAAATTATCTTGATTACCGATAGTTCACCATCTGCCAGTGCATTGACTGAGGCGAGTAATCTAGCCAAGCAAGGATTTGTGACTTCTGTTTTGGCTATTGGAACTAAAGAAGGAACGCCTGCGAGGGGCAATGATGGTAATTTTGCAACTGATGCTAATGGTAATGTGAGTTTAGCGCATCTTGATGTTAGCGGTTTAGAAAATCTGGCAAGAACTGGTAGCGGAGAATATGTGGCATTCAAGGGTGATAATAGCGATGTCGATAGTTTATTAAAAGTCGCTACTTTGAATGATCTTGATGCTAAAGCTTCAGCCGAGTCACAAACCGAAAGTTTATGGCAGGATCGAGGTGATTATTTGATTTGGGGAGCATTAATTTTGTTTGCATTATTAGCGCGTAGAGGTTGGTTGGAGAAATTATGTTAAAGTCAAAATTAATACCACGTCGTATGGCGCTTCGCGGAATTGGTGTAATGCTTGGCTTGATGCTATCCAATACTGCTTTTGCTTTTAGTTTTGAAGATTTATGGTTTAATCAAAACCAACAAGCAGCAAGACTGTTGGATCAACAAAAAAATAGCGAGGCAGCGGCTAAATTTAGCGATAATCATTGGAAAGGCGTTGCTTACTATCGTGATAAAAAATATGATCAGGCTTTGGAGATGTTTAAGCAGGATAAAACAGCCAATGGTTGGTACAATCAGGGTAATACCTTAGCTCAGATGCAGAAATATCAGGAAGCTATTGATGCTTATACCAAAGCATTGGAATTACAAAAAAATTTTCCGGATGCCGAGCATAATCGCGAGCTAGTAAAAAAATTAAAGCAACAGCAAGAACAGCAAAATAAACAGGATCAGAAAGATCAGAAAGATCAGAAAGATCAGAAAGATCAGAAAGATCAGAAAGATCAGAAAGATCAGAAAGATCAGAAAGATCAGAAAGATCAGAAAGATCAGAAAGATC
>JACCDZ011222883.1_pt1 | contig 34394 bp, 42 predicted proteins | sample 7449551 | NCBI WGS metagenome assembly JACCDZ01 (sample SAMN15323452, study PRJNA562643) | freshwater metagenome | isolation source: river surface water | place: USA:Blue River Watershed | collected 2017-08-18 | reverse complement strand
GCCGCTGTTGGTGGTGAAAAATCTAGCGAATCAAGTGCGAGCATTGCACTAAGGCCATCTGTTTCTGTAAATCTAACAGTGTCGATTCGGTCCCAGGCTGATCCGAAAGTTAATAATCCAACTCCGTATCCATATCCATTTAGATCCGGATCTTTCGTATAAGTAATAGCGGCGTTACCAATCCCATAAGTGCCTGAATGCTGAAAATCAAAGCCAGTAACACTGACCACTACGGGAGAAGTAGATCCTCCGTCATAACCAGTGATAGTGAAAACTTGTGAGAAAGCAGCGGCCGTTGTCCAAGCATTTGCTGCCAGACTATTCAACTTGAAATTACTGCCATCTGCAGTTGAAAATTGAACATATGTCATCGTTCCATCTGCGCTTGAATTGATGTCACTTACCAACACGTTTCCGGTTAGATGTGGATTAGGATCTAAATAGAAAGATACGTAGTCAAAAACATCTGGAGAACCAGTTCCATTAGTGCTGTATGTGACTCCGCCGATGGTTATGTTGTTGGTCAAGTTTCCAGCTGTAGTTGATGATTCGAAATTTTGATCCGCAGGTACAGCCAAAAGAGTGTTAAATTTTGATACAGCTGTTGGATCGATGACACTAGCAGTGGTAATCGCACCGATATCAGTTTCAAGAACCCAATCACCACCTAAACCACTTGCCCCTGTCGCATCAGTGGACGCGGCGACGTCAGAACTCGTCAGCTGAGCAAGTGCCGTAACGAATGTTTGGCCAGAGCCCCCTTCAGAAATTGAGCAGCCGTAAAGCAATAGATCCCCGCCAGCATTTAGCGATTCACCTATCGTATGCAACTCAATATCAACTTGTCCGTTTGATAGGGTTGCTTGGTTAAGTTCTCTACTACCTAAGAAAATAGTGCCTTGGGCACCATGCGAAATCACATGAATGGCGTCATAGCCTGAGTGGCTTTGCGCCCACAACGCCATCTGCGCCAATCCATCCTGTCCTGCATCCAGCAACACAACTTCGACACCCGTCCGGATACCGTCCACCAGTGTTTGGTAGTCGACCACGCCCGTGTCGACGAAGGCCACTTCTTTGCGGCCGTTGTTTAACGCGGGATCAACAGTACGTACAACTTGAGGCGGTTGAGCCGCTACTTCTGCAACAGCAATTGCTTTTGATAAGTCTGATTGTGTTGTGTCCACATGAACATCGGTCGCAGTTTGTAGATTGGGATCTACTAGGGCCGAAACTAATGCGCCATCAAACATAAAGCGTTGCTCTAGCAAGATTGGATTAATTTGCGACGCACTCAATACCTCAGCTTGTTTACTGCTTTTTCGATTGCTTCGAACAACTTCAGCAACAGCTACGAAAGTTCGGGTAATTTCATTCCAGACACTGCTATGGACTTTATTCATGGAAATTTTGAATTCGGAAATTTATTTGTTTTGAGATGTAGGAGCTAACGTAACTCGACCACTCATACCTGCCATCAATTCAGCAGGTCGGCCATCAATAACGGCGATGACTTTGATCGATTGGCTCACTGGGTCAACCCTAGCGCCTAGGCGAGCGACTTTTGCAAGGTATGACTTTCCAGTTTCATCAATAGCCACGTTGACTTCGCGTTGACTCTTCAAGCGCTCAAGCCATTGAGATGGTGCGATGAATTCAAGCTCTAAAACGCTGTCATCAATCAGATCAAGAAGCGGTTGGCCAGTTTGGACAAATTGCTCTTCACGGACTTTTTGCTCGGCAACGCGGCCACTGAACGGTGCGATCACTCGGCATTTGCTGTACGTGGTTTCACTGCTCTTCAAATCAGCTTTAGCTTTGCCGGCTTCAGACTCTGACAATCGAAGTTCAACAATGCCAATGCTGTTGAGTTCAGCCAATTCTTTGTTGGCTTTTAGCGTGGTTTGTGCCCCCGCTAAAGCAGCTTGAGCTTTTTCTAGCTGGCTGTGTTGCATTGCACAGTCAAAGGTGATCAACGTTTGCCCAGCACGAAAAGATCCACCTTCAGGCGGACGAATCGTTAAAACCTTTGCAGGAATCTCAGCTGCAAGTGTGGTGTATCGCTTAGGGCTAATTTGCCCTCGCACATCACGACCTTCCAGCAGTCCAGGACTTTGTTGTGCGCTTGCAAAACTAGTGCAAAGAACGGTGACAGCTGTGACTACTGAAGCAGGGCTGAAAAACCGAACCATATTTACCATTTCACTTGTGCTGGCAGTTTGGGTAAGACGCCTGATTCCCAATCAGCAAGGCTCTTCGCTACAACGCTTGTTAACTCAGCAAGCGGCATGTTGTCGCTTCCTGCAATGACTGGCTCTAAGCCCAATGTCGCCTGCAACTTAGATGCCGCTGTTTGAGCGTTAGACAAGGCTTGATAGCGGCGCAAGTTAGACAAGATGCTGGCTGTTTGCTGAGCCACACTTTCTTGTTTAGATACTTTCTCAACCCGCGCTAGGTTGGCAGAGTGGTCGGCCATTCGTTGGTCAACGTTTGCAATTTTGGTCGCACGTTCATACTGTCTGCTGGAGTTTTCGTACTGCAAGCGAGCAATATGAAGTTGCGAGATCACCGCCATGTGGGAGGCAATGCGTTTCTGATCAGTCAACGAAACGCCTAATTCAGCCAGTCGACTCTGAGCTGGAGCACTCAAGATTCCAAGTAAGTTGAAAGAGATTTGTGCGCCTGCTTCTTTCCAGCTTTGGTTGACAAGGTACTCATCGTTGCTGGATTTATTTCCGTAAGAGAAGGAAATTCCCGGGAACATTTTCAGCATTGCACGTTTAGTTTCTGCTTGTGCAATGCGGGTGTTGTAGATGCTTTCACGCATATCGGGGTTGTTGACTATGGCGTGAAGCTCCATTTCGTCTGTGCTCGTGCTCAACCAAGTCTTGCTGAGGTTGAACTTGGGTTCGACCACAGTGAATGAAGTCCCCATTGGCAAGCTGGTTAGAGCTGCCAATTCGAGCTTTGCCGTTGATAGTTCTTGATCAACCGTTTCCAACATACGCAAGTTCTCTAGCAATTGACGTTGGTAACGAAGTGGCTCCATTGGTGAGCGCAGCATTGCGCCCTCAGTGGACTCTGAAGTTTGAAGTGCTGCTTCGGCGTCGGTGATAGTTTCACGAATGGATTTTCCGAGCTTGTCAGCCGCAACAACACGCCAATAGGCTGTACGAACGTCTTGCACTAAGTTATGCAAGGCTTTGCGACGACGCTCCATGGCAATCAATAGACGGTCTGCGTTCTGTTTTGAAGCGTAGTAACTTTGACCGAAATCCAGCAGACTCCATGTGAAACTCAAGTCAGTTGTTGTCACCTCACGACTTGACGTTAATGAGCCCTGCGAACCCGGGATCCTTGTGATTAGATCGTTGTTGCGATTTCGATATCCTGCACCTGCAACCACCTTAGGCAGCATGTCGAAATTTGATAAATCGAGAGTGCCGTACGCCACTGCTTCTTCCATGGCTTTTACACGACGATCTGCGTTGTACTTGATCGCACGAGCAATAGCCTCTTCAAGCGTCATGGGGCCGGTGATTGGCTCGATTTCTTTAGCAACTTTCTCTTTGTCTAACTTTGCCTGACTTGCTATATCAGCCTGTTGCAACGGAGTGGGGTCGAACGATGCACAACCCACAAGTGTGAAGATTGCTAGCGAAGTTCCTAATAGTTTGAATGATTTCATTTTGATAGAAGGAGTGGCCCAGCAAGCAATGCATGGGCAATTTACTAAAGCGACCCAAGGCCTCTAGATTGATAGAGGTTTGGGGGAATGCCAGTAAACCCATTAGTCAAGTTGACTCATGGTGTTTTTTGTAAAAGACCAATGACTGGTAAATCGCCACATTTTTACTATGCAGCAGACTTATTTCGTGGTACTTTAATTTGGCTTTATCGGGAACAAGCCGCGAGTAGCAATGCAGTAAGTCATGCCCATTTGGGGGGGGAGGGCAGTGAATGCAGTACTTCCTCCTGCGACTCCTACGCTAACGGTTCCCGTAGAGCCTGTTACTGTGCCAGTGACTCCTTGGATGGTTGTTGCTTGGCTCATGGTGCTGGACCAGATAGCTGCGGCTGCCCCCCCAGAGTTTGGCGAACCTGCGAGATAGTTGTGCGATGCATCTGGCGCTGTTTGAGTATTTGGGCCGGTGTTGCTAGAAACAGGAATGGCCACTGTCACCGTTGCTCCTCCCCCGGTAGGGTTATATGTGGCCGTATGACTATGCGTCGGCATTTGAGCTTGAGTGAGAGTAATGGATTCGTTGCCACGCTTTTGTCCCAAGGTGACGTTTTGCAAGCCTGCGCCTTGACCTGTGCCAACAGTAGATCGACCACGGAGATCGGGTAAGTTGAAATTTGTAGATCCGTTTCCACCGTATGTATAGCCAATGACAGCAAAGAGTGCTTGATACTCATTTACGTTGAGTAGCTGTCCCGCAGGTTGGATGTAAGCGTTGTCGTCGCCCGCTGGACAGAAAGTTGCTGCAGTTGTGCAAATTTGCCCGGTATAGGCCTCAGCTGGGCAGGCCTGAGATGCCGTTGAACCAATTAACCCCACTAGGGTCAGAGTGGTTTTGCCAAGGTTGCGATATAAGTTTTGCAGATGTTTGTTGGAATGCTTCATGATCATGTCCTGTTTTACGTCAATGATGTACTTGGTGGTTTGAATAGTTGCGCACGCTAAGGGCCGTGGTAACCATGTATGTCTTAATTGGTTTCGACTTTTAGTCTCGCATTGGATAAATGCCCCGGACTGCGATGCAGTAGGTAAGACCTATTTGCGGGGGTAATGTAGACACGGGCTGGCTTGATCCAGCGGGTGCTACAGTGACTACGCCGTTACCTCCGCTAATGGTTGCAGTAGCCCCTTGGATAGTGGTGACTTTATTCATGGTGCTAGACCAAATGGCTCCTGGTAAGGTGGTACTGGATCCGGCTAAGTAGCTATGCGTTGAGTCTGGGGCTGTCTGAGTGTTTGCGCCAGTGTTACTGGAAACTGGAATGACGGCATTAAGTTGCGCATCTCCACCAAACTTGCTGTAAATGGAACTGTGAGAATGAGTAGGGAGGTTGTTCGTACTGAGCGTCACGGTTTCTGTTCCGCTTTTGTTTCCGGGATATCTACCCGGAACCGTGGCAACTGTGGTCAGGCCTCGTAAGTCTGGTAGTGCGAAAGTGGTTTTTCCATCGCCACCATATAGGTTGGAGAGCAGGCTAAAAAGAGCTGCGTTTTGGTTGATTTGAAGTAGGGCACCGTTTGCCAATACATAGTCTTGTGGGCAGTAATTGGCTGCTGTTGTGCAAATGGATCCTATGTAGGGTTCCGTACCTTCACAAGCCATTGCGCTGGTGCACCCCACAATCGCTGTGCTAACGAGAGTTGCTCTCAGTAGCTTGCTTACATGTGAGTCTTTAATTTTTGCTTCTAGCAGTGAGGATTTCATTGTCAGTGGGCTTCTGTAAAAGAGGTGTTTTGATTGCGATACAAGTCTGTACTTACGCAAAATGACAAAGGCTTAGCTTTACTCATGTTGCTAAAAATGTCCTGCGTGTTTATGGTTTGATGCAGAGAGAATTGCCCAAGGGCTTGGGCTTTGAAGCGTTAACTGCACAGCCATAACCTGAACCACCAATTGCGCCTTGATTGGCTAAGCGGGCTATGTACCATTTGTTGCCCTTCAATGCATCACAGGCTTGTGCGTTCAATATGGCAGCCTCTTTGACTGTGGCAAGACGAGTTCCATCTGGACAACTGTTGTCCGCGTTTGAAACTTGAAACTCAGCTCGATAGCAAAGGGTTGCAGGCATTTTCATATCGATAGGGCCTCTTGAAACGTTACAACCACCTGAGGATCCACTCATTGCATTCTTGTTTGTCAAGCGGGCGCCGGGGTAGTTAGCAATCGCGCGACAAGCCGGATCTCGGTAATTGATAGCAATTTCGTTGCTGACTTGTGCATAGCCATTTGGGCATGCTGTTTCGCCGTCTACAGCTTGAAAATCAATAGCGTTGGCAACTAGGGTTGTCGAAACTAAAAGTAATCCGAGTCCAAGTTTGATTCTCGGTTTATTGGCTACAAAGTAAACAATTTCCACAGATATCTCCAATGAATGAATTTAATTTGGTATGTCTACCAAATTTTGATTTTCATAGGATAGTTATTTTCTAAAGCTGAGTAATCGCTAGTTATAGCTATTCTGTTTTCATATAATTTTTTTGCCATAGCTAGTATTAGCTATGGCAAAAATGTATGGGTAGTTATATTAAATTTTCAGGAGTGGCAAAACTATGCCGCTTTGTGTTCCGTAAGTATTAATAAATACTAGATTTGTTTTCTTGGCATTTTTTTTGCTAATTCGTATCCTGATCTCAAGATGAACTTAAATAAATTAAGGAGTAGTGGAAATGTCTATCAACAACATCAACAGCTCAGTTCAAAACCAATACTTGCAATTGGGTACGACTGCAACAAAGAAACTTTCGGATACAGATGCGGGGGCTGGCCCTGTAAAGCCATCGGAAACAACAGTTAGGACTGATACGGTAAATATCTCAACAGCTGGTCAGGCGATGGCAAGTGCAGCAACGGGCATTACAACGATGCTACAACCGTTTGATGCTGGGCGCGCTTTAACTGCTGATGATAAGGCGTTGATTGGTTATCCGAATCCAGGTAACCCTTATGTAACTTCTATGGCTGCAACAATTAGTGAGTTGCGTGAAAAGGGTGTAATTCAAGGGAAGATGACAAGCGAGTACTACAAGTTGAAAGATGGAACGCAAGCAAGTGTTTTCGAATTGATGCCCCCTTCAGATGCACAGTCATCCGGTGAAATTCAGGCACTTAAAAGTCGCATGATGGCAAAGTTTGAGGAATACAAAAATGGAACGGCAGATGAAATTTCAAAACTTGCTAATGAAAGTTTTTTGCTTGAGGTTGGGAAGCATTTTGAAGGTTCTTCAAACGTGAAGATCAAAGCCATCTTGCGAGATTACAGCTAAATAGTTGTTGTTTTTTAGATGGAAATCATGAGTTGATTTTGATTCACTTATATTAAATTCTCAACCTAAAATCGCTAAAGTTAGCGATGCTTAAGAAGTAATGGCATATCAACATTGGAGTGCAATTTTTATTGCTAAAACCATGTCGTAAATTCAATGTAAAGGAATTTAATATGTCAGATATTCTGTATCCTAATGTCGATTTGTCTATCCCAAATTTAGATATTAAATTTGAGCCATACAGTCATGAAAAGGAAAATCCAGAGTTATTCAAAATTTTCCAAAAATTCAGAGAGCACGAGGAAAAAAATGCGACCCCAGTTCAACTCTCTGGTGTGTGGGGGCGATCTGGTGTTGGGCCCGCTCCAACAAAAGGAGGTGTTGAGGTAAGAGGAGCCATCTTAACTCCTACCTTTACTCCACCATCCCCCAGTTTGGTGACCAGAATTAATTATACTTATGATAATACACACTTTGGTGCATGGTCTCCACTTTATATTAAGTTGTATATTTATGATTCCATTACAGGTGTAGGAGGTGTTGCTAACATATCCGGAGCGAATACTGGAACAATCGGTATTTCAGGGATAACAATATCTGCAAGATGTTATGTTTACTTTACATTGCAAGTAGGAAATATACAAACTACACTGTTTAATCCTCCGTACATATCTACGGACAATGCTATTGTTTACTATAGTTATTGATTTTTGACTTAAGACTATCAGCGTTATTTAATTAACGCTGATAGTTAAAATTGACAGTCAGTAAAACCAACCAAGAAATTACACGTTAAATGACTGGTGGTTTATCGTACTGATACATCGACGCACCAATGTTAAGCGGATTACCTGTTGCAACGTGCTGTTCCAAACATTGAGATACAGCGCAGGCGGCATTGATACCAGTCGGTAGTGCGCCCTCTAGCCAACCCCCGGCCCATGAAACGCTATCACCCGCTAAAAATATATTTTGAGGATATTTTATTGTAGGGCTTGGAGTTTGGTATTGAAAAAATACATCATGGCAATTAGCTTCTTGCCCTGGATAATTTAGCTTAAATGCACCGTATTGGTAAGGGGTATCTTGCCAATCAATATAGTTACGCCCAGCTTTCCAAGGGTCTGTAGCATCATTGCCAGTAATTCGATTTTCTTCAAGGGCTTTTGCAAAGTCGGGGTCGATTTGCTTAATGACTTCCAAGAAATGTTCATAACGGTCTTGAGCAGACATGGCAAGCAGGCGATCAGAGTCATCGCCCCACACGTAGCTAATAAGAACTACGCCTTTGCCGTCTTGTTGACTATCTCCGTCATAGTTGAGGCAATACAATCCGCGAAAGAGGCCATCTGTCTGGATGTTTTGGACTAAATCACGTTTAAAACGATTATTTTTTGAGTACCAGAATTTCTTTTTTGTAAGTACGAAAAGTTTGGATGAGCTGATGATGTTCAGATTACGAATTCCCACAGCTGCTTGAGGTGTTTTGCTGAGATATTGCACTCTCAAGTTGTCAGTAGCTTTACGAGGGACTGTAAGGTTCATGAGCTCCATAGCGCGGGTGGTTGTTGCGACAACGATAGCATTGAAGAATTTTTCAGTACCGTCTTTAAGTTTTACTCTATAGCCGGGTTTATTTGTGTCTTCCCAGCAAATAGTGTTGCTGGGGAGGAAATACATGTTGGTAGGGTCATTGGCAAAAGTAAGTGGCTGATTTAATCGAATATCCACTCCATTTGCAATTAATCTTTTCTCAAAAGCATTTACAAGAGTTACGATTCCATCGGCCACCAATTCTTGGTTATCCTCCCAGCCATTAGCAAACAAACGGATGATTTCTAGAAAATTGATAGGAAATAGGGGGCTAAATCCACCAGATCCAACGCCAAGAGCTCCAAATGCATTCATGTCGTCCGTAGTCCAGAGATCCAACTTTTGCATAACCGCTGGATTGCGAGCAAGCTGAAAGATCCCAGTGTAGAAGGTGGTGTCTTTGTAACGATCAATCATGATCTGCCAAGCTTTAACGACGGCTGCTTTATTTGTTTCTGTGGGGGTTTTGTCGTAGATAGCCCAGAAGTCAAAAAGTTTACTGGGGGTGCTGTAGTTGATTGCGTTGGGGTCGCCCAGCAAGTACGTGATGATTTGTTTGAAGCCTTCGCCAAGTCGTTTGAAGAGCGGACTATCTGGCGTATCTTGTCCTGCCGGCCAAGGGTAAACATCGTTCATGTAGTAGAGCGTTGTGGGCACTTTTCCTGGATCTGGAAAGTTTGGCGTAGTTGGGATACCGAACTCGTTGAAATAATGATAGAGCGTGGTAGATGTCGGTGGAAAACGCATACATCCAAGTTCAAAAATTTTATTTTTGTAACCAGGATCCAGGTAGATTTGGGAATCCATCCTTCCGCCAAGTCGATCGGTGGCTTCTGCGAGTGTGATTTTGAGTGCAGATTTGCCTGATGAGTTTTTGATTTTGCTCAGCTCATAGGCAGCCGAGAGTCCTGCCGCTCCGCCGCCAATGACTAGAACTTCCAATTGCGTGTTGCGGCTATCACTTGCAATGGAAGGGTTCTTGTTCAGAAAGGTGCCATAGTCAAACAAGGTGTCAATAATGGTCTTAGGACGGAAAGCATCGGCGGATGTTCTGAGGAAGCCGCGGGGAAGGTGCATCATTGGCATGAGGTTTTCTCGAGGTAGTTAAGTAAAGGAGAGGTCGTTGAGACTTGGTGGGTTTTGGATGACCTAGGTGGGTGAATCTCAGTCACCGTACTAGTGATGAGGTGTGTGATTTCGCTGCGACTACCAACACGAAGTTTGCTCAATATGCTTTTCATTTGTGCTCGTATCGTCCAAATACTGCGGCATGTGTGCTCAGCAATGGCTTGGTCGCTCAATCCGCGCATAAGCCATAAACAGATGTTGGCTTCGGCGGGTGAAAGATCGAAATGAGTCAAGATAAATTCGTGATCAATGACCAGCTTGGCTTTTTCGGTAATCTGCACCATGTAAAGCATTTGATCGGTGGTTTCTTGTTCTGTACCCTGTAGTACCGATAAGCGAAACTCTCCCCAATAACAGGCACTGGTGTTTCCTTGTGCAAGTTTGATCATTTTCATGCGTAGGGACTGCAAGTCTTGAGTCGGCATACGGGTTTGCATGTGGCGAAACGCCGCATTTTGATGAATTTGCCGCCCCAGACTATTGAACACCAAGCATGGATGCGGATGCTGCTCCCACAAATCATGCCAACCCGATACTCGTTGCCGTAAGCTAGATAAAGTACGAGTGTTAATCATTGCATTTGTGAAATGCGGCTTGAGCATTTCCATAAGTGCTACTTCTCGCATTGAAAATGGTTCGCCTTTGACACCTCGCCAGATGCGCAGATCTCCAATGTTCATATTGCCATCGTAAGCGTGCAGGTTTATGCCGTACTTGAGACCATCAACTTTAAGAAAATCATTGAAAAATTCTGTTTTTTCCAACTCGCATTGAGGCAAAACTTGTTCAACCAGTGTGGTGTTTTTGCGTAATGCAAGCAATGGCGTGATGGGGTCACAGTGTTGATAGTGCTGCTGGTAGCGTTGTAGATTTGATTCGCTCATATTTACATAAGCGGCATCTTCAAATTGCTGAAGTTGCTCGTTCCAGACAAAGGAGGCCAAAATATCGGCCTTAATAAGACGAAGTAAATCGTCTGCTACAAGCTGTCTCAGTGGGCGCGAGTCTATGCACCTGTTGAGCTTTTCGATGATGCCAAGCAGGAGATGCAACTCTTCTGGGGTCGCTTGATAGCTAGAGCTTGTCATAAAACCTTATATGCGAAATTTGAAAAAATTATCAAATGCGTCAGAGGTAAAGCGCAATAGCTAATGCTAGCTATTTAGAATGTAAGTTTGATGCAATTAATTAATATCGGCCTTTTATTATTACCACGGTGCTACTTTGAAAGTTTTGGCATTTTATTTTTTCGTAACGCTGGTGACTGAACCGTACTAAAGCAACATCGAATTTATGCCGATTAATCATGCATTAAGCATAGGGGATTTAAATGAGTTTTTTTAATTCTTTTTTTCAGAGCGGTAGATTCAGAATGTTAATTTCGAGCGTCTAAGTCCGTTGTGCAGCGATTGCTGCCCTTCACAGCTGATCAGCGACATCACACCATCGCTAGGAGCAGAAGTTCGCGAATGACCGCTCTGAGCGAGTGAATCAAGCCAGAGAATCTCAAAGCTGGCGAATGATTCCCGTGCCAGTGGCAGGTGCATGATCAACCTGGCGGTCTAGCTTCAGAGGTGCCAACGACTCCGTTTTCGGCCTTGAACTGCTCCAGCTCCTCCTCGCTAGGCGGAGTCGTGAAACGGTCGATCACGTTATCGTCCCACTGGAGCCGCAACATCGGATCGTAGTAGAGCACTTCTCGAGTTGAGGACAGCGCTAATCCGTATGAGTGCTGGATCATGCGATTATTCATTACGCCCACGAATTGCTGATTTGCGGCGTTGATGGTTTTCTCATCACCATCCCAACGGCCGATCAATATGGCGTGCTTCGTCAGCGGGAAGTAGATCTCGGTGTTCGTTAGGCCGAAGCCCGGGCTGTGCCGTAAATACGCGGGCACCTTTTCCGGCTGGATGTAAGCAATAACCACAGGTCGACTCGTAGTGATGAACTCGCCGTATTCGCCAGGCACTAAATAGAGCGTCCACTTTCGCTGACCAAGTAACTGCAGCACAGTGTTGTATTGGTCGATTTCGGTCTGAATGTGCCGCTCGCGTGCAACTTCGATCGTGTACTCACCTCGCCTGTGGAAATCCTTTGCATCCTCGTACGTGACCATAGACGTCTTTCCCGTCTTCTTTTCCATGTCCCTGATCTGCGACGTCCATCGCCCCTTGTCTTCGAGCACCAAGTCCATCACACGCTCAGCAACCCAACCAACCAGGGGCTTTCTCGATCAGGTCCAGTGTCGCAAAGTGTTTTTTTGCCCCATACCCAAGGTTGTACCCACTCTCTGCCAATAGCCTCAAAAGATTACTCTTGTTCATAAATTCTGATCCTAGAAACTTGTATTTGTCACAAGTATAAGGAAGGAGACTTATCCGAAAGCACTTAAAGATGTAGGCAGAGTGTGAAGCCCCCACGGGCGGCTATTGCCGTTCATATGCCTACCGTAAACGTCCGCTCCCAGCCTAGAGCAGAAATTCGTACGGCCCAGGTAACACAGGCTTATGGCAGATAGCAGCTGCCACCGCATACTCAGCTTCCGTAGCCGACATCTATCGGTACTCTTCATCGGCACATCAGGCACAAAGAGTATCTCAACGCATGCTCTATCGACTCAAGCGGCATCACGACGCAATAGAGAAGTCGCAGTCTTAATCGGTGAAATACAGGAGATTCCTATGCCAATACTCAGCGTCAAGGTCAGTGGGCTTGCATCTGCAGAACGCAGCCAGAAAATTGCAAACATGCTCTCGAAGCACACACAAGAAATTTTGAATAAAAACCCGAAATTGATTTCAATTGCCATTAGCTACATTGATCCATTGCATTGGATCGTTGGCGGAGAGACGCTTGCGGTACAAAAGAAATCGAGTGTCTATGTAGATATAAAAGTTACCGATGAAACCAATACCAAGTCTGAAAAAGCTGAATACATCAAGGCGGTGTTCTCTGGCTTTGAGGACATGCTTGGAGATTTGCATCATGAAAGCTACATCTATGTAGAGGATGTGCGAGCTTCTGCATACGGGTATGGCGGACGGACGCAGGAGTATCGTTATCAGCATTCCTAAACGCGCTCAAATTTGAAATTGGCTTCAGCAGAATTTCAATTTGGAGGATGCAAAATTTCTAGAGCGATCATCAAGTAATCGCTGATAGTCGACTCTGTTCTTCCCAATCGGATGGAAAAGTATTTCGAGTCAGCCACTTCATCGTTAGCCAATCGGGTTGCGTTCCGTTCAGAATTTTGTCAATGAGAGTGGGCGACAACAGAGTCATTCTCAGTCGCTCGTTGACTGTGCTGGCCTCCAGTCCTTCTTTGAGTGCGATTTCAGATCCACTCGTAACGATACCCTCATCAATCAGACGTGCCCAATAAAAGGCTCTGGCCAGCGCATGCAAGAGTGCGCGATTGGTTGCAGGTTTTTTCAAACGGTCTTCAATGACTTCGTTGCTCACTGGGATGGTGACCTTGCGTCCTCCACGTTGTCTGAACTTGAGAGGCTTGAACGATGGCACGTCTATGACAGGGGACACCAAATTCGAACCTTGCTGTGATCGATCATTCATGCAGTCTCCTCTGTCTGTGATTTGCTTGAGCTCATGGCCTTCACAAAATCGCCCAGCGCTTCATAACGCATGAGCACTTCCACTCCGCTTGGACTGACCACCACACGCTCAATCAGGCTGTGAACAATCTCAACCTTCATCGGCATAAAAAACTGGTCCCAAATCTCTGTCGTTTTGCGTAGCAACAAGACGACTGCCTGTGGCTCATCAATGGATGGATTGATCTGCTGGATTTGTTCCCAGCAGGCATGTACCATTTGCTCGCTACGCAGGTATTCCATCAGTTTCTCTGTGACGGCTTCTTCCACTGTTTGCGCTGGATAGTTCCAAGACTGGGCAGCCTTTGCCCCCTGATGAATCTTCTTGTTGATCACGTAATAGCGGTAAACCTTGCCGCTGGGTTTGCGTGTGGCCATGGGGATGAGTAAGTCACCTTCTGTCGTGTAGGCCATGCCTCGCAGCAAGAAGTCATTGCGATTTTTTCGGTCCCATGTTTTTCGGCAACGCTGGCGACCGTCATCGGTGAGGATGGCTTGCACTCGATCCCATGTGACCTTGTCAATCAATCGCTCGTGCTGTGCAGGGAAGTTCTCACCCTTGTGCGAGATCTCACCAATGTAGGTTCGGTTATGCAAGATCTTGTAAATGCTCTGCTTGCAGAATGCTTTGTTGCGCTTGCTTTGAATGCCTCGATCGTTGAGATCCTTGACGATCTTGGTGGTTGATTTCTCTTCAATGAACTGCTCAAAGATCTGCTGTACCAGCTCAGCCTCTTGGGGCTCAATCTGGAGCGTACGGTTGTCCACCCGATAGCCCAGCGGTACAGAGCCACCCATCCACATGCCTTTGCGCTTGGATGCTGCAATCTTGTCGCGAATACGCTCGCCTGTGACTTCACGCTCAAACTGAGCAAAGGACAGCAGCACATTGAGCATCAGTCGCCCCATGGAGGTGGCTGAGTTGATTTGCTGGGTGACCGAACTAAAACTCACGCCGTGCGCGTCAAACACTTCCACCATCTTGGCAAAGTCAGCCAATGAGCGGGAGAGTCGGTCAATTTTGTAGACCACCACGATGTCGATCAAGCCAAGCTGGATGTCGGCGATGAGGCGTTTGAGTCCAGGACGGTTCATGTTTCCGCCGGAAAACCCTGGATCCTCATAGAAGTCTTGAACCAATTCCCATCCTTCAGCCTTTTGACTGGCCACATAAGCGATGCCTGCTTCTCGTTGGGCATCGATGGAGTTGAACGATTGATCCAGTCGTTCGTCTGAGGAGACGCGGCAGTAGACGGCGCAGCGTTTGCGTTTGATGTCATTCATGTGTTGTTACCTTTGTTGAGTCCAAAGAAGGCCGGGCCAGACCACTGGGTGCCAGTGATGTGCTTGGCCACGGCGGAGAGTGAGGGGTACTTGTGCCCATCCATTTCAAAACGACCATCCGTGGCGACCGTGACGTGGTAGTCACGGCCATCGAACTCGCGAATCAATACGGTGCCCGGAAGCAGCGCTGTGATGGGGCGGGTGCTGGTTTTGATCTTGGAGAGTCGTTCACCAAAATCGGCCAGCAGGTTACGTGTGTCGGGGTTAAGGCCGCCAAACTTGATCTCCTGCAGCCGGTAGCGCAGGCGTGCCTCGATTTGTCGGCGATTGGGATGGGGCGGGCGGATCTTGAAATGCTTGTCCCACAGCGTCCAAAGTTCGGCAATGGGCATGGTTGAGATGGCTTTTAACTGGGGGCCTATATCGCTGGTTATTTCCAGTTTGGTGGCGGGGGAGGCGACGGGCGTCATTAATGAACTCCTTGTTTTGTTGACGGGTTCGTATTGACGCTCTGCTCGGCATGGAAGTCGAGAAACTCGTCTCTGTCAGTGGCATAAATCTGACTCTTTGAGGCTTGCGTCAGATCGTCTTTGGTCATCACGACTGCGTGTGCAACCAGCTTGGCAACTTCTGCTAGTCCGAGGTGTTTGCTGCGTTCTTGCTGGGCCCCTTTGCGGGGGCGGTGAACGATGACAGCAGGGGGAAGTTCAGGTGTTTGCATTGAAGGGTTGGGTTCAGGAAAAACTTGCCTGAAATCGTAGGCTCAGACCCCGTTACACGTAACTCCAGGTGGCGGGGACTGTGGCGACATTGGGCCTTGAAAGGCCCGTAAATAGGCCTAATGAGCTCTAAATGGCCGTAATCAAGCGGGTTTTGAAGAGGGTTTTGACAGATTTTTCAAATACTGTATATTTATCCAGCAAATCACCAATTTCGACATCAATTCGCAGCCTTTCGGGCTCGCGGGTCGGGATTGATTTCCCTCATAAAAAACAAGAAGGAGACAACGTGAGCAAGCCACAGACTTATGCAGATATCGTGCTTTATTTGCCCGTTGACGACACGCTCAAAACATTTATTGGTCGCCATGAGTTACCCCTGCCTGAGGGGTGGTCATGGCAGGACAACACCCACACATCGCGCAAGCTGATCAAGCTCATCCAGAGCTATGCCAATACGGTTAAGCGAGATCGAATCATTGCGGGCTTGCATGCGAGTTCGACACTGGCTCACCCCTTGGGCAAACAAGCCATGTTTCAGGCCACGCATGCCAAGCCCAATGAACTGGTGGGGCTGATTGCCTGCAAGAACGATCTGCATCGATCGTTCTGGTTGTACGTCAATCATCCCGACTTGTTTGAAGCGGCTGCCGAGATTGAGTATTTGGATCAGCACAGCCAGCAAGCGCAGCAGCATGATCTTGGACTGCGCCGAGAGGTCAAGCGTGATGAGACCTCGATTGCTAATTTCTGTGAGGCCATCAAGCTCTTTTACCAGCGTGAGCTAGGGTGTGGTGAAGTGTGTGTGGTCAACGTGTTAGACCGATCTCAAGGGACGCAACTCATCACAATCCACGCCAAGGACCTTGCAACGGCGCGTCTTGAGTTTGAAGGCTCACAGTTGCAGCGCCGTGTCGGAAGTCCCAATATCCACATGGTGTTGGAGTATTCGCAGGTCACAGGTGTTGCAAGAACAATCATCAGGGGCGGGGCTAAATACCACGTGATGTTGTGTGAGGCCTTCGCCACCCATATGTTGGGGATGGCTGCTGAAGCTCAGCGCATACAGCGCCCTGTGCTTGATCTGTCCAAGCTCAGATTGGGATTGCAGATTCCACAGGCGTTTGACGATGGGTTTGTCGGTCTTCAAGTGAAGAGCTTGCAGTTGCTAAGCCCGTGCGAGCGTTTGAAGCTCGAGTGCACGGCCAGCGGTTCAACGGATCGTCAGTGCGTGACGGATTTGATTGGTGCGTACTTTCAAAATGAAAACCCTTTGAGTCGTGGCTGGGAAATTCATGCGGCGACGCTCAACCTGTACATGGCACCTGCGCAGGGTAGATCTAGAAGTCCATTGGTGAGTGTTGAGGTAACCAGCAAAGGGCGCTTGAACCTGCACAAGTTCGATGAGAAGCTACGCACCCAACTCGAAGGTTACCTAGTGCATTTGGAGATCCTCGAGCCTAGACAGGCATTGGATTACCAAGTCAGTGGGGTAACGTCCAGTGGACGTCCCATGAGTCTTTTTGAATGATGAGGTGAAGTTATGCCTGCCAACAAAAAAGCTCTGGCACTGGCTTCGTTGCTCATGACTCGAGGCGGTTATTCGTACGAGAGATCAATCCCCAAGGGGCAGATGGCTGGCTTGAAAATTCTGAGAGAACTCAAAGTCATCGTGCCAAGTCCGATGGATGTGCGGTATGCCAGTTGCTCGTTCTGTGGGTTATACCGTGGACCGGTTTTTCGTCTTGATGGTGAGATGCATGTTCAGTGCCCTGACTGCGGTCCTTACAAGATTGATTTGTCAGAGCAAAGAAACTGGTCGCTAGATATCGAATGGATGATCAGAAAACTGCGTGCAGCCTTAAACATCTCGGCGCACATCGCGGTCCAGAAACTGTATGAAGGTGTTTGGCAAATTGGGGTACACAAGAAGCGGGTTGTGATCCTGGCCGAGCGTATTGAGCTTGTCGTTGCAAATGCCTTGAATTTGTTTCACGGAAAGACTCCTCGACCTAACAGCTGGGTGATTACGCCAAGGCCATTAGGTCGAACGTTTTCGGATCCACTCTCAGGTACTGCGACTTGGTGGCATCTTGAAGATCGCTTTGCTATCCATGGCAATGGACTTCGATTTGTGGGCGAGGATGGGGATGTGATTGAGGCTGTGGTTGAGCCCCGATCTGCCGCAGTGCATGGGCCATTTTCTGAAACTTTTGAATGGGTTCATTTGCCAGATTGGTCGCCTGAGCCTATTCGGATGACTGCGGCGCAGGCGGCTGTTTTTGCGGTGCTTTGGCAGTATCGAGGACAACCTCAATCGGCTGAGACCATCATGAGTAAGGCGCATTTGTCGAGCGACAAACTCATTGATGTGTTCAAGGTTAAAGCTGCTAACAGAGGAGATCCAGCGTATGAAGGCCGCATGCATGCTTATGAAACGCTTGTTGTTAAAAATCGTCGACTTGGTTTGTACGTTTTGTCTGAGTCGCTATCAATATAGACTAACAGTAGCGGATGACTTAGGAGCAAAGCGATCAGTCAACGAGAAGATTCATTCGTGGATCTAACAGCGGAAAATTGGTATCTAGATGATGGTGGGGATGCATTGCACATTCTGATGAATGCAAGTTGCCAAGGGAAATGCATGAAAAACCCACGCTGCTTTATTGGTCTCCACCATAAACGGAATTACTTTTGCGCTGGTGGCGCGCGAGACAGTTAGCCTATGCTTACCGTCGGCTACTAAACCTTGTTCGTAATCTGGATGTTTTACAAGAAAAATGGGCGACAGTGACACCCCGTTAGCCCATGCATCAATGACCCCCGCAATTTTTCCAGGGTCATGATCATTCTCCCAGAGAGTTTCTGCTTCATATACAGACGGTTTGAATAGTCCGGCCCAAAGCTCATCCATCGGGCAACAGTAAATGTTTAACCCTGATAACCTAATGCACCTACAAACGTCATTGAAAGAAATGGAGTTGGGTGATATATCCCAGCTATGGGTTAGGTCCGGCATTTGATTTTTGTATTTTTGGATAAGCTCTTGAGATTTCGCGAATTTCTCTCGCGCTCTTGCTTGCTCCGCTAAAAAATTTTCGATATTCGTCATTAGTAGGCTCAACGTAATGTCATGCTAAGCAGTTTATTTATTCAGTTCAGTGATTGGCGTGTTTAATGAGTAACGTTCAAGCTCATGTCTTCTTGAATAGCCAAGTTTAATCGTTAGCTTCACTTCGCTAAGTTTGTTCTAACAACTCAACAGCTGTCGTAATCTTTTCCAAGCCATCGTTCGAATCAATGTATTTGACCACGCTGAATACCGTTGGTAAACCAAGTGCCATCAAGGTGACGTGGCCGTCACCAATCTGTAAATGATGCTGGGTGCCATCTGGATTGTTGTAGTCGACGGGCAAAGCAGCTATTGACGAATTGTTTTCAAAACAGATGATGATAGGGGTTCCATGCTGCTCGGCAATCTGAAGTTCTATGCCTACTCCAGTCGATGGGTAGCTGCATTCCGCAATTACTAGATCCGCCCATTCGACCATCGCTCGATCCCATAAATAACAAAGCTTTGCGCGCTCTTGAAACGGTTTTTTTGCCAATTGCGGATCGCTGTGCATAAGGGCGTACTTCACTTCAGCCCCAAGGGTTTTTGTTAATTTTTCGGCAAGCCCATGTATGAATGTGGAATAACGTTGAAATGACTCTCTAGGTATGTGAGTCAATCCGCATGCGAGGTATATCTTCATGGACATCTCAAGTTGCCGAACGTACGTTTGGAACCATGCACTGATGTCCTGTAATTTCTGCAGCGACTTCATCAAGAAACTGTGATGGCGACATACTAATGAACTCACTTAAGAGCCAGTTCTGGGGGCCCGCGAAAAATTTTGATAATTCCATTGGATGATATCGGGAAAGTTCGCTTAGTCTGTGCATGGCTGCAAGCATTAGTGTCAGCGGTGAGCGCTGAATCCTTCCTGTTCCGGGCAAGTTGGTCTTGGCATACCAAAGCGTTTCCGCTCCCGCGATGTATTGAATGTCGCCTCGTAGGTGATTGTTGAGGTTTGCGATAGCGGCTACATCTGATGGTGTAGTAAGGTTTTGTCCGCTAACTTTCACAGTCATTACTGAGCGTAAATCTCGTGATGAACCCATTTGAGGATGTGCTACCAATGTGGCGGGTAGTTGCTTCATACACTTGGTTTCGTCCAAGTTCTCAGATAGCCTTGCTACGAAGTAGGCCTCTGAATTTGTGGAGTCAAAAACATATCGACACCTGGTCAGCGGAACAAACATTTCTTCTTGTCCCGAGTAGGTGATGCAAAACGTACGATGCACACAAGGAATATTAAAAAGAAGATCCTTCATGCTGTGATCTTTTGTTAGCTCCATCTCTCTAAGGTGCGTCGAAAGTCCGGGAAGTACTCCTTTTTTGTTGATGCGAACACCTTCATTGTCGAGGTTAACCGTAGTGTTCACACCAAGCATGTAATGTTTGGATACCCCATGTGTTCCCGCAATCGCAATCTTTTTCGTTGCGAGGAGTGCCTTTACCGCGTTCATAAACGTGTAGTAGTGAAGTAGTGGTGCTGATTCCAAAGGAAGACTTCGCGATGCGTTAGAGAATGCGCGCGCTTGTGACCAGTAAAACAAAGCATCGGTTAGGCTGTTTCTTTGTAACCAAAGCGAGACGTATTCCCAAGGGCTGTTAGTCAGTACGGTCTGGCTACCAAACTCAGGTGATTGCGTTGCTTTGTGTGGTTTGACATCACGGTTGTTAAGTTTGATAGTGGGTAGAGTCATGTTTTTATTTGCTCATTTTTTATTATGGATAGTGGTTTTGTGCATTTGAAATCAAGCACAAAAGTTTATTTAGCAGCTATTCCTCGTGCGACAGTTGATGATCTGGCGAAGGGCCGCTGTAAACGCCAGCGTGAGAAAAAGTGATTGTCTTACCTGCCTTGTTGTTTGACCAACTAAACGCTATTTCGGACTTCACTAAGTCCTTCAAAAATATGATCTTGCTTGGTCGCCGAACGCCGAATGCCGTTTTTGGGTTGGGTCTTCCCATAAGAAAGGTCATGGCTATGCCATTGAACTTCAGACCAAGAGCAAGCAGTTCGCCTGTTTCTGCGTTGTGCTGAGGTAAGAGTTCAAAACTTGATGAATGGTAGATTTTTCCGATCGGGGTCGCGATGTACAGGCCCCACCCAAGTGGCCATCGCGCAGCAGGTGAACAGAGAAGTTCAATACATTTGCTCTTCAGTCTAAATGGTTCGCCAGATCTTTGCTTAATTTGCCCAGAGTTGACCAAGCCAAGTGTCGTCTTAAGTATCCAACGTTCCAAGTGAGATCCATCGACACAATAGTTCACGCCGATGGGAATCGGATTTTGGTATTCGACGTCGATACTTCCGATTGCTTCTACAAGATCTCCGATTGCGCTGTCCAGGGGAGAGAGATCCGAGTTGTGTTGAGAGCAGAGAACATTCGAGACGAGAGACTTTTTACCAATTGAAGTCATCTCATCTTTTGGGAGCCAACTCAATCCGACTACATCTATGGTCTTGTTTTGCTTTTCGATCTTGTTTAAAAGATTATGAGAAATGCAATGTTCACCAGTGATTTTTGTTGAACACCCATTCGTATGAGACAGATAGCACTTTGTATGTGCGTAGCCACTCTGTTTTCTGGGAATGTAGACGGGCTTACTCATTGCAGGGTTCTTATTCGTGTTAATTTTGAAATTCAAAATCCTGGCATCCTAGATTCATAGAACAGAACATATTGAAGCCTTCTCGAAAACTTGAGCCTGTCAGAGGTAGAGATTAGGAGGAATTAACCTGCCTAAAGCGTCGATTACATTTTGAATTCTGGAGATTTCTCACGTCCTTCAAGTATTTGAATCAATTGCGGGTGATAGCTCTCCATCAAGTTGCTCAAGTAATGCCAGAACTGCTCTGAATTCAAGGTTTCCTTCACAGTCTCGTTGGGAAGAAAACGAGCCATCTCTTTGCGAAATTCCTTCACTATTTCTGGATCCTTGTTCAAGGATGCAGTACGTTCAGCAAATGCGTTCAAGTAAGCATCAGTTTGCGCATGATGGTCATTCAGTTTGTTCTTGATCAAGTCCAAGGCTGGTTTTATTTGTTGCTGATGCAGCCAGGCAATGTCCCATAGATCTCGGTTTTTGAGCCTGTTTGGACGCAGTGCAAACGCTACCAACTTGTCCGCAAAGATTTCTTCGCGTGATTGCGCTTGGAGAATCAATCCGCTGGTTCCCATTTCAACGCCGTAGGGATTCAGTAGCGCCATCGGACGGGGTTGATAACTAGGAATGGCACACACATCGATATTGATACGTTGAGCAGGTATGTCTTTGCGACCTGGTCTTGTCTGAACCTTGAGCTTCCAAGTGTCGACGTTGCCTTCTTCACGCACTGGATCTGTAACGTTGATCTCCAGACCATACTTGGTCTTGAGACTTTCAATCAGGATGTTGCTCATCGCTGCAAGTTGATCTCGGGTGAAGTCTGCACCACCCGTGAAATCCAAATCTTCACTTAATCTGCTTGATCCGTAGCATGCTCGAAGACAAGTTCCTCCGATAAACGTCAATTGGGTGAGCAGTCCTGCCCCGCTGAGCACTCGCAGGATGTCATGGTGAAGAAGCTCTTTCTCCACGACGACTCGCAGAGGTGCTAACTCTTGTTTGTTGTTAAGTGCTTCATCAACTAGTTCGTCAAACAAACTCATGGGCTACTTTCCAATCAATTAGATCTAGGTTTCGGTGTGTTGCTCGCATATCCCTGAGCGCTTGCGCAACATTGGCTCTCCAAAGCCGCGTTCTGGGGTCGTACTCGATATTCCCAATGAGATCCTCTGGTCGTTGTCGAGTTTTGACAAACTCAATGCTTCCCCATCGACCGCAGTCAATGACGCCTGATCTCCCTGAAGACATCACCATGATGCGGTTGATTGGAATTTGGGAAATGACTCCTGCATCACTTAGGACGGTTTCGAGACTCAAGTAATTCAAACCGAGAGGGCGTAGTTTGGCTGCCGCATGCGGGAGGATCAAACCGCGATCGGGATTCGCTTTTTCGTACAAATACAAGCCACGGCATAGCCTGGTCAGGTATCCCTCCCGGACAGCCCGGCTCATGAGTGTTTTAAACGCTACTTCTGAGTGGTCGGGAAGAATCGAACGCAAGTCTGAAGGCGTGAACAGGCAAGCCTGCGGGGTGGCCAGCTGGCTGATGGTATCTATGAGTTGCCGACTAGGTTTCATGAAAGACTCATCGGAAAGTTGCACTAAGTGTAACCTTCCGGCGAGTGTTGTCAAGTTTCTCGACTAATTTATTGCTTTATGGCTATATATGTCTCACCTGGATTGATGGGACCAAAGATTGGCGAACTAGAGATATCGCACAAGTTCGCCAATCAGTTCCTTATCAGTTCTCCATTGATTTCCTGAAATAGAGCCGTTGTCCCTCTACTGAATCAAAGGAGTAAATATGCGGTTAGCAACACCTGCCCACGCCGGGCGAAATTCCCTCCCTGTGTCCCCCATCGATCAGGCCCCGACACAGGAGCGCTTGGTCCTGACAGAAGCCGATCTGGCCTCTCGCTGGGGTATGAGTCCCAAGACCTTGCAGCGCTGGCGTACTGAGGGCCGGGGTCCTCACTACCTGAAGCTTGGCAAGCGAGTGACCTACACGATCAATGCCGTGATTGCGTACGAGAACTTCGTGCAGCACATCTCAACTTCACAACGGGTTGCCAGCTGAAAGGAGCCAGAGATGAATCACCTCCAACTCCACCAAGCCGCTTTACCTGATCTCTCGGCCAATCAGATCAGCCGACTCCCCAAAGACCAATTGGCCCAGTTCAGCCATGCGGTGCAACAACTCCATGACTGGACCATTCAAATGCGTGGGCGTATCAACCGTGGGCTCGAGCTGCGTTACGACGAACAAATCCGACAAGCGAACAGTCTGGGCGAAGAGGAGTCCGCACGGTTTCGGATTGACGACGGAGATTTGCAGATCGATGTCTCGCAAGAGAAAGAAATCGTCTGGGATCAGGTGCACCTCACTCAAATCGCAGACCGCATGGTCGCAGCAGGAGACCGCGTGCAGGACTTCATGGACGTGCAGTTGTCCGTCTCGGAGCAGGACTACGCCAAATGGCATCCGCTGCTGCGTGCTGCGTTTCAGCCTGCTCGCAAAGAGCTGGTCACTGAACCCCAATTCCAGATTCGTTGGGTTGGCGAAGTTCAGCTTTGAACCCCATCCCATCCATTAAATCTCACAGATAGGACTTACACATGTATCAAGAACAGCACCCTCAAGGCGTACCCAGCAGCTGGAACGACTTCAACGACGCCGAAGCCCAACAAAGTGGCTTTGACCTGATCCCCAAAAACACCCAGGCGGTGGTTCGTATGACCATCAAACCTGGTGGCTACGATGAACCCGAGCGAGGTTGGACGGGTGGATACGCAACAGCTTCACATGAAACAGGCGCGGTTTTTCTGTCTTGCGAGTTCGTGGTCTTGCATGGCCAATTCGCCAAGCGCAAGATCTGGAGCAATGTGGGCTTGCATTCCAACAAGGGACCCACATGGGGACAGATGGGGCGCAGTTTCATCAAGGCTGTGCTCAACAGCTCGCGCAACATCCATCCTGATGACAACTCGCCAGAAGCTGGCCATGCACGACAAATCCGTGGCTTTGCAGATTTGGATGGTGTGGAATTCCCCGCACGCATCGGGATCGAAAAAGACGGCAAAGGTGAGTTGCGCAACATCATCCGCATGGTCATCGAGCCAGATCACAAAGACTATGCGGATCTGATTCTGGCCAGAGCGCAAGTGCTCAACGGGCAAGGTGGCTCAAACGGGGGAACGCCTGCCGCTGCAGTGCCTGTAGCCCATGCTCCCGCAGCGCATCAGCCAGCTTCCAACTACCCGCCCACGGGCTATTCGACGCAGACCCGAGTGCCCAGTACACAAGGACGTCCTTCATGGGCGCAGTGAGCGAGCAGTTGAACTATGTTGCTAAAACGTGCGGTCATGAAGTGCTGGGTTTGCGCGCGACAGGCCAGAGGCTACGGTCACGCGGACATTCGCTTTCAGGTGGGGAGGGCTCAGCGTTACCCCGTCGATTGGATGTTTTGTTCGCGACGCTGCCAACGGTGTTTTCACAAGCTATACGAAGTGGGCATGCGCTCACTCAGTCAAAGCGATGCGCAAACCTTCCCGCAGGGGGTGCATGTGATTGATCCTTCTGAAGCTGAAATGGCTGCGATGCACCAATGCCTCAAACCCTTGGGGGAGGCTGCTGACGAAATCGGCATTGATCGTCCGTTGAGCTCGTACTCACAAAGCGATGCTTTGCGACTGATCGATGCGGTGGTCACCACCTACGTTGAGGCCATGGTGCAAGCGCACGAAGCGAGCAAGTACCCACCTGTGCGAATGCAACTAGGGAATGCGCCTTACGGCTAGGGCCGCAACACAGCAGTCACTGCTGCGCCTTAACCCACACCAAATTCAACCATTTTCAAAAACTGATGCCGACCACGCGAGTGGTTGGCAGGGAGAACTTTTGCCATGACCAACTTAAACAACACCACCATGTCGTCGAGTCACCCATCGAGCATGACGGTTCACATGGGCGCTCACATCGAACTGCCTGTGCGATCGCCAAGCCGCGACGAGCTCAAGCAAACCATGCTTTCCTCAGAGCAGGCCGCTGTGGCTTTCAACTTGCCTTTTTATTATTTCCGCAACCCCTACAAGCGCAAGCAACTCCAGATACCGCATTACTACATCAACAAACTGGTTCGCTACCGGCTGGATGAGTTGCGCTTCTGGCATGCGCAACTTGGAGAGATCTTGCGTGCGCAATCCACAGCGCAGGAAGGCGGGGTCGCGCATGCTTGATTTCAATGACCCCGCCCAAGAGTCGTTTCGACGGGCAAACGCTTCCAAGGACAAATCCGACAAAGCGGATGGTGCAAACGAAAAGGCCGATATCCGGCAGGCGCTGCTAGATCGCCTGAGCACCCTCGTCACCGAAATCTGGCCTGCTGGCAAACGGCGTAACGCCAAGTACCTCGTGGGCGATGTGATGGGTGGCCCAGGAGACAGTTTGGAGCTATTGCTCTCAGGACCCAAGGCAGGCCTGTGGACTGATCGCGCCACAGGCGAAGGTGGTGACATTTTTGATTTGATCGCGCGTTACTACCAGATCAATGTCCAGACGCATTTCCCCGAGGTGCTCAAACGCGCCAAGGATTTGCTTGGACGCGTGGACATGCAGCCGCAACGCGTATCTGGCAAAGACAAAACTAAGACGCCCGTGGTGGATGAGCTCGGACCTGCCACGGCCAAGTGGGACTACCAGGATGCGGCAGGCAAATTGATCGCGGTGGTCTATCGCTATGACCCCGAGCCCGGCAAGAAGGAGTTTCGTCCGTGGGATGTGAAGCGCCGCAAGATGGCTCCACCCGATCCCAGACCGCTGTTCAACCAGCCCAACATTTCGTACGCCGAGCGCATCGTGTTGGTCGAGGGCGAAAAGTGCGCGCAAGCGCTCATTGAGTTGGGCGTGTGCGCCACCACAGCCATGCACGGAGCCAACGCGCCGGTGGACAAAACCGACTGGACACCACTGGCAGGCAAGCATGTGCTTATCTGGCCCGATCGCGACAAACCCGGATGGGACTACGCCGACCGAGCCTCGCAAGCGATCCTGCTGGCAGGTGCCATCAGCTGCGCCATCCTGCAACCGCCTGAAGACAAACCCGATGGATGGGATGTGGCCGACGCGCGTCTGGAAGGTTTTGATGTCACAGGCTTTTTGGCCGCAGGGGATCGTATGCCCGTGGTACGCCAAGCCGAAGAGAGCACAGCTTCCGACATCGTGGATGGGCTGGACTACACCACCGAGGACGGTCTGGCCATGGCATTCACTCGGCAGTACGCCGAAGACTGGCGGTACTGCGCACCATGGGGCAAGTGGCTGGTGTGGAACGGTGTGCGCTGGAACATCGACAAGTCACTCTACGTGCATCACCTCAGTCGAACGGTTTGTCGTGCGGCTTCCTACAAAGCCGATACCCCTAAGCTCAAAGCCAGGTTGGCCAGCTCGGGCACCATGTCCGCGATTGAGCGCATCGTGCGCTCAGACCCACGCCACAGTGCCACGGTGGAAGAGTGGGATGGCGACCCCTGGTTACTCAACACACCCGGTGGAATCATTGACCTCAAGCGTGGGGGAATGGGGCCACACAGGCGCGATCGCCGCATGACCAAGGTCACCACTGCCACCCCCAAGGGGGAGAGCCCCGTGTGGGCGACTTTTCTTGAGAACGTCACAGGTGGCGACAAGGAGTTGCAGCTGTATTTGCAACGCGTGGTGGGTTATTGCCTGACAGGGGACATCAGCACGCACGCTTTGTTTTTTCTGTACGGCACAGGCGCAAACGGCAAGTCCGTCTTCGTCAACGTCATCTCCACCATCCTGGGGGACTACGCTGCCAACGCACCCATGGACACGTTCATGGAAACGCGCTCGGACCGTCACCCTACCGATCTGGCCGGATTGCGTGGTGCACGCTTTGTATCTGCCACAGAAACGGAGCAGGGCAGACGCTGGAACGAGTCCAAGATCAAGGCCATCACAGGTGGGGACTTGGTGACAGCACGCCTGATGCATCAGGACTTCTTCACCTATCCACCTCAGTTCAAGTTGCTGATTGCTGGCAACCACAAACCAGCGATTCGCAACATTGATGAGGCCATGCGACGCCGCATGCACTTGATCCCTTTCACGATCACAGTGCCGCCAGAAAAGCGTGACCCCTTGCTTACCGAGAAGTTGCTCGCTGAGCGTGACGGCATCCTGGCCTGGGCGCTTCAGGGCTGTTTGCTTTGGCAGCAAAACGGCTTGAGCCAACCGCTTTCCGTGACCAGTGCCACAGATGAGTATTTCGAAGCAGAAGACGCCATGGGGCGCTGGATGGATGAGCGCTGCAAGTTCGGTGCAAACGACAAGGCTCTCACGGTGACGCTGTTCAACGACTGGAAGCAGTGGGCGGAGTTGAGCGGTGAGTTTGTCGGCACGCAACGCCGTTTTTCGGATGCGCTGATCACGCGACGGTTCGATAAGTGGCGCAACCCCATGGGTGTTCGCGGCTTTGCCGGAATCGACATCAAGCAGCCTACGAATTTGCCTGTTCGCAGCTACCCGTACAACGACAACTAGGAGATAAAAGTGAAACTATCGGATTCAAACACAGGTGTATTGACGCTTCCGACATTCCATAACAGTAGTTCTCTACGCGTACGCGCATACGCGCATATAGAGAAGGAATGTTTTCTAACGTCAAATGCGTCATTCGACGCATTTGCCTTCCCATCGGCGCATGATCCATTTGCGATTGGGGGTGTTCAATGAACATTCCCCAGCCTCGATACACATCACCCCTTGGGCGCATGCAAGCCAGCACCATGGATGTTGAAGCCACCAAACGCCAGGGATGGCGGGAGCAACACATCCTTGTGATTTCGGAAGACGACACACGCCTGAATTTTCTGGAGCGTCAGTTGATTCGCAGAATTGGCGAGCGGCTTTACGGTCAGCTTCCTCAATCCAATGCAAAGCGAGATTCCCATGGGTGAGGTGTGGACAGTTGAAACTGTTGCGGCTCGCTTTAGCGAAGCCGCACGTACCGCCAGACGACTTCCCCGCGTTGCCGTCCAAGGGTATGTGAGCACCTGGCCCGTGGTGGTGCGCAGCGAACTCGAGGCCTATCCTGATCGGGACCGGTTGTACCGCTTACCGCCACCCAGTCCTCAGGATATTGCCTTGATGCTTGAAGCCATGAAATGGGTTCAGGTGCTGGAGCTCGATGAGCGACATCTGGTCTGGATGCGTGCGAAGCGCTTTGACTGGATCGAGATCGGTAAGCGCTTTGGATGTGACCGCACCACAGCGTGGCGGCGCTGGAAGCGAGACATCCAGCGCGTGACTGACAAGCTCAATGAGCCACCAAAACCGGTGGTGATTCGTTAGAGGGTGTTCTAGCGTGATTTGAAGTAAGAGCGCGGCGCAATTAAAGGACGAGAGGTAATGCGCGGCTTTAGGGCTCAAATCACGCTGCAACATTTGGGCGTTTTGAAGCTACATTTCTATCTACGGTCGAGACAGGTACGCAAGCAGCAATTGCTCACGATCACCTGAGCAGATTCAACTCAACGGGTGTGAATCACTTCAATCTCGCCAGCGGCTTCGTATTCACGCAGCTTTTCCAACGGCAGGTACACAGTTGGTTTTTCTCCGCGAAGAACTTCCAGTCGACCCTCGACTTCCGAACCGATTCGGTACACCCCAGCAGTTAACGGCACAAAGCCTGTTTCTGCACTGGTCGTTTCGTTTGAACTTTTCCGGGCAAGGACCCCGCGAATCACATTGATCTGCACAGCTGAACTTCTTTTAGTTTGGTTGTGATTTTATTCCCTCACCCCTATGAACCAACCTGAGATCCGAATGGTCCCAGTGAGTGCGCTCGTGCCTTACGCACGCAACGCCAGGACCCACAGTGACGCCCAAGTGGCACAAATCGCAGCATCGATTGCCGAGTTCGGCTGGACCAATCCCATTTTGGTGGATGGTGACAAAGGCCTGATCGCGGGACATGGTCGACTGCTTGCAGCCAGAAAGCTTGAACTCAATGAGGTGCCAGTCATCGAGCTGTCCCATCTCACACCTGAGCAAAAGAAGGCCTACATCCTGGCCGACAACCGTTTGGCAGAAAACGCAGGATGGGATCAGGAACTCTTGAAGCTTGAGTTGGCTGAACTCAAGTCAGCCGATTTCGATCTTGAGTTGATGGGCTTTAGCGACAAGGAGCTCGATGAGCTGCTTGGCATGAATGAAGAAGGCGGTGGTCTGACCGAGGATGATGCAATCCCAGAGACACCAGTAGATCCTGTTTCCAGACCTGGGGACTTGTGGATCCTTGGCAACCACCGCCTGCTTTGTGGTGACTCCACCATGCTCTCGGATGTGGAAAAGCTCATGGGGGGCGAACTGGCTGACATGGCTTTCACCGATCCACCCTACAACGTGGACTATGGCAACAGCGCCAAAGACAAGATGCGTGGCAAGGATCGACGCATTCTGAACGATGCACTGGGAGACGGGTTTTACAAGTTCTTGTACGACGCCTGTGTCAATCTGCTCTTGGTGACCAAGGGCGCATGCTACGTGTGCATGAGCTCATCCGAGTTGCACACTTTGCAAAAAGCTTGGCTGGATGCAGGGGGCAAGTGGTCCACTTTTGTGATTTGGGCCAAGAACACGTTCACGCTTGGACGAGCGGACTACCAGCGGCAATACGAGCCCATTCTTTATGGATGGAAGCAAGGCTCCGATCACTTCTGGTGCGGTGATCGTGACCAGTCCGACATCTGGAACTACAACAAGCCGCGTGTGAATGACTTGCATCCGACTATGAAACCGGTCGAGTTGGTGGAACGTGCGATCAAGAATTCATCCAAGAGCCGGGACATCGTGCTCGATCTCTTTGGTGGATCTGGTACCACACTGATTGCCTGCGAAAAAAACAACCGTCAGGCACGCTTGCTGGAACTAGATCCCAAGTTTGTGGATGTGATTGTCAAGCGCTGGGAGGAGTACGCAGGCCAGAAAGCGGTCCTTTCCAACCGAGATTTGACGGCTGAACCAGCCATCCAGGACGCTTAAGTGGGCGTTTCTGTCACTCCAAGGACAATTTCTCAGGGATTTCCTGCTCCCTTTGTCATAAATCACCTGGGTTCTTGGGTGAGAATTTCTCTCGTTCAAATCAATAGGAGAAAAGAGTGAACAAAACTGAACTTATCGAAGCCTTGGCAAAAGAGACAGACCTGAGCAAAGCTGCTGCAGGTCGTGCAATCGAAGCATTGGTGCACATCATCACCAAGACTGTTGCCAAGAAAGAAGATGTTCAATTGATCGGCTTCGGTACCTTCAAGGCAACAAAGCGTGCAGCACGCACGGGCAAGAATCCTCGCACGGGTGAGGCTTTGAAAATCGCTGCGGCAACCGTGCCCAGCTTCAAAGCAGGTGCTGGCTTCAAGGCTGCAGTGAACAAGAAGAAGTAATCACTTCACTTGCTCAACGCACAAGGCGGTAGGGGTGACCCTCCGCCTTTTTGTTTATCCCAAGCGTGCCACGTATCTCGCATAGTCGCCGCCTTCTGGGTTGACGTAGAGATAAGGGCGACCTGGGGCTGTGACTTCGACGCACAGGTAGCCGTCTCCTGTTCCGCCGCCCTTGCCAGCAAGCCAGTCACGTGACTTCAAAAGCGTGTGACCAAAGTCGTCGAACTCCTCAGGCGTCATCGCCTTGGTTTCCGTCACGAGGATCTTGTAGCTTCCAAAGCCACCCACTTCCTCGAGACTGCATGGCTTGCGTGCAAAGGGCAACTCGATGCCAAGTTCTTCGACGTTGATTTCTTGCCCTGCGAATGCCAGTGTGCGAGGGATTCGTTCGATGGTGATCGTCATGGTTTTCATGGCGACCTCACACAATTCGGTATTTGCGTTCTTGACCATCGGTCTTCTCAGACACGATGTTCAAGCTTAGTTTTTTCTTCAAGGCTCCGGCCATGGCGCCTCTGATGGTGTGTTGCTGCCAGCCAGTGGCTTGCATCATCTCAGCCAGGCTCGCTCCCTCGGGACGCTTGAGCAGTTCGATGATAGTGGCTTGTTTGGTCCCATCTCTTTGCTTGATTGACGTGTCGGGCTTTTCGCCAATCGCTTCACGCCCTGCAGTGGTGATCGCGTATTGAGTCGTGCCCTCGGACGTTTGACTGTGTGGGGCAATCAGTCCTGCATTGCCAAGAGCGGTGAGCACTTTGATGAGTGCGCCACCTTTGAGTTTGGCGGGGAAGTCACACAGTATTTTTTGTGGATGCTTGGCAGCTGCTTCGAGCAAGTTGCGCTGGGTGTCCGTGAGTTTCATTTTTTACCTTTCGATGTTGTTGATTTGTTTTGTTCTGCTAAAGCACCTGCGGCGTAGGCGGCTTCAAGCGCGCTCTTGACGGCCCAAACCGAGACGTCGTGGAAATCCAGTTGGTCTCTGTTGCGGGTCTCAAGGGTTTGGATGAACAGGTGGTCTAGGGCAATTTGTTCGATCACTTGCTCTCGGTTGGGTTGCTTCATGTTTTGGCTCCTTTGTTTCATGTGATGTGAAGCATTGACGCTCTGAATCAAGATGAAGCCAAGTTAATTTTTTGAAGCTGTCGCTTATTGCTTGAAAGCCGATTGATATGCCCAGAAGTGCGCCAACTCCTTGCCGATACCCGGGTTGTTCACGGGTGTTGAACATTGCAGGTTATTGCGCCAAGCACCAGACCAAGGTGCACCGTGAATACTCACGCGCACGAAGAGGCTTCGATACAGAGCTGGGGTTTTATCAATCTGCCAGATGGCGCAACACACGCGCTGCAGTGTTACGTGATAACCCGCTTTGCTGCAACTGCCAAAAGAAGGGTGTGTTGCAGCTTGCCAAAGTGGTGGATCACATCGTTCCGATCAAGTTAGGCGGTGCGCGCTTTGAGCGCTCGAACTTGCAGGGACTGTGCGTGCCCTGTCACAACAGGAAGACCGCGTCAGAGACTGCAGCATCACGCCAGTGACCCCGTCCTGAGGGGGTAGGGGGGATGAATCTCTACAGACGGGTGCCCACGATGCGTGCGCTTGGTCAAATTTTTATGCGTGCAAATTGGAGCATGGGGGGGTCTTCTTCGGCTGTGCCTTGCACGGCTGATACATCAAACAAAACGGGTGATTTATGGGAGGACGTAAGCCACTACCAACGCAAGTCAAGCAAATCAAGGGAACCTTGCAACCCTGCCGCACCAACTTCCATGAGCCTGTGCCAGAGGGGCTGCTGGTTGAGCCACCCGAGTACATGTCGGAAGGGGCCAAGGCCGCTTGGCGGTACGCCATTGAGAGCGCACCACCTACGTTGATCAAGAAGCTGGATATGTCGGTGCTTGAAGTCTGGGCATGTGCTGCAGATTTGTATCGTCAAGCGCAGATCGGGATCAGCAAGACCGGATTGCTGGTCAAGGCACCCAGCAGTGGTGTGCCCATGCAATCCCCATATCTGGCGATTGCCAACAAGCAGGCGCAAATCATGACGAAGGCTGCGATTGAGATGGGTTTCACACCTGCTTCGCGCTCGCGGATTTCAACGCCTATGGAGCGACCAGCAGAAGAACTGGATCTTTGGGCAGACATTGTGGGGTGAGGTGAGATGAGTAAATTTGCTTTGAGCGCCAAACGCTACGCAGAAGCAGTTGTCTCCAAACAGATCCTGACCTGTGAGTGGGTGCAAAAGGCGTGTCAGCGTCAACTCGATGACCTGGTGCGCTTCAAACGCAAGAGCAGCGTCTACCAGTTCAATCCTGAATTGCTCGACAGACACGGCAGACCATTCAAGCCTGCTGACAACTTGTGTTCTTTCATTGAAAGACTACCGCACGTCAAGGGACCACTGGCAGGGCAAATGATTGTTCTGGAGCCATGGCAAGTGTTCATCTTGTCCACGGTCTTTGGGTGGGTCAAGTCAGACGGTAAGCGTCGATTCAGGCGCTCTTACATTGAAGTTCCACGTGGAAACGCCAAGTCAACGCTCTCGTCGGCAGTTGGGCTGTACATGCTGGCCGCAGACCGCGAGGGTGGTGCAGAGGTGTATTCACTGGCGACCACGCGTGACCAGGCACGCATTGTGTTTGGGGACGCGCAGACCATGGCTCGCATGAGCCCGGGTTTTCGCAGCAGATTCTCGGTCAACGTCGGAGCACACAACATGCATGTGCTCCAGACTGGCTCTAAGTTCGAAGCGCTCTCTGCGGAAGGTTCCACGCTGGATGGTCTGAACATCCACATGGGTTGCATTGACGAGCTGCACGCGCACAAGACACGCACCGTGTATGACGTCGTGGAGACAGGGACGGGTAAGCGGGACAACTCCTTGCTGTGGGTAATCACCACAGCAGGCAGCAATCGCTCTGGCATTTGCTATGAGGTCAGGAGCTTTGTCACCAAGCTGCTCAACCGGGTGTTTGAGGATGACTCCCAGTTCGGGATCATCTACGGGCTGGATGAAGGTGATGACTGGACTGCCAAGGACGCACTCATCAAGGCCAATCCCAATTGGGGGATTTCAGTGCGTGAGGAAATCCTGGTGCCCTTGCAATCCAAGGCCATGCAGTTGCCCAGTGCGGTGAACAACTTCAAAACCAAGCACCTCAACGAGTGGGTGAGTGCGGACAAGTCGTGGATGGACATGCGGGCATGGGATGCTGGCATGAACCCTGATCTTGAACTGGATCAGTTCCTTGGTCAGCCTTGCTGGATTGGTTTGGATTTGGCCAGCAAGACGGACATCGCTGCACTGGTGATGTTGTTCCAGCACCCTGACACACCTGACGCATTTGTGGTGTTTGGTAAGTACTACTTGCCAGAAGACACCGTGCAGGCAGCAGGAAACAGCCAGTACCAGGGGTGGTCACACACGGGGCGCTTAAGTGTGACGCCAGGCAACGTGATTGATTTCAGCTGGATTGAAGCGGATCTTCTGGAGCTTGCGTCTAGGTTCTCGATTGAAGCTGTGGCGTTCGATCCATTCCAGGCCACGCAGTTATCCACAAGGATGCTGGCCGAAGGCTTGCCCATGATTGAGGTGCGCCCCACGGTATTGAATTTCAGCGAACCGATGAAGACCCTGGAAGCCCTGGTCTTGCAAAAAAAACTCGTCCACGATGGCGACCCTGTGCTTGCTTGGATGGCCAGCAACGTGGTGGCGCACATGGACGTCAAAGACAACATCTATCCACGCAAGGAGCGAGCAGAAAACAAGATAGACGGAATCGTGGCCTTGATCATGGCGCTCTCACGCGCAATCAAACCGGGTGAATCGGTGGTCCTGGGTTCCGACTATGAGTTGATGGTGCTCT
>JACCDZ010042415.1_pt1 | contig 34411 bp, 30 predicted proteins | sample 7449551 | NCBI WGS metagenome assembly JACCDZ01 (sample SAMN15323452, study PRJNA562643) | freshwater metagenome | isolation source: river surface water | place: USA:Blue River Watershed | collected 2017-08-18 | reverse complement strand
GGCGGTCGAACGCCTGCATGCACGCAGGGATGAGCTTTTGCTGATCGCGGCTGCGGCAAGGCGCACCTATGAAACCCATTTTTCAAATCGCGTGATTGCCGATGTTTTGCGAAATATTATCTGTTAGAGGTTCGGAGGTTTTATGGATGGTCTGGTTTCCATAATTATAGCAAGTTACAACTATGGGGAATATTTGGCGGAGACTATTGAGTCTGCGCTTGATCAATCGTACAAAAATATTGAGATAATATTAATTGATGATGGGTCAAAAGATAATAGTCTTGAAATTGATTCTCGCTACAATATAACAGTTCTTGCTCAAGAAAATATGGGCGTGTCTGCGGCGCGTAATAATGCTGCAAAATATGCGAGTGGCGAATTTATTTTTTTTCTCGATGCTGATGATATTCTTTACAAAACAACAATTCAGGATCTGGTTGATTTATTTAAAGAAGGTGATGTTGGGGTGGGTTTTGCATATGGTCAACTGCAGTATTTTGGGCATAAGAACTGGGTTTTTGAGTCGAGCCCTTTTGATCCAGTCAAGCTTTCTAAAGAAAACTACATACAGACGAGTGCATTAATTAGGAAAAGTGTGTTTGATGTGGTGGGAGGATTTGATCGTGGATTTGATTTGCGAGAAGACTGGGAGCTGTTTGTAAGGATTTGGCACGCCGGATATAGAGGGGCTTTTCTTGGAAAGCCGCACCTTAAGTATAGAAAGCATCGACCCAAGAGTGAAGTGAGGTCAAAGGGTAATCTGAAGAAGCAGTTGTCTGATACAAAGCTTATTTATATTTATCCAGCTTTTTTTTGGAAGAAATTTTTAAAACATCCGATTCGATATTTTTATCTGAAGAAAAAATATGGTATTCCTGATGTGGTTCGAAAATACGGTGCATCAGGCATTCCGCAGGTGATTAAGACTGCTCACTAGAATACCGGTAATGTGAGTTTTGTACGGCACCCATTCACTATGGCACCCGAATAGTTGCTGTCAGGGTGTGAGAGTCGGTTGGCAAATACGGGCCGAAGACACAGTTGTCTAACCTGCGTGTGGTGCAGGATGCCGGCCGCCGGTGAGCGAAATGCTCACATCATGCGGCGGCTTCGTGTGATATCCCTTTGAAGGGCTGGTTGCTTGCCATGATCAGCGCACCACTGACAAATAAAAGGGTCAGGAAGTAGGCACTGAAAATGCTCAGGTCTACCATTCCGTGAAAAAGCAGTTGCATGAAAATGGCGTAGCCCAGCAGACGGACAAACGTCCGGTTGTCGTCGGTTGCAGTGCTGCACGCGGGGCGATGGCGCCAGAAAAAACCGATGCCGATAGCCCAGAGCATGGAGCCGATCACGCCCAGTGAATACAGCGCCTCAAGCAGGATGTTGTGAGGCGTGCCCAGAGTCTGCCCCATGGCAGCCAGTGTTTCCTGCCCCATGTTGAGTGCGAATGTGCGCGCTCCATGCCCCCAGAAAGGGGCCTCCGTAATTGCAGACCAGCTAATCTTGTATACCGTCAGCCGGTAGGTCGCCAGTTTGTCAAAGAATGCGAAATTTTCGTTAAGCTGAACCGCTGCAACGGTCATGAGGGTTGATGCGGCAAGGAACATGGTCACTGCGAGGGGAGCGACAATCGCTCTCCATGATGATTTCCGGCTGACCACAAATGCAGATAGCGCCATGCCGGTGATGAGGGAGCTGAGCATTGCACCACGTGACATGGCAGTGATGTAAAGAAAGCCAATCAGTCCGATGTAAATTGAAATGAACAGTATGCGACTGCCTGAGCGGGACAACAAACCGGCAACCAGTGCGGTGTTGGCTACAAGTGCAATGGCCAGTCCCCAGCTGTTTTCGTTGGCAAAGCCTGATATCTGGTTGAAATTGGTGTTGAGGAAGTTGCTCCACAAGGATGGTGTGGATGCGATGGCAACAAGTGCGGCCATGACGATCATCAATACAGCCACTTGTGTCGCCTTGACCATGGTGGCGCTGCGATCAACGGCAATCTGGAAAAAAAGTGCTCCGGTGGCAAACGCCAGGACAAGGTTCCTGACAACGACCCAGCCTTTGCCGGGGTGACTGGAAAACAGTGATGCGGCCAGAATGCCGGCAGTCAGGAATGCCAGGGGCCGGTAGAGTCCGGCCGATTGGCTGAGGAACGGGCGTCCTGCGGCAATGCCCATGAGCAACGTGGCGAGCAATAGCATGCCGGAGGTGTGCAGGCGCTCAAGCGGCAGCATCAGTGCACCGGCAATCACCAGAGTGATTGCCGCTGATTCGGCATGACGCAGGCGGGTGGGTGAACCGGTTAGCATGATTTTATCGTTCATCGAGTACTGCCAGCATTTTTTCCACGGAGGACTGCCACGTAAAGCGTGAGATCAGTGCATGCCCGTCACGTGAGAGTCTTTCCCTCAGTTCCGTGTTCTGAACCAGTTCAATGACGGCATTCTTGATGGCGTCATTACTGCCGGGTTTACACAGGATGGCAGACTGCATGTCGATGCAGAATTCTTCATGGCCACCGATACGGGTGGCGATAACCGCCGCTCCGCATTGCATGGCCTCGGACGCCGTCAGTCCCCATCCTTCGCTGAGGCTGGGGGCGATGAATATCGAACACCGGTTGTAAATGGCACGAAGCTCGGTTTGTGAAGGGGTCTGATGGTAGGTGATCCACTCGGGAAGGTCGTGCGGGCGGCCCGGGACGCCGAAGAGTTCTGCTGATATGGCAGGGTTCTCCTTTCTCGTGGCGATCAGTGCAGCGATGCCTGCACTGCTGCCCTTGATGGGCAGGGCGCTATACAGCATGGCAATGCGGGCCGGATCGCGGCTGGCCATCGCGGTATCGAGCCCGAACTTCTCGAAGTCGAGTCCGTTCGGAATGTACGTCGACTCCGCACCTGAAGCCTTGAGCTCGGCCTGTATCCAGCGGGATATCGAAATTTTCCGCATTGGAAGTTTCCATGTATTGATGACGCGGTCATCTGCGCCGCCCCATGTTTCAATGCCTTGCACCAGATACAGTTGCTTGCCTTTTGACTCTGGCAGATGAAAGACCTGCTCGGCAGTCAGCCACAGCGTGGAAAAAATGACATCGGCATCGGGGATGAATGCGGGGTGGATGAGTGGAATCCAGCGGATGCTGACGGATTTTTCCAGCGGAAACCAGCGGGTGGGCTTCCAGCGCTGGGTAAAAAGTCTGGAAAGATAGCGGGACATGACGCGGCGCAAGGATGACACCGGGTGCCGCTCTATGGCCGCACCAATATATGCAGGGTGTATCAGGGTGACCGTGTGGCCGGCACGGGACAAGTGATTGGCATATTCATAGACAATCTTGAACCCGCCTGATGGGTTGTAGCCGCCGCCTGGAAGAACAAACGTAATTCTCATGAGGGTGAATGTTCCGCTACATTGTTCCCCGAGCCCGCAATGAATTGTGCAATCCTCATGCGGAAGGTGTGCGCCCGTTCAGACTTTTCCCTGCCACGTGTGGCAATGATGCTGGCGGCAGTGTCGTCGTGGGTGATTTGCGCAATATCGGATGGGGCCCGGAAAATGAAGATTTCCTTTCCTTCCTCGAAATTGAGTGATGTGTCGGGTGTCGAGTTCATTAGCAGACAGGCACCATGCATGGTTGCATCAAAACAACGCTGGGGAAGACCATTTACAACATTGGACTCATTCATGATGTTCAGGACGAACTTGTGCTGTGTATACAGTCGCCGTGTTTTCTTGATGGATATCCGGTGATTGATGATTCGGACTTCAGGATTTCTGAGGGTTGGCCAGCCCGGGCCTATGACAAGCAGCGGGTGCCTGATCTGCTCGATCAGTGCGACACGTCCTTCAGAGGGTGCACCAATGAACAGTATTTCATTGCTGCGGGTTTCCCAGGCGGGCAGCGCCCTGTCGGGCAGCGTGGCTGCCAGCGGGAGGTAGCGGCCGGAAAGGCCGATACGCTCTGCCAGGGGAATCAGGCCAGTATCGGTGAAGTAAAAATCCTTTATGCCGGTATTTCTGGCAAGCCGGTCTTCAAACCTGTCGCCAATCCATTGTGCGGTTGCAATGCCGGACTCAATCAGTAATTGATTGATGGCAGGCTCAAGATAAAAAAGATCAACGATCAGTATGAGCTCTGGCTGATGTTGGCGAATGGCCTGTGCCAGGCCGTCACGGATCATCCTGCGCACCCGGGCATGATTCTTTCCCATGGCGTGTCCGGCAAGACGTGCAAGCATGTTGTGGTGGTTCAGGGAAAAGCCTGTGGCATCATTTCCGGCGGCAAGCAGTGCATCCTCATACCAGTGCAGAATGCCGCCCCGCTTGCCGATTATAAGCAGGCGCTTCATGACGATTTACCCGGATGACTGGCAAGGTCCTCGTACACGGCAAGTGTTTCCTTGCACATCGTTTCCAGCAGGAAGCTGTTGCTTGCGGGCACCTGACGATCGCCCAGCAAGAGTTGCCGGGCCTGAGTGCCCAGCCTCTCTGTATCCTGATCAGGGACCAGCCCCTCCGGCCACAGTCTGGCCAGAATCTCGCCTGCGCCGCCCTTGTCCCAGGCAATGACGGGTCGTCCCAGTCTCAGTGCCTCCAGGACAGTACGGCCAAATGATTCGGGTTTGCTGGAAAGTGAAAACACGAGATCACTGACGGCAAAAATGTCGCGAATGTCGTTGCGCAAGCCGGTAAAGGTGATGTCATCAGCAAGGTTGTGCCGGGTGACCAGTTGATGCAGCTCGGCAAGGTAGTCCTGCTTTTTTTCCTCGGCACCCCCGACAATCACGCCATGTACAGCAAGGCCTTCCGCTTTAAGCTGGCCGATCAGGCTGATGAAGGCTTCGTGGCCCTTGAGCCTGGTAATGCGGCCTGGCAGGGTGAGAACTTTCTTGTTGGCCAGTTGCGGAAAGCGTGCCTGCCATTCGTGCAGCCATTCGGCAGTGGGCTTGTAGCCATAAGGGAATTCAGACGGGTCCACGCCACGGTATATCAGTCTGATGTTGTCGGGCGGGCACGCGTGGTAGTGCTGCAGGATGTACTGGCGGACGGTTTCCGACACGGCGATCACACGTTCGCCCCTGGCCATGATGGCGCTATAGGGACTGACCGAATAAAGCCCGTGAACCGTGGTGACAAAATGCGGGCGTGTTGCCGGGTTCATGCCGCGCAGGGCCAGCCAGGCAATCCATGCGGGAATGCGTGAGCGTGCATGCACGATGTCAGGCCTGATGTCTTCAAGAAGACGCCTGAACGGACGCACCTGCAGCAGGCTGAACAGGGACTTCCTGTGAACAGGCAGGGTGATGTGCTCACTGCCTTCCCGCACCAGTTGCTCGACAAGGCGTCCGCCACTGGAGATGACAATCGAGCGGTGGCCTGCCGCCACAAGGGCACGGGCAATTTCCAGGGTGCCCCGCTCAACGCCGCCAGAGTGCAGGGCAGGCAGCGTCTGCACGACAGTCAGCGTTTTTTCCATTTCTTCTTTTCTTCGTAAAGGTGCTGCTCACCCGGAGGCCTGGTCTTGAAACGGCGGTGAGACCACATGTATTGCGTGGGCGCACGCCGGATGAGTTGCTCCAGTTCGTGATTGATGCGGGTGGCATCGGCAACATCATCGCCGCCAGGGTAATTGGTCAGGGCGGGGGTGATGACATAACGATAATTTTCCGTGTCTCCGTCGCGGCAGAACTGGATGAGCATCACAGCGGAATCATTGACCTGTGCCAGTCTTGCGGGTGTGGTGATGGTGGCGGCGGGTACACCAAAGAACGGTGCAAAGACGCTGTGCTTGCGTCCGAAATCCTGATCCGGGGTATACCAGACAATATGGCTGCTCTTGAGGGCTTTTATCAGCAGGCGCATGTCGCGATAGGGGATCGTCCACTGGTGATAACGCAGGCGGCGGCTGGTCATCATGTATTCAAACGCGGCATTTTTCTGCGGACGGTAAACCGTGTCCACCTTGAAGTGCAGCGACGCCATGGCCGCGCCCAGATCGAGCAGGCTGTAATGCGCACCTAGCAACAAAATGCCTTTGCCTCGCTGCTCCATGGCGCGCAGATGCTCAAGCCCCTCGAAGGAGATGCGGTGACGGTAGTACTCGGGGTTGCGGAACCAGGCGTTGGCGGTTTCGAAAACGCCGATGCCGGCATTACGAAACGTATCGCGCGCCATGATTTCCCGCGCGTTCTCGTCCAGCTCAGGAAAGCACAGGCCCAGATTGATGCGGGTGTCGTTGCTGCGTTGCGGGATGACATGCCATGCCAGCGATCCCAGCCCGGCACCGAGACGGCGTTGCATGCCCCATGGCAGCTTGGCCATGAACCAGAATATTCCTGTGAGCAGCCATGCCGCCCAGTATCGGGGGGCCAGCAGCGCCTTGCTGAAGTCAGGAGGTGTCATCAGTCGAAAAGGGTTTCCCATGCAGGCTGCCCGGTTTCCGGGTAGAGCAGCGGCAGTGCTTCTTCCTGCGGAGGATGTTCCGGCTTTACTCCCTCTTTTTCCAGCTGGGCGAGCACCTGGCGGCCAAGGTTGGGAGCCAGCGTCATCTTGCAGGGCCAGACCACCATGTTGTTGCCCCGGATCTCCATGAATGCATTGTCGGGCTTGAACAGTCTCTGTTCGCCGGCCGGCAGGATGCGGTCGATCTTGAGGGTCTTGTAGCGGGCGCCACGCAGGTCAAGCCAGGGCAGCAGCTCCTTGAGTTCGCGCTGGGCATGTTCGATCTGCAGGCGGTCATCACGCTGGGCGCCTTCATCGGCCAGTTCGCCCCCCAGATACCAGACCCATTCACCGTCCCTGGTCGGGTGGCTGGTTATGGTCAGGCGCGGCCGGGTGCTGCTGCCGAGGCAGTGTGCGTAAACCGGGGGTAATTGCGCGCGCTTGAGCAGGACCATGTGCGCGGGGCGTCGCTCCATCGGCGGCTCGCGCAGGCCCAGGTCCTCAAGCAAGGCCTGATTGCCACGGCCACCGGCAAGGATGACGCGGCGCGGGTGAATGCGCAGTGGCTCCATGCCGGCTGCCGTGATGAAAACGGCTGTCGTATTGTGCCGGTCATCCGTTTCCAGATGGCAGTTCTGCTGGCTGATCTTGTAGATGCAGCTCTTGTGCGGGCTGGCCAGCTTTTGTATCAGGGACGGAATGTCGATCACGAGGTCCGAGAGCTGGTACACACTGCCTTCGAAGGCGGGATACTGGAATGAGTCTGGTCTGGCGCTGCCCTCGACGGACTCTACCTGGCTGCTGATCAGACGGGATGCGAAGTAGGTAGTTGCACGCGCGGCCAGGCTGGGCTCTGACCACAGGTACTGATGCTCGGACAGGACGCGTACGCCACCCAGACTGACATCGCCCCGGTCACGCAGGCAGTCGCGCCAGAGTGCCGGCATGTCGTCGAGATCTTCAATGTCGCGCAGCATGGCGCTCAGGCCGAACTTGAGGCCACCATGAATGATGCCGTTGGCGTTGAGGGTTTCATGGCCCCCCAGCTTGTCCTGCTCCAGCAGGAGCACGCTGTAGCCGGCGGCACGCAGCCGGTTGAGCAGCCAGAGGCCGGCGATACCGCCGCCAAAAATGAGAATGTCCGTTTCTATGGTACGCATGGCAGGAAAGTCTATTCGAGTTGAGGTTGGCCAGCCAGTTGGCGCCGCTTCCGTTACAATGCACGCATTCTATCCGGCGATACGAACTGTGGCCCGTTTTCTTTACAACATTCTTTTCCACCTGCTGTTGCCTCTGGTCGTCCTGAGGCTGCTCTGGAAGGGGCTGCGCGCGCCGGAATATCGCCTGCGCTGGCGTGAGCGTTTTGGTCTTGATGTGCCGCTCCAGCAGGGCGGTCTCTGGGTGCATGCCGTCTCGGTGGGGGAGACCCTTGCCGCCGCCCCGCTGATCAATGCCTGGCGTGAGGCGCATCCGGACGAGCCGGTACTGGTGACGACCATGACACCCACCGGCTCGGCCCGTGTGCAGGCGCTCTGGGGCAACAAGGTCAATCATTGCTATGCCCCCTATGACCTGCCGTGGGCCTGGGGCCTGTTTCTGCGCAAGGTGCGACCACGGGTACTGGTCATCATGGAGACCGAGCTGTGGCCCAACATGCTGGTATCGGCACAGGCACGCGGCATCCCGGTGGTTCTGGTGAATGCCCGTCTGTCTGCCCGTTCGGCGCGCGGATATGCAAGGGTTGGCTGGCTGACCCGGCCGGTACTGCAGCACCTTTCACGGATTGCAGCCCAGGATGAAGCGACCGCCAGCCGTTTTACGGGTCTCGGGGTGGATGCAGGCAAGGTGGATGTCACTGGCAGTCTCAAGTTTGACATTGCGCCGCCCGATGTACTGAAGGGACAGGCGGCAGAGTTGCGCCTGCGCTGGCAGCTTGCCGGTCGCCCGGTGCTGGTGGCAGCCAGTACCCATGAAGGCGAAGACAGCATTGTATTGTCAGCGTTTGCGCAGGTGCGCGAACTGCGCCCGGATGCCCTGCTGATTCTGGTGCCACGACATCCCGAACGTTTTGACAGTGTGGCCAGGCTGGTGCGTGAGCAGGGATGCACCCTCAGGCGGCGCAGCCAGCAGGAAGACGTGATTGCCGGTACTCAGGTGTTTCTGGGTGACACCATGGGCGAACTGCTGCTCTGGTATGCACTGTCGGATATTGCGTTTGTCGGCGGTTCGCTGGTCCCGGTGGGAGGCCACAACATGCTGGAGCCGATTGCCCTTGATGTGCCCACGTTGTCGGGCCCCCACATTTTCAATTTCCAGACAATTGCGGATGAGCTGGTTGCGGCAGGTGCGTTGCAACTGGTGACCTCGGAGCGGCTTGCCGATGCTGTGGTGCGGCTGATTGCTTCGCCGGCCGTGGCGCAAGCCCAGGCTGCGGCGGGCCATGCCGTGATGGCGCGCAATCGTGGGGCGTTGGCGCGCCAGCTGGCACTGATCGAGCAGGAGATGCGTTCATGAATCTTTTGCTGCTGACGCCGGACGACTGCCCCGAGCCCGGACTGGCGCGCCTGACCGGGCGTCGGCTGAAGCATGTGCAGGAAGTGCACCGTGCGAAGGCTGGCGACACCCTGCGGCTAGGAATGCTGGGAGGCTTGATGGGGACCGGTGAGATTGTGTCCCTGTCCCGTGACGAGCTGGTGCTGCGTCCGGTACTGGATACCGCACCACCTGAAAAGTTGCCGTTGACGCTGCTGCTCAGTCTTCCCCGCCCCAAAATGCTCAAGCGCATCCTGCAGACAGTGGCCGCCATGGGCGTTTCCCGTCTGGTACTGATGAACAGCTATCGCGTGGAAAAAAGCTTCTGGGACTCACCCTGGCTGGAGCCTGATGCCGTGCGCGAGCAACTGGTGCTGGGTCTGGAGCAGTCACGGGATACGGTGCTGCCCGAGGTGCTGATCGAGCCATTGTTCAAGCCCTTTGTTGAAGACCGGCTGTCGATGCTTTGCCGTAACTCGCGCTGTTATGTGGCACACCCTGGCGCGGAAGTGCATTGCCCTGTTGCACTCAATCAGCCTCTGACGCTGGCGATCGGGCCCGAGGGAGGATTTATTCCCTACGAGATCGAGAAACTGGTGGAGGCAGGCTTCGAGGCAGTGCATCTGGGCCCCAGGATATTGCGGGTAGAGACGGCCGTCACCGCTCTGGTTGCGCGACTTTATGTCTGAGCCCGTAATAAAAAAGGCCGCAATCTGCGGCCTTTTTTATTACGGGTGAATCAGCGCTTGCCTGCTGACGGTGCAGGCGGAGCAGCCGTTGGTGGCATGTCCAGATATTTTTCCGGTGCACCAACAATGCTGGCATTCGGGTCCAGCCAGCCATTCAGTTCCTTGATGTCCACTTCGGACAACTGGCCACTGGCAGACTTCAGGCGCAGGCTGTTGATGACATAGTCGTAGCGGGCATCGGCATAGTCACGTTTGGCGGCATAGAGCACACGCTGTGTCAGCAGAACGTCCACAATATTGCGGGTACCAACCTCGTATCCGGCCTGTACGGCGGCCAATGAGGACTCATTTGATGCCACTGCCTGTTTGCGGGCCTCTACGCGGTAAGCGTCAGCTGCCACATTCAGGTAGGCCGTGCGGGCATTATTGACTACCAGACGTTCTGTTGCGGTCAACTGGTCCTGCGCGGCGGCTTCGCGGTAGCTGGCCTGCTTGCTGGCGGCATACGTACGGCCACCGGCAAACAGCAGCCAGTTGGCCTCAATCCCATAGCTGGTGGTGGCGCCATTCTGGGAGGTAAAGCTGCTGCCAGCCAGCGGATTGCTAGCAGTCACGTCATTGTCTGTATCGTTGTAGCTGCCGAACAGGTCAACGGTGGGCAGGTGGCCTGAGCGTGCTTCACGGCTGGCGGCTCGGGACGTGTTGTAGGTCTGCATGGCGGCCTGCAGGTCCGGGTTACGTTCCTTGGCCAGTTTGGCCCAGGCATCCGGGTCGGCGGGTACCGGTTTGACAAAGATGGCATCGCCCTTGAGGGGAGCAAGACGTCCCGGAGCCTCGCCAATGATGGCACTCAGGTTTTCCTGGGTTGAACTCAGCGCGGCTTCGGCAGCGATACGGTTGGCGCGGGCACCATCACTGGCTGCCCGGGCTTCCAGCACATCGGTGATGGCAATCAGGCCAACATCAAAGCGCTGCTGGGCCTGATCCTGCTGGCGTCCGAAGGCGGCTTCTTCCGCCTGGGCATAAGCCAGGGTTTCCTGGGCGCTGAGCACGGCAAAGTAGGCCTGGGAGACACGCAGGGCGAGTTCCTGCTCCTGGCTGCGCAGGGCGGCTTCGGCTTGCGAGCCAATGGCCTTCGATCGCTGATAGCCATACCAGGCATCGGCCCGGAACAGTGGCTGGGTCAGCTTGGCACCATACTTGGTGCTCTCGAATTCAGTGTTGGCGGCGGTTCCGAGGTCGGACTCAAACTCGTTTTCAGAGAAGCTGCCATATGCAGACAGACTGGGCAGCAAAGCGCCTCGCCCGATACTGACGGACTGTTGCTCCGCCTCGTAGTTGTTGCGTGCCGCCGACCAGCGCGGATCATTTTTCTGGGCCTTGGCATATGCCTCAGACAGGTCAAGTGCGAAAACAGGGGAGTGAGCCATTCCGAAGGCCAGGGCAAGGCCGGAAAGCACGGGACGGATGTGCATAGAAAAGATACTCATCGGTATGTGCAAAAAAATAGGGTTTTGAGGTTATGCCCTCGATTGTTTTAACGCAAGCACACGGCCTGTGCGATACCGGCCAGAATGGTAGCAAAACTGTGTGCCTGACCCGGCAAACCCCCATGTTTTCAAGGGGTTTATTGCGTAACCGTTGCCTTGCCCGACCCCATGGGGGATCGTTATAGTGGATGCCTGCCGACCACCTGCCGCTAGTGCTGCCCAGCCCTGCCGCATGGCGGTTTCTTTGTCTTTGTTGTCCCCCGGATATCCAGTCTCATGACCGCGCCTGAACAGACCCTCAGTCAATCCGCTCGCGTTGACAGTGCCGCCCTTGCTCCGTTTCCGGCCTCGCGCAAGGTTTATGTCGAGGGCTCGCGCCCCGATATTCGCGTTCCCATGCGCGAGGTCACGCTGACCGATACCCCGACCGGCTTGGGTGGGGAAAAGAATGCGCCGGTACTCATATATGACACCTCCGGTCCGTATACCGACCCGGCGGTGAAGATCGATATCCGCCAGGGCTTGCCGAATGTGCGCGGCAAGTGGATTGAGGAGCGCGGCGATACCGAGATCCTGAGTGGCCTCAGCTCTGCCTATGGCAAGGACCGCTTGCATGATCCGGCGCTGGCGCATCTGCGTTTTGCGCATCTGAGTGCCCCGCGTCGTGCCAAGGCAGGAGCCAATGTTTCGCAGATGCATTATGCGAAGCGCGGCATCATCACGCCGGAAATGGAATACAGTGCCCTGCGCGAGAACATGAAGCTGCAGGAAGCGCGTGCTGCCGGCCTGCTTGCGCAGCAGCACCCGGGGCAGAGCTTTGGTGCCTCCCTGCCCAAGGAAATCACGGCGGAATTTGTGCGCAGTGAAGTCGCCCGTGGTCGCGCCATCATTCCCGCCAACATCAACCACGTTGAGCTGGAACCGATGATCATCGGTCGTAACTTTCTGGTGAAGATCAACGGCAACCTTGGCAACTCGGCGCTGGCCTCTTCCATTGAAGAAGAAGTGGAAAAGATGACGTGGTCGATCCGCTGGGGTGCCGACACGGTCATGGATCTGTCCACTGGCAAGAACATTCACGAAACGCGCGAGTGGATCCTGCGCAATTCCCCCGTGCCCATCGGGACCGTGCCGATTTACCAGGCACTGGAAAAAGTGGATGGTGTGGCGGAAGACCTGACCTGGGAAATCTTCCGCGATACCCTGATCGAACAGGCCGAGCAGGGTGTGGACTACTTCACCATTCATGCCGGCGTGCTGTTGCGTCATGTGCCGCTCACTGCCAAGCGCGTGACCGGCATTGTCTCGCGTGGCGGCTCCATCATGGCCAAGTGGTGTCTGGCGCATCATCAGGAAAACTTCCTGTACACGCATTTTGAAGACATCTGCGAAATCATGAAGGCCTATGACGTGTCCTTCAGTCTTGGAGACGGTCTGCGTCCCGGCTCGATTGCCGATGCCAATGACGAGGCCCAGTTCGGCGAGCTGGAAGCACTGGGCGAACTGACCAAGATTGCGTGGAAGCACGATGTACAGACCATGATCGAGGGTCCCGGCCACGTGCCCATGCACCTCATCAAGGAAAACATGGACAAGCAGCTGGCCTGCTGTGACGAAGCGCCTTTCTACACGCTTGGTCCGCTGACCACGGACATTGCACCGGGCTACGACCACATCACGTCCGGTATCGGTGCGGCCATGATCGGCTGGTTCGGTTGCGCCATGCTCTGCTACGTGACGCCGAAGGAACATCTCGGTCTGCCTAACAAGAAAGACGTGAAGGACGGCATCATCACCTACAAGATCGCCGCGCACGCTGCCGATCTGGCCAAGGGCCATCCGGGTGCGCAGATTCGTGACAATGCCCTGTCCAAGGCACGCTTCGAGTTCCGCTGGGATGACCAGTTCAATCTGGCGCTGGACCCGGATACGGCGCGGGAATACCACGATGCCACGCTGCCCAAGGAAGCACACAAGCTGGCGCATTTCTGTTCCATGTGCGGCCCCAAGTTCTGCTCCATGAAAATCACGCAGGAAGTGCGTGAATATGCGGCGGAGCGTGGGTTGGCCGCAGAGCGGGCGGTAGAGTCGGGTATGGAAGAGCAGGCGGTGCGCTTCCGTGAAGCCGGTGCCGAGGTGTATCGCGAGGTCTGAACATGCGGTTGTTTCTTGCCTTCCTGCTGCTAGGCAGTGTCTATGTCTGGCAGCATGACGATGAGTTGCGGCTGGCCTGGCGCCAGTCGCAACCTGGCTACACACCACCGCAAGTCACACTGTTTGCCACCAGCTGGTGCGGTTACTGCCGCCAGATGCGTGAATATTTTGCGGCTGAAAAAATTCCGTATACCGAGCTTGATATAGAAACCAGTGCACAGGGCAAGGTCTGGCACGAACAGTTGGGAGGGGGCGGGGTTCCCGTCACCCTCGTTGGTGAAAAAGTCATTCACGGGTATGACCCGGACGGTGTAAGTGCCGCCCTGGCGTCCCAATAACAACAGGTTTCATTAACAGCAGGTTCCATGGCAGCCAACAATTTCAGCAAGGACGATGTTGTCATCGAGAAGAGAGAGACGCTGTTTCAGGGTTTTTATCGCCTGGATAAACTGCATCTCACGCATCGACAGTTTGCCGGCGGCAACGGTCCGGTCATCAATCGCGAGCTCTTTGTGCGTCCGCCAGCGGTGGGGGTACTGATTTATGATCCTGCGACTGATGAGGTATTGCTGATCGAGCAGTTTCGCGTGGGCGCGCTGGAGGATGTGCACCCCTGGCAAATGGAGATCGTGGCGGGCCTGATCGAGCCCGGTGAATTGCCGGAAGACGTGGTGCGCCGCGAGGCACAGGAAGAAGCGGGTATCACGCTGGGGCGGGTCGAGCGGGTGATGGAGTTTCTGCCCAGTCCCGGTGGCTCGGATGAGCGCTTTGCCCTTTATGTTGCCAGTGCCGACCTGTCACAGGCGGGCGGCATTCATGGGCTGCCCGAGGAAGGCGAAGATATCCGTGTTAATGTCATGAGCGTGAATCAGGCACTCACGGCGGTGGAGCGCGGACGCATCAACAATGCGCCCTGCATCCTTGCCCTGCAGTGGCTGGCCCTTAACAAGCCGCGCTTGCTGGCGCGCTGGAAGAAGTGATGGCACTGGCACTTGCCCCCCTGCGGTACACGGTGGATCTGCAGCATCTGCAGACCCTGTGTGCGCTCAATTACGGCCGGCTGCGCCGGCTGTTGCCGGGGCTTGAGCGGGACCATTACCGGTTTCACTGGGATCAGCCCGGGGTGGAGCAGGCCCTCATGGAAATAGAGGTGCTGGAGCGCTCGGTCTATACCGATACCCTGCTGATCCACCAGACCACGACGCGTCTGCCGTGGTGCCCGCGGCTGGATATGGAAGTGCGCATCTACCACGATGCCGAGCTGGCCGAGGTGTTGCGCTTCCAGTCATCCCGCAGCATTCCCGCCCGTAACCGCTATCCGAACCCCTCCATGCATGCCCGGGACGAGAAGACCCAGGTCAACGGGTTTCTGGCCGAGTGCCTGGATCACTGCCTGCGGGAGGGCTATGTCGACGTGCTACCGGTCGGATGGGGTGTCGACGAAGGTTCGGGTGTGTGACCGTATTCTGGTAATCAGTGCTTTTATTGCGTTACATTCAGGATAACAAAGAGTTCTAGGGATGGTACCTTGACGCAGATTGACCCGCGGCCACTTCGAGTGGTCCAGATTACAGACTGCCACCTGTTTGCCGGCACGGACGGCCGGCTGCTTGGTCTCAACACGGAAGACAGCCTGCGACTGGTGCTGGATCGCGTGACCTGCGAGCAGTCCCATATCGATGTCATTCTGGCGACCGGTGACCTGTCGCAGGATGGCTCCATGTCGTCCTATCGCCGGTTCCAGCAGCACCTTACCCGGTTCAAGGCCCCCAGCTACTGGCTACAGGGCAATCACGACCTGACCGAGCCCATGGTGAATGCCCTGGGCGGACACGGTCGGCGCGACAGCCATCTGAGCCCCTGCCTGATTGAGGTCGGGGACTGGCGCATCATCATGCTCAACTCCAGTGTCGAGCATGAAGTGCCGGGCTACTTCCAGCCTGACGAGCTCGAGTTCCTGCGAGATGCCCTGGTGAAAACCCGCGGGCATCACACCATGGTATGCCTGCATCATCATCCCGTGCCGATGGGCTGCGACTGGCTCGATAACCAGGTGGTCAGCAATGCCGGGGAGTTCTGGGCGATCATGGATGCGGTAGACCATGTCAAGGTTGTGCTCTGGGGGCATGTCCACCAGAACTCCGAGCAGGTCCGCAAGGGCGTGCACCTGTTTTCCTCTCCGTCGACCTGCGTGCAGTTCAAACCACTGAGCAAGGACTTTGCCGTGGACGACATTGCCCCGGGTTATCGCTGGTTTGACCTGTATCCGGATGGCCGTTTTGAAACCGCCGTCTCCCGCGTGGAAGGTGTCGCCTTTGATGTGGACATGTCGGTGAAGGGGTACTGATCGACAGGCCCGGCATGCTGGACAGGATTCACAAGAATGCGCAGTTGCGCATTTTTTGTTTGTGGGATGGCAGAAATGAAAGAGCTGATCTACATCCATGGCTTCAACAGCTCGCCACAGTCTGCCAAGGCGCAGCAGTTGCTGGCATGGGCGGCAGAACACTGCCCGGACATACGGATTCATGTGCCGGCACTGCCGGTTGATCCGGAAAAGGCTCTTGCCCTCCTTGTCGCCAGCGTGCAGGCTTGCGGGTCGCCTCCGGGCCTGATCGGCTCTTCGCTGGGCGGCTTCTATGCCAATGTGCTGGCAACCCGTCTGGGCTTGCGTGCGGTGCTGATCAATCCGGCGGTACATCCCCATCAGTTGCTGGCACAGCATCTGGGGGAGGTAAGCAATTACCATACGGGCGAGGCTGCCGAGCTTCGCCATGAAGACATTGCCGTTCTGGCGCACATGGATGTTTCCCCCGGGTATCCGGAGCGGCTGTGGGTGCTGCTGGAAACGGGTGATGAAACCCTGGATTACCGGCAGGCAGCCGATTTTTATGCTGCCTGTCGTGTTGATGTTACGGAGGGTGGCTCGCATGCCTATGAAGGCTTTGTGGCGAAGCTGCCGTCCATTGTGGAATTTCTGAATAATCAGGTTATGGGTAGATGAGCAACAATTACACAGCAGAAGCCATTGAGGTGCTGTCCGGGCTTGATCCGGTCAAGAAGCGCCCTGGCATGTACACCGATACCCAGCGTCCCAACCACCTTGCGCAGGAAGTCATCGATAATTCGGTTGACGAAGCCCTTGCAGGACACGCCACGCGCATTCAGGTGGATCTGTATGCGGATGGTTCACTGTCCGTGACCGATGATGGTCGTGGCATGCCGGTGGATATTCATCCCGAGCACAAGGTGTCAGGTGTAGAACTTATCCTGACCCGTCTGCATGCCGGCGGAAAATTCTCCAACAAGAATTACCAGTTCTCTGGCGGTTTGCATGGCGTCGGCATTTCGGTAGTAAATGCGTTGTCGAAACACCTGATTGTGACGGTGCGTCGTGATGGCAATGTCTATCAGCAGGAATTCCGGGACGGTGATGCGGTGACACAGCTTGCCGTGATCGACTCCGCACCGAAGCGGCAGTCGGGAACCACGGTAAGGTTCTGGGCCGACGGCAAGTATTTCGACAGCCCGAAGTATTCCGTGTCCCGCCTCAAGCATGTGCTCAAGGCCAAGGCTGTGCTGTGTCCCAAGCTCACCATGGTATTCACCGATCATCAGAGCGGCGAGACACACACCTGGTATTACGAAGACGGCCTCACGGATTACCTCAAGGAATCAACGCGCGAATTCATCACCTTGCCGGACGAGCCGTTTGTGGGCGCTTTTGCCGCAGCCAAGGAGGCGGTGGACTGGGCGGTGCAGTGGTTGCCGGAAGGTGGCGAGCTGATCCAGGAGTCCTACGTCAACCTGATTCCCACGGCGCAGGGCGGTACGCATGTGAACGGTCTGCGCACCGGTCTGCTGGATGCGCTGCGTGAATTCTGCGAATACCGCAACCTGTTGCCGCGTGGCATCAAGCTGTCACCGGAAGACGTGTGGGACCGTTGTGTCTTCGTGATTTCGCTGAAGATGCAGGACCCGCAGTTCTCCGGCCAGACCAAGGAGCGCCTGTCATCGCGCGAGTCGGCCAGCTTTGTGTCAGGTGTGGTGAAGGATGCGTTCTCGCTGTACCTGAACCAGCATACCGATGTTGCCGAGCAGCTGGCCGAGCTGGCCATCAACAATGCACAAAAGCGTCTGCGCCAGAGCAAGCAGGTGGCGCGCAAGAAAATCACTTCGGGTCCGGCCCTGCCCGGCAAGCTGGCGGATTGTTCGTTGTCCGATATTGCCCGCTCCGAACTGTTTCTGGTGGAAGGGGATTCTGCCGGTGGCTCCGCCAAGCAGGCACGTGATCGCCAGTTCCAAGCAGTGATGCCGCTGCGCGGGAAAATCCTGAACACCTGGGAAGTGGACTCCGGCGAAATTCTTGCCTCGCAGGAAGTGCATGACATTGCCGTGGCCATTGGTGTTGATCCGGCCTCGGATAACCTGGAAGGACTGCGTTACGGCAAGATCTGCATTCTGGCCGATGCCGACTCCGATGGTCTGCATATCGCGACCTTGCTGTGTGCACTGTTTGTGAAGCATTTCCGTCCGCTGGTGGAGCGTGGCCACATCTTTGTTGCCATGCCGCCGCTGTACCGCATTGATCTTGGCAAGGAAGTGTTTTACGCGCTCGATGAAGACGAGAAGCGCGGCATCCTTGATCGCCTGGAGGCGGAAAACAAGCGTGGCAAGCCCAATGTGCAGCGATTCAAGGGGCTGGGTGAAATGAATCCCCTGCAGTTGCGTGAAACCACCATGGCGCCCGATACGCGCCGCCTGGTGAAGCTGGCGCTGGATGATTTTGTTGCCACCACGGAAATGATGGACATGTTGCTGGCCAAGAAGCGCGCCAGTGATCGCAAGAGCTGGCTGGAAAACAAGGGTAATCTGGCCGAAGTCGAATTGTGATTGATCACCTGTCGCTGAAGCGGCGACGGGATTGGATTCTGGAAAAAAGTAATGACTGATTCATTGAATCTTGATTTTGAAAACACTGAACGCCGGCAAATGTCGGAGTTTACCGAGCAGGCCTATCTGAACTATTCCATGTACGTGATCATGGATCGTGCCCTGCCGCATATCGGTGACGGCCTCAAGCCCGTACAGCGTCGCATCGTCTATGCGATGAGCGAGCTGGGGCTGAAAAACACGGCCAAGTACAAGAAGTCGGCGCGTACTGTCGGTGACGTGCTCGGCAAGTTCCATCCGCATGGCGACTTGGCCTGCTATGAAGCAATGGTGCTGATGGCGCAGCCGTTCAGCTACCGTTATCCGCTGGTGGACGGGCAGGGCAACTGGGGTTCGCCGGATGATCCCAAGTCCTTTGCCGCCATGCGTTACACCGAGTCGCGCCTGTCGCCGTATGCCGAAGTCCTGCTCAGCGAGCTTGATCAGGGCACAGTGGACTGGCAGCCGAACTTTGACGGCACCATGGAGGAGCCGAAAGTCCTGCCGGCGCGACTGCCGAACCTGTTGCTCAATGGCACCACCGGGATTGCCGTGGGCATGGCGACCGATGTACCACCACACAACCTCAAGGAAATCGCCAGGGCCTGCATCGCGCTGTTGCAGGACCCGGGCATTTCCCTCGATGAGTTGTGCGAGATCGTGCAGGGACCGGACTTGCCGACGCGCGCCGAAATCATCACGCCGCGCAACGAGCTGATCAACATGTATGCCACGGGTCGTGGCGGCTACCGCATGCGTGCCGTGTACGAAGTGGAAGATGGCGATATCGTGGTGACGGCACTGCCGCATCAGGTGTCCGGCGCCAAGATCCTGACGCAGATTGCAGACCAGATGCAGGCCAAGAAGCTGCCGCTGGTGGCAGATCTGCGTGACGAGTCTGATCACGAGAACCCGACGCGTCTCGTCATTGTGCCGCGCTCGAACCGCGTTGATGTCGACCAGTTGATGAATCACCTGTTTGCGACCACCGATCTGGAAACCACCTATCGCGTCAACATGAACGTGATCGGGCTGGATGGTCGTCCCCAGGTCAAGAACCTGATGGACTTCCTGACCGAGTGGCTGGAGTTCCGGTTGCTGACCGTGCGTCGTCGCCTGCAGCATCGCCTCGACAAGGTGGAAGCGCGCCTGCACATTCTTGACGGCCTGCTGATTGCTTTCCTGAATATCGATGAAGTCATCCGCATCATCCGTGAAGAGGACAAGCCCAAACCGGTGTTGATGGAGCGCTTCGGTATTTCCGATATCCAGGCCGAAGCGATTCTTGAGCTCAAGCTGCGTCATCTCGCCAAACTGGAAGAGATGAAGATTCGCGGCGAACAGGATGAGCTGGAAAACGAGCGCAAGGGACTGGAAAAGATCCTGGGCTCACATGCCGAAATGAAGAAGTTGCTGGTGCGTGAATTCACCGAAGACATGAACAAGTATGGCGACGAGCGGCGTTCGCCGATTGTCATGCGCAAGGAAGCCCAGGCGCTTTCCGAGACCGAACTTTCGCCCAGTGAAGCCGTCACCGTTGTGCTGTCCGAAAAGGGCTGGGTGCGACAGGCCAAGGGTCACGATGTCGATGGTGCGGCACTCTCCTACAAGGCAGGCGACAGCTTTTTTGCCAAAGCCGAAGGCCGTAGCAATCAGCTGGCGCACTTCATGGACTCGACCGGGCGCAGCTACTCCGTGCTGGCGAGCAGCCTGCCTTCTGCGCGAGGCCAGGGCGAGCCGCTGTCCGGCAAGCTCAATCCGCCGCCGGGTGCGCAGTTCCGTGGCCTGCTCATGGGCGAGAACAAGCAGTCTGTGGTGCTGACCAGCAGTGCGGGTTACGGCTTTGTGACGACACTGGGCGATCTTGAGGCGGGGAACAAGAACGGCAAGGCCATCCTGAATGTGCCCGATGGTGCCAGTGTGTTGACGCCTGCGCTGGTGGCAGCACTGGAGACTGATCTGCTGGCGGTGCTGAGCACCGAGGGGCGTTTGCTGGTCTTCCCGGTCAGGGATTTGCCGCAGTTGACCAAGGGCAAGGGCAACAAGCTGATGAATATTGCATCGGATGAAAACGAGACCGTAATGGACGTGGTGACCTTGGCTGAGGGTCAGAAGCTGACCGTGCAGGCGGGCTCGCGCCATATCACGCTCAAGGCCAGTGATCTCGAGGTTTATCGTGGCGAGCGTGGCCGTCGTGGCGCCAAGTTGCCGCGCGGGTTCCAGAAAGTGGACGGCATGCGCGTCGAGGTCTGACGACAGGCGGACGAAGCATGGCTGCGGGATGACGCTATGCTTGCTTGTGGTGTACTCGGGAGGATGGGCAAGTGACGGCAATGGCATTACACAAGTCGGTACTGACGCTGGATGACCTTGCGCGACTCAGCGCTGAAGAGCTGGGCGGGTTGTATCAGGCGGGTGATGTCCCGGCCAATCTTGCCGTGCTCAATGGTGCCACCAGGGGGCGCATGCTCGCGGTGACCGCGCTGGATGGTTCGCCGCTGGCAGGACTGGTGAGAGTCATTGCCGCATCACGATTTTTCCCCTGGGAAGGCAAGAGCTTTGATACCCGTGCCAAGAAGAGCGGGCATGGTGACAACCGCCTGCGCCTGCCGTTCTATCGCGGCCACTGGTTCGGATTCCGGACCCGGTTCGGCCGGTCACTGCTGGATGGTGCCGACTGCATCATGCTCGACTACGACAGCGTTGCAAATCCGCGCCCTGTCCGCCGCATTCGTGACGAGTTGCGTGAGGTGGTACCAGGCTTGTACATGGGGCCTGCCATATGGCGCCGCCGCAAGGGTGGCCCGTTGCTGCTGCTCTGGTTTGCGCTCGACACACGACAGTCACGCTGAGGCAGGCCAGGTGGATATGGGCTGAGCCCGACCGAGTCAGATAGATAGATGAAAAACCGGCCATGTAGCCGGTTTTTTTTCAGGCGGTTTCTGCCGGGGTGAGAATGTGCAGGCTCTGGTTGCTGATGAGCTGCTGGTATTCGGGGGCAAACGCCTCGACAACGGCAACTTGCAGGGAGGTGTCGTCGCTGACGGCAAGACGGAACGCGGCACCAAGTCGGCAGGGCAGGGAGATGGCTGCGGTCGGCACGGTGGTCAGAATGGTGCCAGTCGGAGCAGTGCGCGCCAGAATTTCTGCCTGTGTGCCATCGGCATGACCATGGGTGACGCCAGCCTTGCACGGCAGGCTGAGACGGCCACAGGCCCGTCGTTCTTCGCCGGCATCATTGACCAGTTGCAGAAACAGCTGGGCAGCTGCCAGGGCGCAGAACGGCCTGTCTTCATTGTCGCCGGTGTGAAAGTGAACAACGACGCCATCCACGCCAAAGGGTGTTTCAACTTCGCCACCATAAAGCCGGGCGGCACGGTCAATGAGCTGATCAAAAACCGACAGCATCTCATCAGCCATCGCGGCATTGACGCGTCGCAGCAAGCCGTTCGGGTCATCCAGCACGATGTGCAGATGGCTGCCGGGGGTGATGGTGGCCGGGGTGGCTGCCTGCGGAGCTGGTGCCGCAGCTGCGGGGCGATTTTCCGGGTGCAGCGGGCGGGCACCACGTGCGGGCGCGGGTTCACTGCGCGTCATGAAGAAGCCGCCAGCCAGAACCAGCATGTGGAGCAAGGCGGAAAGCCCGATGTTGCCCAGGCTGCCGCGGACGATATCACCGCGTGACGGCGTCTGCAGACGTAGGTCGACCTGACCGAGTGCCTGTTGCTGAAGCTGCATGGGGGCGGAAAAAAGGCGGCCCTGGTCGTCGGTCTGGCCGGCCTCCGAGAGGCGCTCGTTTTGCGGCGTGAAGAGGCGGACACTGGCGATGCCGGGGTGATTCTCGTAACGGGCCGTCAGCACACTGAGGCTGACCATGTCACGGGCCAGGGCGAGTGGCGCAGCAGCATCGGCGAGCTGCTCTGCCAGCAGGCTGCCTTGTTGCCCCTGGCTGTTCCACAGGGCGGTTTCCGTGCTGTTTACGGCGAGTATGCTGTGCACCAGAAAACTGGCACCTACCAGTGCAACCCAACGTCCTGTGCCCTTGCTCATCGTCCTGCCCCTGCCAATAACTGTTCCATTATACCGGGTCATCGTGCTGACGTATCGTTCCGTGTGTCTGTGAGCTGCCGATGCCGACGGATAATTGCTAGAATCGCCAGAAATCCGCCAGACGACCCGAGCATGCGCGAAATCATCCTTATCACTATTGCTGGTCCCGATCGTCCCGGCATCAGCGCCCGCATCACGGGACTGCTTGCCGATCATGACGTCAATATTCTCGATATCAGTCAGGCGGTCATTCACGACCATCTCTCGCTGGGCATGCTGATCGAGACTCCATCGGAACAGGAGTCGGCCCTGCTCATGAAAGCAGTGCTGTTTGCGGCGCATGACATTGGCCTGACGGCGCGCTTCAGGCCGATCACGGCGGAGAGTTATCAGCAGTGGGTGGCAGGGCATGGCAAGTCGCGCTATATCGTGACGCTGCTCGCGCGCAAGATCACGGCTGAGCATATTGCTGCCGTGTCAGGGCTGGTGGCGGCGAATGATCTCAATATTGACGGGCTCTCACGTCTGTCAGGTCGCGTGCCTCTGGAAAATGAAACCGGCACCCCCAGGGATACGCGCAAGGCATGTGTCGAGTTTTCGGTGCGTGGCGAGCCACGGGATATCAATGGCATGCGGGCGGCATTCCTTCGTCTGGCCAACGAACTCAACCTGGATATTGCTTTCCAGAAAGACAATGCGTTCAGGCGTAACCGCCGCGTGGTCTGCTTTGACATGGACTCGACCCTGATCGAGCACGAAGTTATTGATGAGCTGGCCAAGGCTGCTGGCGTCGGCGACAAGGTTGCGGTGATTACCGAGCGTGCCATGAACGGCGAACTCGATTTCACCCAGAGCTTCAAGGCGCGTGTTGCCTTGCTGAAGGGGCTTGATGCCAGTGTGCTGGAAGGCATTGCGGCCAACCTGAAACTCACCGAGGGTGCCGAACAGCTGATCAGTACGCTGAAGGCTCTGGGCTACAAGACTGCCATCCTGTCCGGCGGGTTTACCTATTTTGGCGAGTACTTGCAGAAAAAGCTTGGCATCGATTATGTGCATGCCAATGCGCTGGAAATTGTGGATGGCAAGGTCACCGGCAATGTGATCGGGCATGTGGTTGATGGTCAGCGCAAGGCGGAGTTGTTGCGTGAGATCGCCAGCAAGGAGGGCGTGAACCTGGAGCAGGTCATTGCCGTGGGTGATGGTGCCAATGACCTGCCCATGCTCGGAATCGCCGGACTGGGCATAGCCTTCCGTGCCAAGCCGATGGTCAAGCAGAATGCCAAGCAGGCGATTTCCACGCTGGGGCTGGATGGCATCCTTTATCTGCTGGGCGTGCGTGACCGGGATCTGGAGTTGCGCTGAGGTACAGTATGTTCCGCAATAAAAAAACCGGCCTGAGTGCCGGTTTTTTTATCTGGTCTGCCTGATGTACGGGGGTTATCAGCCCTGTGAGTCATAGTGCATGGTGTCGCCGGGTGGCTGCAGGAAATAGCCTTGCAGGAAGTGCACACCAAGTGTCCACAGCTTTGACAGGGTCGTGGCATTTTCGACATACGACACAATGACTTTCTTGTCGTCAGCCGCCAGGTCGGCACAAATTTTCTTCATGGCACCCATGTTCTGCTCGTTACTCAGGTCTTCTGTGAAGGAGCGATCCAGTTTCACGTGTGACACGGTGACATGCTTGAGCGTATTGAGCGGATTGAGCGTGGTGCCAAAGTGACTGATGGCTACAGGGCAGCCGGCTTGCGTCAGTGCAAAGGTCTGCTCTTTGGCCGCTTGCAGGTAGGTCACCATGTCGCTTTCGGCGAACTGCAGGACGATGGGCTGGCCGCTCGGATTGATGGCCTTGGAGAGCTTGCTGATCCATGCCGGCAGGCTTGAGTCCTGCAGGGATTCGGCCGTGAGGTTGACCATCATGCGGGATTTCGGACTGGTCTTGGTGTGTTCCTTCAACTGCTTGGCGGCATTGAGCATTACCCAGCGGTCCACCTTGGCGCCCAACTGGTTGGCGATGGCGATCGGCATGAATACATCGGGTGTGAGTATCTTGCCGTCCTGCAGCGGCAGGCGGACAAAGACCTCGTAGAACTCGCCACCTTCGCCCATGACATCGACCAGCGGCTGGTATTGCAGCTTGAACTTGCTCTGCTCGATGGCGTCAACCAGCAGCTCCAGCATGGCAGAGTCGGAGCTGGAGGCTTTTTCGGCCAGATTGAATACTTCGACACCGTTGCCCCTGGCCAGCTTGATCTTTTCCGAGGCCGAGATGGCGCGGCTGAGCATTTCAGCAGAGCTGGGGGCGGTTTCGCCCACGATGGTAATGCCGATACTCAGGCTGGTTTGCTGTGTCTTGCCGTCAGGCAGGGCAATCAGCTGGTCATGTACTTCCTTGCACAGTATCTCTGCCTCGGCCTTTGCCTTGTCCACATCAAGTCCAGGCACGAGCACGGCAAAGGCCGCATCACCAAAGCGGGCGGTGTCGGTATTCTTGAAGTGCTTGCCAAGCAGTGTGGCAACAAACTTGATGACGGCATCGGTGCCAGCCAGACCGGATGAGGCGGCAATCTGCGTCAGGTTGTCGATGGCCAGATAGAACAGTGCAGACCGGGACTTGTCCTGATGCGACTTGCGTACAGAGTCTGCCAGTGTGGTTTCGAAGCGCTGACGATTGGCGAGACCGGTGAGTGAATCAATACTGGTGGCTTCTTTCAGCTTTTCGGCCAGCTCGGCCGCCTGGCCTTCGTCACGACGGATGATGATCTGTGTGCAGGGCTCGCTATCGTAGCTGGCGGCAGACAGTTGCATCATGGCGTCAATTTTTTCGCCATCGGCTTTCATGCCGTGAAAACGCAGCTCGGCGGAAATGCTTTCGCCCTTGTTGTAGGTTTTCAGGTAGTCCTTGAAGTTGCTGAGGTCTTCCTTTGCCACCAGGTCAACAATGGGCATGCCCTCCAGATCGTCCGCACTTTCATGCCCGAACAGCTCGGCATAGGCCATGTTGGCATAGATGTGCATGCCGTCATGGACATAGGCAATGGCATCGCGGGAGTTATCCAGCAGAAGCTCGCAGCGCTTTTCGGTCTCTGCCAGCTGGGCTTCGGCCTTGCGCCGTACGCGGCGGCTTTGCAGGCTGGCCAGTTCGCGCTTGATCGCCAGCACCAGATGCGGGTGCGTGTCATGAACCACGGCATCACAAGCACCGGCCTGCATGCATTCCACCACGATTTCCGGATCGTACTTGTCGAGCAGGACGATGCAGGGAATGTCCTTGTCCAGTTTGCGGACATGAGACAGCGCGATGTCGAGGGTGACACCGTTGGTGATCTCGCCCACCAGCATGATGTCCCAGGAGCCGTCCTTGAGCGCATCAGCCAGACTGTCCGCGTCCGACACCATTTCCGGACGCGTCGCAATGCCGGAGTTCTTCAGGGCATTGATGACCTGCTCGGTATTGTCCTGCGATTCGTGCAGCACGAGCAGTCGGATGGTCTCGTTCTTGGGAGGCATGCGTGAGCGATTTCCTACGGTCTCGGAAGAAGGCGCCTATTCTGGCGCCCCCCCGTGCTTTTGCAAAGAGTATAAGGCAGGCGAATCCGCCTTACTGAGAAGCGGCTCACCGATGATGTCACCGGGCAAGGTCAGAGACTTGCCCAGATGGAGTCAAAGTCCTCGTCGTCATGTGTGGTGTCCGTGCGGGCGGCGGCTTCGCTTTCCGTCGGACGGCGCATAAGGGTGAATTCGAACTGGCTGTAGCTCTGGGTGGCGCTGACCTGCTGGGTCAGCTGTGCCTTGACCTCTTCGCCATCCAGGTTGAGCACCAGCTTGTAGCCGGTACGGAACGTCAGCGCCGGGGTGATCAGTGTGGCCGGGCGACCGATGGCCTTCATCTCCGGCAACAGCAGTGTACGCATGTATTCGGAGGCCTCACCGGTTTTCTTGACCACGCGCGCACCGCAAGGCTTGGCTTTGGGTGCGAGGACTTCGACACCGAGCTGGGCCCCGTGACCTGGCAGTTGCTTGACCCAGCGGATGACGCCCACGCTCCAGCCGTTGTGGCCATCCTCACGCAAGCCGAGGATTTCACCAGCCTTCACGCTGGCGGGGACATCCCCGACCCACTCGATGCAATAGCCGCCCGGGCTGATGTTCACGATCTGGCACTGATGCGTGTCGTAACGGTCAGGGCCTGTCTGGCCCTTTTCCTGGAAGGCAAGCTTGTACTCGTGCTGCTCATTGCTTTCGACGTTGCCAAAGGCCATGGCCCAGACGTCCTTGCCACTCCTGTCGTCCGGACGGTGGCCGGCGCCGGCAAGGGGTTTTGGCTTCAGGAATGGGTTGTCCTCGTCACTAATCGTGAAGCGGTTCTGGATACCCTGCATCATGGTGTCGAAGTCATGCTTGCCGGCCAGAAAGTAATGCGTGGCAGTGAGACCAAGGGAGATCTCCAGCATGCCGTCATGCATGACACGGGAAAAGCTGCGCTCGCTCAGTTCGCTCCAGGCCTGCACCAGGTGCTGTAACAGGGCAGAGCTGAGGGCGGCTTCACCACTGGACTTGGGGCTGCCTTGCTGGGCCAGTTTGAGCAGTTCGGTCAGGCGTTCCACCAGTGCGGTAGGGACAATGGCGCGGACATGGTCTGCCGCCCCTGCCTGTGCCTGCGAGCGATAGGTGGGTGGGGCGTCTTTTGACAGGTCAAATACAAAAAGCTCGCCGGAGCCACTGAACTCACGAAGCCTGACCAGCGGTGCCCATATTTCGCTCAACTGACCGATCTGGGCGATTTCGCTCTGGCGCAGCTTGTTGGGTTTGCAGGTGGCCAGCAGGAGGGCCTGGATATAGGCCTCTTCCAGGGTGGTTTTTTCAGCATGGCGATGGAGCACGTCACTGACCGGGACCAGCAGCAGTTGCTGCTCGGCACCCAGCAGATAAAGGGTGTGAAGTTCCAGCCAGAGGTTGGGTGGTGTGTTCAGGTAGAGCTGTGTGGAGCGCAGCAGGTTGCCGGTCAGCTCCGAGATGGCGCGCTGGGTGGCGACAGAGGCCAGCCGGATGCTTTCGGGCTCGCGCTTGCGTGCCAGCTTGTCCAGGCCTGCCAGGGCGACAAGCTTGTAGCCGGTGGCCAGATGGCTTTGCATGGCCTGCGCCAGCGTGGCGACCTTGGTGGCCCGCTCCGGCAGCATGACAGACTGGTTGAGGTAGTGTTTTGACAGCGAGTTGCCGAGGGCATGGACAGTCGGGCGCAGGATTTCCAGCAGTTCCAGCCGCTCTGCGGCGTCAACCTGCAGGCGAGTCAGCTCCTGCAATGTCTGGAAGACCTGGCGTGAGGTTTCACCGACATTCATCATGGGCAGCGCGTCAACCCACTCCTTGAGCTTTTTGGGCTGGTGATTGACGAGGCTCAGCCGGCTCAGGTCCTGAGCCGGAAGACGTTGCCGCAGGGGTTCAGCGTTGCTGACCATGGACACGATCCCGTGTGTTGTTGTTATGCCCTCTGACGGGTGTGGGCCTTACAGGCCTCCCCACAGAATTTATTCACTGATCCGGCATTCTTAACCACACCGACCTGCGGGGGCAACCTCAAAAACCTGAAAACCGGTTGATTTTTGTCTCGAAAGGTCTTGTTTCCCGTGGAGAAAAGCCGGTTGGGCCAGACAGCCCTGATGGGGTCTTGCGGCGGTGAGGGGGCTGGAGGCCGCTGTTGCATCTGTTGCACAGGAGGCCTGCTTTATGCAGAATGACACGTCATTCAGTTTTGGTGGTGTCATGTCCAGCCGTCCCAGTCGTGAAGAGCGTGCCGAGCTCAAGCGTGAGCGCATTCTTGAGGAAGCGCTCACTGTTTTTGCTGAAAAGGGCTATCACGGTGCCAATATTGCGGATATCGCCAGACGTCTCGAAATGGGGCATGGCACCTTTTACCGCTATTTTGAGAACAAGCACGATATCTTTATCGAGCTGATCAACCGTGTGCTGCAGAGGCTGGCGGTGGTGATGACCGAACAGAATCCGCACGAGGCCAACAGCCGCGAAGACTATCGGCGCCAGCTGGAGGGTATCGGGGAAACCTTCATGCGCCTGTACTGGGAAGACCCGCGCATCGGCCGCCTGGTGTTTTATGAGGCGATGGGGGCCGGGGCCGAAGTGCGCCAGACGCTGGAGCGCATGAATGACCTTTCCGTGCTGGCAACCCAGGAGTATCTGCGTAACGGCATGGCCAAGGGGTATATGCGGGCGGATCTGGATGTGCCAGTGACAGCTCGGGCGCTCATGGCGATGGTGTTTGAGGGGTGTCGCCAGGTCATGCGCGAACCCGACCAGAACCCGGAGCAGGCAAGCCGGCGCTGGATTGCAGCTGTCATGGCCATCATTCTGGACGGTATTACCCTCTGATCATGGGCGGGGCAGGAGAGCCCGGCTTTTTTTGCGATGAAACGGAATGATGTGTCATTCATTTTTTGCCACTGCAGTGGCAGGAGTCGGGTAAATGAAGCAGTCGGCAGCAAGAGCGGTATCGGCACGCCAGCCTGAACATGAGGTGGTGATCATTGGGACCGGTTTTGCAGGGATTGGTGCGGGTATCCGCTTGCGGCAGTCCGGGATTACATCCTTTGTCATGCTGGAGAGTGCGGACGATCTGGGCGGGACCTGGCGCGACAATCATTACCCGGGCATTGCCGTGGACATTCCGTCGTCGACCTATTCGTTTTCCTTTGAGCAGAATCCGTCGTGGTCCCGCGTGTTTGCGCCGGGACGCGAGCTTTATGCCTATGCCAATCATTGTGTCGACAAGTACGGTTTGCGTCCGCATTTGCGCTTCAACACGCGGGTGGAAAAAACCGTGTTTGATGCGGACAACCGCCTGTGGGAAATCCATGACCAGCAGGGCCGAGTCATGACTGCGCGCTTTGTGGTCAGCGCCACGGGTTACCTTACGCAGCCGAAAAATCCGGATATTGCCGGAATTGACTCATTCTCACGTCCCATCCTGCATACGGCACGCTGGGATCATTCGTTGTCGCTGGCAGGCAAGCGGGTGGCGGTGATTGGTACGGGGGCGACAGCCGTGCAACTGGTGCCGACGATTGCGCCCGATGTCAGGCAGCTGCATGTATTCCAGCGCACGCCGATATGGATTTTCCCCAAGCCGGATGCAGAGATTCCCTGGGTTCTCAAAAAACTGTATGAGCGGCTGCCGGTCACGCAGGGCTCGGCACGCATGGCCACCAACATCAGCACGGAGCTGATCATGGTGCTGGGCGTGGTCTATACGAAACAGATGAAGCCGCTGATCAAGACGGTAGAAGCAATCTGTCGGCAGCACTTGAAGAATCAGGTGAGTGACCCGGAGACGCGTCGCAAGCTGACGCCTGATTACGGATTTGGCTGCAAGCGGCCAAGCTTTTCCAGTGATTACCTGAAGACGTTCAATCGCAGCAATGTCGAACTGGTGACGGACGGAATTGAAAAAATAACGCCGACCGGCATTGTCACAAAGGATGGGCAAGAGCGCGAGGTTGATGTGCTGGTGTGTGCGACCGGCTTCAAGGTGTTCGAGAATGGCAATACTCCAACCTACAAGGTGTATGGCGTGAACGGACTGGAGCTGGGGCAGTTCTGGGACGAACAGCGGTATCAGGCCTATCAGGGCGCCTCTGTGCCCGACTTTCCCAATTACTTCACGGTGATGGGGCCGTATGCCACGACCGGCGCCTCATGGTTTGCCATGATCGAGTCGCAGATGGCGCACATCATGCGCTGCATCACGACCGCACGTGAGCGGAAAGCAACGTGGGTCGAGATCCGTCGCGAGGTGCATGATGCCTATTTTGCCGAGATCAGGCAGCGACAGCTGAGCACGGTTTTCTACAACAATCATTGTGCAGGGTCGAACAGCTATTACTTTGACCGGCATGGGGATGCGCCGTTCCTGCGACCGTCATCGGGGCTGGAGTTGTGGGTGCGCAGTCGCTATTTTCCGATAGGGAACTACCGTTTTTCCTGAGAGAGTGCCGGACTGGTGACCGCTTTGCGGCAATGATCCAGAAAGGCCTCCAGCCCCTGGGTCCGGTATTTCTGGCGGTGTATCAGCAGGTAGAGCTCGCGCTCAAGATTGAGGAATGGCGTGGGCAGGACGACCACGCTGCCGGCGGCCAGGGCGTCTTCCAGTGTGCGCCGTGATGCGCAACCAATCCCGATGCCGGTCTCGACGGCGCGCTTGATGGCTTCGGTATGGCCGAACTCCATGAGCAGGTTTAGACGACTGATGCGCCCGAGTATGGCATTGTCGAATATTTCACGGGTACCGGAGCCGGGCTCGCGCAGGATCCAGTCGGCTGCCGCCAGGTCGTCGGCGGTAATGTTTCGCGCGCTGGCCAGCGGGTGCGACGGCGCGGCAAAAATCACCAGTTCGTCGCGGCACCAGGGGATGACCTCGATGTCGGGTTGGTGGCAAAAGCCTTCAATGAACCCGACATCAATCTGGAACTGCTCCAGTGCCTGGATGACATGGCGGGTGTTGGCAACATCCAGCGTCACCTGTGCTCCCGGATGATGCTGCATGAAGCTGCCAATCATGCCGGGCAGCATGTAGTTGCCGATGGTCAGGCTGGCGCCAATGCGAAGCTGGCCGATCAGTGCGGCATCACTGGAGGCTATCGACTCGATTTCGCTGACACGGGCAATGGCATCGAGGGCCTTGGGCAACAGCAGCCGGCCAGAATCGTTCAGTTGCAGGCGCTTGCCGATCCGGTCAAACAGCTTTCTCCCCAGCTGGGTTTCGAAGTCGGACAGCGACATGCTGGTCGCACTCTGGGTGATGTTCAGGCTTTCAGAGGCGCGGGTGACGTTACCGCTCTGGGCGACCGCGATGAAGACTTCCAGCTGTTTCAGGGTGATGCGCATGGTTGATTCATCAGAAAAGCTGATAATGAATCAACCCTATCAGGTTTGACGGGCTTTGAGATCCCTGCCAATTGATTCATCCGGGTATTGCTGCAGCTGCAGGAAGTTGTGGCTGGCAGACTTTTGCATTGCCCTGACCTGTCCGCCAAGCACCCTAATGCGGTATGGTCAGTGGTGGTTTTCTTGCTGGAGCAGGGGCGTCCCTGTCTGTCAGCCTCTGTGTTACGGGTCTTGCACAATGTCGTCTCTTCCGCCGCCGTCTTCCGCCATCTCGCCCCCCTCTGCTGCCCAGCGCAGTGTGCTGGTGATTGATGACTCGCCCGAGGATCTGGCCTTGCTGACTGAATACCTGCGGCATGCCCGGTTACGGATTGCGGTGGCATTCGATGGACGTGAGGGCTATCAGAAGGCATCCGTCATGTTGCCGGACCTGATACTGCTGGATGTCCGCATGCCCCGTACGGATGGCTTTGCCGCTTGCCGCCTGCTGAAAGCGGACCCAAGAACACGGGACATTCCGGTGATATTCCTGTCGGGCTGCAATGAACTGGATGACCGCTTGCAGGGTTTGCGTCTGGGTGCCGTCGATTACATCAGCAAGCCGTTTGCACCAGAGGAAGTGATGGCACGCGTCAATATCCATCTGGATTTGCGTTCGCGTCTGGTGCACCAGACGGTAGCATCGGAGCCGGACGAGTCTTTGTCTGCGCTTAACAGCACGGTGCTTGCAGCCATGGAAATACTGCAGCGCGATATTGGTAATCCGCCTTCATTGCCCGAACTTGCGCATCAGGTGGGTACCAATGAACGACGGCTGACCGAGCTGTTTCGTGAGTCGACCGGGATGCCGGTGTTTGCCTGGCTGAGGGAGGAACGCTTCCTGATTGCCTGCCGCATGCTGGCGGAGAGCGAGATCGACATCCAGCAGATTGCTGATCATGTCGGTTATGGCAGTGCTGGCAATTTCACGGCGATGTTCCGAGATCGCCTGGGGGTTACACCTCGGGATTACCGCCAGTCGCAACGCGATCGCCGGGATGACACCAAATGAGTGCCAGGGTTGTCTGGCGCGCGATGGCGCTGGTTGCGCTATGTTTGCTGGCAGGATTTGTTCGGGCGCATACGGCCGCTGTGGACTCCGGGCATAACGGGAAAATTGTTGCCCTGAATGCCATACCCCTGATTGTTCTTGATGAGGGTCTTGCAGTACTGCGTGATCGCACGGGAAAGTTGTCTGTGCATCAGGTTGCTGATCCGGGCAAAAGTGGTGATTTTCACCCGGCGACCAGCAAGGATCTGGCGCCTGGCTATACGCATGATGCGATATGGGTGCGTTTTACACTGAACTGACCCCAAAAAGTTGGACAGTTTGTTGCGGCTAGGCCACCAAGGGCTGAGTCCTGTATTGCACGGGACTTAGCCCTTTTAATTTTAGGCTGATGCGGTCGTGATTGTAATAGCGGATGTAGCGATGCAACCCTTGCTGCAAGCGTTCCAGACTATCGAACTGCTCTAGGTAAAAGAACTCCGACTTCAGCGTTCCAAAAAAGCTCTCCATCGCCGCATTGTCCAGGCAGTTGCCTTTGCGGGACATGCTCTGCGTCAGGCCATGCTGCTTCAGCTCTCGGCGATAAGCCGGCATCTGGTAGTGCCAGCCCTGATCAGAATGTAGCAGCGGTTTGTCCGGTCCGTGGAGCCGGGAAAGTGCCTTCTGCAACATGCGACTGACCAGCTTGAAGTCCGGGCGCCGGCTCATGTGATAGGCAACGATTTCTCCATTGAAGAGATCCATGACGGGCGACAGGTAAAGCTTTTCACCCCGGACATTAAACTCGGTAACATCAGTAACCCACTTTTGTTGGGGACGGGAAGCCCTGAACTGACGCGCCAGCAGATTAGGCACAGCCGCATTCAGATCACCCTGATAGGAGCGGTATTTCCGGGGGCGTACCCGTGACTTCAAGCCCAACTCCTGCATCAGCCGCTGTACAGTCTTGGCATTGATCACCAAACTCTCCTGCCGCAGAGCAATCGTGATGCGACGATAGCCATAGCGCCCCCGCTGGCGCGCATAGAGCGTCTGAATACGCTGCTTCAGGGAAGCATACTTATCCTCACCCTTCATGCGCGCCATTTGGTAATAAAACGTGCTGCGAGATAGCCCCACCACTCGCAGCAGTACGGTCAGATCATGGTTCGGCCTCAATCCAAGCACTATTTGCGCTTTTTCAGCGCTGCTGATGCTTGCGTTTGGATCAAGGCCTCCACTTTTTTTAGGTAGTCTACCTCTGCCCGCAACTCCTTCAGCTCTTCTAGAAGTTCTTCGCGGGAGCGTGTGTCGTCCAGGGCAGGAGACGTGGGCTTGGATGGCGATGGGGGTGGCGTGCTCATTCTGGGCGGTCGTCCTCGCGGCTTGGAGACCAAGGCCTCCTCTCCTCCCGCATAATACAGGCGCTCCCAACTACTGACGACACTGCCAGATCGTAGATTAAAGAGCACCGCAGTCTGATGACAGGACAGGTGCTGCCGCCACATGCGTTTCAGCACTTTCATCTTGAAGGCAGCGCTGTAAAGGCAGTACTTGCGCACCAAACCCGTCTGGCCGTGCAGCTGGTAATGATCCACCCAGCGCCGGACCGTGGCCCTATCCAGGCCATAAACCTTACTGACCTGCTGGAAGCCTCCTCCACCAGCTAGATAGTGCTTAACAACCTTGAGCTTGAAACCTTCGTCATACTTCGCCATGAAAAACACCCCAATCGTTGGACGGTTCGTGTCCAACTTTTGGGGTGCAGTTCATTCATGCGGGCTTTTTTATGCAGGTGTTGCCGGGCCGTCAGGACAGGCGCATGCCCAGCATTTCACCCATGCGGGTGGGGGTGCCTTCCTTGAACTTCACGTCCCATGCGGCCACATCCGGACCAAACACGACAATGGCCGTGGAACCCAGACGAAAGCGCCCGATTTCAGCCCCTTTCTCCAGCACAATCGGCTCGCGTGGTGTGGTGCTGTAGTTGGTGACCCGCACGCCGGGTTTCACTGGCGCCACGACACCCGCCCACACGGTTTCGATGCTGGCCACAATCATTGCGCCAACCAGCACCACCGCCATGGGGCCGGCCTCGGTATCAAAAATGGCAACGACACGCTCATTGCGGGCAAACAGGCGTGGCACATTTTCAGCGGTGCGCGTGTTTACCGAAAACAGGTCGCCCG
>JACCDZ010020618.1_pt1 | contig 34419 bp, 20 predicted proteins | sample 7449551 | NCBI WGS metagenome assembly JACCDZ01 (sample SAMN15323452, study PRJNA562643) | freshwater metagenome | isolation source: river surface water | place: USA:Blue River Watershed | collected 2017-08-18 | reverse complement strand
TCTCTTGAACCAAAATTCCAAGAATAGACACTCCAAGTATCTACTGTTGACGAATCGCTTAAAACTAACACGCTGAAATCTCTAACAGATGTCGTTGTCTGATTGTTGTAACCTTCTCCAGAATTTAAAACAATAGAGTCGATGATGCTACCAGAACTGTTAATTACAGTCTTAATTACTGCACCAACACCTGAACCACTAATTGTGACATTAGGTCCGTACCAACTTATAGGATCTCCGTTACCGTCAAGTTTATAAGGAACTAATTTTCCATATCCGGCACCGGGTTTTATAATATTAAGACCCGTAATTCTACCATCCACTATGATAGGTGTTAAACTGGCTGTTTGTGCAAGAACTGTCGAAACAAATCTTAGTTCAGCATCGGTGTCAATTGAAATATCCCAGTCTGCAGATATAGCCGAAGGTGTAGGATCAAACAGATTTAAATCTGATAAATCATAATCATCGGCAATTAATATATTCTTTAAAGCTGTGTTAGTTCTGTCAATAAATTGTTTTAAGGCTTCAACTCTATTAACAAACATACTTTGTCGAGGACGGAATTCAATACCGTATCTTTGTTTTGCTGGAAGATTAATATCGGGTACTACACGATCATTATCATCTTTACCTATTAAACTATGGAACCACTTTAATTCAATTATTGAAGGAATAATTGTATTTCTATTAGTGCTTAAAAGTTTCCATTGACTGTGATAGTTACTTTCTTTATAATCTGAAAGCCAATACTGGACACTTAAAACTACGTCAGTACCTTCGAGATACTTTTCACAGTTGATTAAACTAAAGCTGTTAGTACCAGTAAAGGCAATACAGCTATATCCGTAACCAACAGGATCAGCAATTAGTAAACTGACATCGTATGCACTTAAAATTCTACCTTCAATATTAGGAGTAATTTTTTTATTCTTTACCCAGTAATAGTAAGTTTCTTTAAATGTCTTGCTAACTGCATCGTAACGTTTTTTAACACTATAAACATTATCGCCGTACTTAGATGTTCCGCTTACACCCTTTGCTATTCCCGCTTCAGTGTCTGCTATCTTATTCCATGCAGAAGGAAGTAATGTAGTTTCAACCCATTCGTAAACATCAACTGATGCTGTATCGTATAGTCTGTTCCATACAGATGTTCGATAGATAACATCGCCTGTTTGTGTTTCAAGGAACTTAGCGTTAGAAAGATCCCACCAAAGCATACCAACTTGGTTTGATGTCCATGCCATTCCTTCATCTACAATAACTTGATCTGTTCCAACTGAGTAAGTTGCAGGATCAAAATAAGTTTTGTATTTGACTTCTTGATCTGCAACTCCCGGCAAGTCGCCTTGATTTGGATCAATTACATCTAAATACTTTAGAATTTTATTTGTAACTTTGTTGTACAAGAATGCTTTCTTGATTTTCTTAATGTCAACTTTAGGCAATTGATATTGCAGTTGTTCCCAGCTTTTCTTGCCGGAAGTTTTTACATAAGAGTAAACATTTCCAGATCTTGATTTTCCAGCATCTGCCTCATTAATTGCCGACACAAGAATAACATTGCTACCAACTGAAATTTCTTCTCCATATCCAGAGAAAGGAACACTGGTGTTTTCTAAACTTTCACCATAGATAAATTTAGTATTATATTTGTCAAAAATATCTATTCTTCCGACATTAACCTTAACATCTGTTACACGTAAACTGTTGTTATCAAATGTAGTTGTACCATTATCAAATTCATAGAATTGTTCTATATTTCCAAATTTAGAAAATACAACTAAGGTCTCACCGTCATTCATGAATTCTAAATCTGTACCGTAGCGTTCGTTAACTTCTTTTCTTGGGCTGTCAATAACTTGATAAAGAACATGCTGTTCAGTAACAGAATTATTTGGTCTCTTATAAACAAACACTTGCCCAACGTCGGCTTTTGACTCAACGTTAACTACTGGTGCGCTGATAGCAATATAATTGCCATCTGTTGATATAACAACACTTTCTCCTAAACGCTCGTCGTCTGTGTCAGTTGGACGCTCAATTGTTTGGAAAAGCTGGTAGACTCCCAATGTAGAATTATAAGAATAGACAAAAACTTTTCCAGAATTACTATTTGCAGCAGGAGCTGATACAACTAATTTTCCGCCTGTTCCAGACATGTCGGTGTCGTATCCGAATAGATCACCAGACACTGTAGATGTTGTTAGAGGACCTATATGAGTCCAAGGTGCAATTACATCCTCGCTACTCGATTCATACTTATATGTGTACACACGACCTTGTCCTTGGCCAGTGACAGGATCTGTGTTATAACCGATGGCCGAAATAGCCATAAAATATGTGTCAGGTAGACCTGTTCCAACTGAAGTAAACGCTTCAATTGAGCCAGTTGCAGGATTTATATTTCGTATTGTTATAACCAAATCATTGGCGCCATTAATGCCGCCTAAGCTGGATCCTAAAATTAAAATTGTATCACCGATTGCATATCCAACACCCTTTATTGGGTTAGATAGATTATATGTAGACCCTACACGCCTAACTGTCCACAGTGCTCCGTCGCCGTCACCGTCGTATATTCCTGCCAGTGCAGTATAAACAGTTTCCGGGTTTGATCTCTTACCTATTGTAATGTTACTGCCAAACTGTTCGTTAACTGCGGGAGCAGGACTTCTTAGAGTAGTTACAAATCTATAAGAACCAGACGGTGCTTTTTTGTACATTGACACACATCCTGCATTTAATGTAACTCCGTCTAATGCTGTTGCATTGGCAGTTGCTATTGCTAACCACTCACTGTCGTCGGAAATACGTAATGTAGATCCAAACTGGGTTGTAGGTGTTATTGCAGATCCCGGAGATAATATTTCAAAAGAACTCCAAGCATTATCTGAACTGCCTTTTGTAAAAACTGTAACTCCGTCAGTTGTTGCAATTGCAGCAGTATTTCCGGCAGCATCTATTGCTGTCGATTTACCGAACGCTAAATTAACTTTAGGATCAGAATTAGCAATTATGCCTTTTCTAAAGACTCCCTGATTTTTATAAACTGCCCACTTGTCAGTTCCGTCATTGTCTACCCATAATAATTCATTTAACTTAATATTCTTAGGAATAATACTGTTAGCATTATCAATATTAGAAACCCTGCATAGAGTCATAAGGTATGAAATAACTGTATCAGCCTCGGCAAAATCTTCCCAGCCTTGGATTTCTTTTTTAACTGTGAACTTATTAAGACTAACAGTGTCAACTACATGGAACCCGTTTAATTTTTGAGTTCCCTCAATACCAATAACACTGCCTGCAGGTATTGTCAATGTTTTATCACAGACAAATGTAATAACTTTGTTTGAATATGTAACATTTCTAATAACAAATTCTGACTGACTAAATCTGTATACGTTCCACGAACGATTTTCAAACGGGCACCAAACATAGTCACCTTCTTTAAAATCAGTTATGTCGACAGATTCTAAATCAGACAGAGTATTAACACTAATCTTAACATCCTCAAATTTAACATAACCGGGTGTTCTTAAGAATGCAGTTTTGTTTCCAGTTGGCCATATATCATTAGTATACCCGAGAGGCTTAATATAAATGTCTGACGGCGTTTGTCTATAAACAAAATCATTTACAGTTGGATCTACAGTTGTTACTAATTCGATAGGTTGAGGATTTATTTTAAACTTGCTCTCGTTAAGAACAAATTCAATTTCATTAAATGTATCAACTGCGCCGTATTCACCGACACGGAATGCCCACTCTTCGTCAAAGGTTAAACTTTCTTGTCCGTCGGCACTTAGTACATCAAACAGTTTGTTCAATACGTTTTGTGTACCTTTTTCAATAATCATTCCTTGATAGAACTTGTATTGACTTACATCATTTTGAATAATGTTTTCAAGGTACTGGCGCTTTTGATAACCAATTAAATGTTGTGCAATTTTTTGCTGGCCTGCATCAAAGTTATCGGTGTCAAGGTCGTAGAAGTCAGTAAACGTTTCTGCCTTATAATCCCAGTTAGGTAATAGTTCAGGAGAAGGTTTTTCTTCTAATAGAATCCAGTTCTCATCTTCAAACTCAAGAGTTCCTATTAAAAATTTACTTGCACTATAGTAAAACTCTTTGTGCTTAATGATGTCACCAAGTCTATAGTCAGTCCAAGGCTCCCACGGTTTAATCACTGCTTGATCATAGATAAATCCAGGAATCTCAAAACTACCATTCCAGTTGCTGGTAACGTAACCAATAACTTTAACTCGTTCTTGTCTATAACCTGCTTCCTGATCATAGATAGTATCATTGAATAGAGTCTCGTCATCAAATACAACAATATGTTCTTTTTGTAATAGATGTAGTGTAACGCTAAAAATACCATAGCTGGTATTTTCAGGTTCAATTGTAAATTCACCATTTGACCTAAACGTTGTTATAAACTCTGGATCTAATTTTTGTCCGTCAACTCTATAAACACTATATCCGTAAAACTGATCAGTAATATCTCCTACAACGGAATTACTACTTCTAAAAATTAATTTTTCAGCAGAAGGACTTAGACTTATAACAGCACCCACGTTCCAATTTTGTGTAGTCCAGAACAAGAATTCTTTAACAGACGTTTCCCAATTGGTTATCAATCCAAGCTCGTTATTAAAGTCGTCGAATACAAAACCAAGACTCTCAAGATATGCACCGTAGCCTTGAATAAAATCCACTACTTCTTGAACAGTTGTTAATTTAGTTCCATACGCAAGAGTGAATACCTCTTCCGAATCAAAAGACTTTCGAAGCATTACATCGCGGCCGCCCATGACTGGCAATTGAGGTAATCGAGCAAAATTGCTGTCGTCAAATACTTCCCCGGAAGTATGTGTACTCTTTACTCTATAAAACTGATTGTTAGCCTTAATCAGTTTTCCTGCAACATAAATCTGCCCAGGAGCCCAGTTAATATAGCTTTCGCTTATGCCGCCAACATTAATTTCTCGATCGTCTTGTCTAAATCCGAAATAGTTAAAATAAGGATTATCAAAATTGTAACCTCTAATTTCAAATCCGTCAGCAAACTTAGTGATAATCACACCACTATATGTCACCTTCTTAACTGCACTTGAAACGTTTAAATCAACAAAATAATTTTCTTCAGGCACAAACACACCGCCTGAACTGCTTGGAGTTTTACTGTCGAGCAATATTTTATATTTTGCCTGGCTGGTAAATGCTCCGAGCTTAGTTGAAATTTTATTTGTTAGACTTTGCAATTCATTTGCATATTGATCGATTCTAACAGTATTTTCACTTGATAGATAATCAACAATATAGTTGATCAGGCCGCAAGTATAAATTCTATTATTGTTATTTCTATTTGCTGTAGAAGGAATCAATAGATCTTTCAGTCTAATTCTTAAACCAGTTTCAGAATAGATTAGTTGGTTATTTAAATTTCGAACTATTCTACTTCTATCAATACAACGACCAAGCACAGCATTTGGTTGCATTAACAAGCAAGTTTGAATGAGGGCAAACGGTAAGTAGCTGCTTCTGCGCCATGCAGCCTCAACCATGGCTTGATCACCAAATACAAAATAACCACTGTCGTTATATCTAATAAATCCCTGAACTAATTCAGAATCTATAGGACTAATTAAATTTCCTTGATCGTTTACTGGCACACCTGTTTCTAAAATAGGTCTTGCAAACTTAGGATATCTTCTTACTGGTACACCGGGCTCTCTTACAATACCTTGTCTTAGGTCGTCCCATAATAATAAGTTATCGCTGGTATATGGAACAGGTCCGTATACTTCTTGCCACCATGCAGGCTCAATACTAAAGCCAAGACACTCCCAAGGATTTGTATGAGGTCTATCTGTATCAAACAACCATTTGTAAATTCCTCTCCACGAAGCAGGAACTTCGTTCAAGTCGGGAGTGTAGTTTCCTCTATAGTTATAGGTAAAACTGTTATCCTTATCGTAGCCAACGTGCTTTGTATAGTCTTGCTGAATTGTAGTTGTCCACTGGAAGAAATACTTTGACAAAATCTTATCAAATTCTTCTCTGGTATAATCAGTTTGTCTATTGTATCCCGGAACATAATCCCATATATCAAAGATTTCGCTGTCGTATTCAACTTTGATATTATTAAAAATTCTTTTTTCAAGTTCAAGAATTAAGTCATCTCTATAATCGCCAAAGGCAATAGTGATACTTCCGTCGTGTCCTTGAATTACTTCTGTCGGTTCGATGTAAGTATCATCGATATATTTCTTAGGTTCAAACTTGGGATATATTCCTAACTTAGTAGGAGTAGCAGGACAGAAACAACCATCTGTACTTTCATATTCGTATGCTTCAATTAAATCGTCTTCTTGAATATCAGCAAGCATTTCAAAATATACATCATCACCGAACACATAATCTTTACCGTAAATGAGCTGCTCGCCGTTTAGGTAAATGTTAACTGATCTATTTGAAAGAGTTTTTAAATTAAATGCGTCTGTTAAAGGATAAGTTTTGATTCTGCTGTCTAACACAGTATATTCAATTCTATTAGACGCAGTATAACCAAACATATCCGATAAGAAATAAGGATTTGTTTTTGGCTTGTCTTTATTAATTAACTGCAAAATATAATCTACGTGGCGTCGAGGATCAGTGTCTATACCGCTCTCCGAAGCTGAAACTATAAAGGCTCTTTTAAAATTTCCGTAGTCTTCTCTTGCCTTGTTTAGAGCTTTGATAATATTTGCATTCTTAGAACCAAAGTGATAGAGACTAAGGTTCATTGGACCGCTATGTTGAACAAAGCGTGTACCATATGCTGAAAGATTGCCGATATCTCTTAAGTTACCTTTTCCAGGGTAAACACCATCAAAATTAGAAATATTATCAACTATACTGTCAACATGGTCAATTACTTCGCCAAGAGTAAATTGTTCAACATTGTTATTCAATGGATTATTTTGAAGGCTTCCCGGTAATTCATAATAACCGTTATTGTTTTTATGTGCCTTAGAAAAAGATCTTAGTGTAACAACATCAGTTAAATTTAAATTAGACGAAACAACTACAAAATTTTTAACAACACCTTCTTCAATTGTAAAATAAGATTTGTCTAATCGTTTCCCGTTTACGTATACTTTAACGCTAAAAGAATTTAGATAATCTTTTCCGTTGAAAACATTAATAGGAAACTTTCTCGGATACCATGTAGCTGATTGAGTGTCATAGGTATAAACTACTCCGGTATCGCTAACATAGTTTTCAGAAGTTAAAACTTCTGAAGAGATTTCAGTTAGTCCTTCAAACACCGAAACTACTGGCTGACTATCAGTTATTAAAGAAGTTGTCCAGGCGTTTTCGAAACGATATCTATCTTTGTCAGTTACTATTTTTAGATAACCAACATCAGTATTTTTATAAAGAACATTAGTAATATTTTTATAAGCAAATTTGTCATTGAGTAGATTAAATTCAAAAACAATATCGCCTATGTTATTAATATTTTTATAAGTTAATGGAAAACCTAATACTGAATCATTTGAGCCGTTACCAACTTTATAACTAAAAATCTTAGTTCCAGTAAAAGTTGTACCGTCATAGACTGTTTTATCAGCATAACTATTTCCGTCATTGTCAAAGATATCAAACAACGGAGGTTGATTGACTGTAGTTTTTAATTGGCCTAACTTCCAAGTTGTGCCATCAAACCAATAAGTTTGACCTTGATTACCTTTAATCTCAGGAGATACAATATCGTTAGTACCGTACTTTACAGTTACAGTTTCGTATAATACAGGATCACTATCTTCTGCGGGTTGTAAGTATATCTGACGACGCTTGCCTGGATAAATTTCTAATTTATGAATTCCTGAAGCTAACGCAAAAATATCAACTTGTTTGTTTAGCTGAGGTGTAGTGTGTAATTCAATTTTAAAAGTGTCAAGAACTTTTACATAATAGACTTGTCGATTAACTAATCCAGAAATAGCTACATTACCATTTGTTAGATACGATAATCTTGTAAAACTGTTTAATCCATGCTCAGAGTCAAAGGTAATTGTATTATTGTTAATATCAACTGCTGCTTCAGGATCAAAAGTTAATTGACGAGAAGGAGGTGTTACTTCTATAAAATTTACGTTAAAGATTTTATTTTTTACAAAAGAATCTGTGTCTGCTGTAAACAGTATACGCATACCGTCAGCTAAATCTATGCCGTCGACATTATAACCGAGGCTACCTTCAATTGTGCTGAAAACATCTTTGGTAAATGTATCAATTACATCAACTGCCTTCTTAGAAAAAATTCCGTAGTTATGTAATTTAAGGCCTGCACTAAATTCAATGATGGGACGAGTAGCACGATAATTTTGGTCAAGGTCAGCAACTTGTCCGTTGGCTTGAGCAGAAGCTTCAACTACATCTTTATGAAACCAACGATTATAACGTGTCCATGGATTTAAATCCACACTGCCTCTATTGATTGTTATATAATCTTTTTTGCTTGGCAGAGTTGATGCATCGCCGAACGGCAATTGATCAAACGGCATATCATCAAATAAAATATTAGTTTCAACATTATAAGATGTTCTTACTTCTAAATCTAAATCAGAAACTAAAGTTATTTCAGAGCCAACTCCTTCAACGTACCAGAAGCCGGTTCCGTATTTTTCAGGAGTAACTTGCCCTCCGAAGCTCAACTTCATTCCGTTACTGATACGGAGACCTTTCGAAGTGCCGTTAGGAATAATGTATTCTTTCTTGCCAATGAAATCTTGTGTAAGATCGATAGCTGTGTTTTCTTCAATGTCGAATACGTGAAAAACTCCGCCGGTGTCAACTGCATTGTCACTTACATAAAATAATACATCAGGAGCATTAGTAGGAACGGTAAATGTTATTGTTCCTTTTTCAACACTTTGCTTGTCTACTCCGTAATTGTATCTATCGAGACTGCCCGGTACTCTTCGAGTTTTGATACTAAAAGGATGTCCTTCTGCATCAATGTCAAATGTATATGTCTGTCCTCTGAATAATCTAATTGTAGGATTGCGAGTTAGGCCGTTTGGTGTGAATAGATAAGCAACGTTATCTTCCTCATCAACACCCTTAACTGTAAAAGTACTTTGTATTTCTAATTGATTTCCAAGTACTTCAATGGGATCGGGGCCAAACGGTAACCAAAAGTATTGTTGATAATTTACAAACTTATCCCAATTGATATGAGGATTCCAAGAATAGACTTCTTGTTTGTTTAATCTACTGTGATTTTTTACATTGCCATCAAAAACATCAATATGATTAATATGATCAATGTAATCTTTAAAAAACGTAGTATTGCCAAGATAATCTTGTACAATGGCTGCGGGTTCGAGTTGATAATTTTGTCGAACACTGTCTGATGCTTGAATAAAGATATCGCCAGTTTTTACAGCCTTGGCTGTTTTTCTACCAATGTAACCATTAATTTTTTTAACAGTGCCTGGTTGAAGCAATTGATCAAGAGTAGCTTGTAAAAACTTCTTGTTACCCTTTGTTCTATAAAATCTTGGGAGAAGGTCGCTCGATGTTCTTTTTTGAACATTAGAAATAGGAACCTTTGGCTCGTTCTGATCTTTATTATACGCCATTAATTACTCCCCGAACTTGTAATTGACTGTTGGCTTACTGCGGTATTAGCTGATACAATTACTGCACTTCTAATCTTACTTGCAGTAATAGTTGAAATAATTTCAATGTCATCGATAGTAGCACCGTTAATGAACAGTTGGTCTTTTTCACTTCTTATCTCGTACAAACTACCAAAACTTAATTCACTTTGTTTCGGCACGATGACAAAGTTAACAATATTAGGACTTAGTTTACTCATAACATAAGCTGACAATTCACTAAAATAGAAATTGTCTCCGAATTCCCAATTTTCTAACGCAAAGAATTCAAGTATTGCTACCAACACTCTTGTTTTAATATCGTTATCGCTAATAACAACTTCGCTATTCTTTACAACTTTAAATGTAGCTTGAACATCGGAGCTGGCTTTAGTACCAAACAATACTTTGTATTTTACAGGATGATATATGATTTCGTCGCTGATTGATTTAATTTTATTAAGATCAGGACTTAGGCTATTAAACAGTGCGTCGCTGCTTGGAGGCAACGGTTCGTTGGCTAATGAGCCGCTTAACCATTGTCTATATTCGATATCATATTGTTTTGTCAACACAAAAATATCAATAATATTAGTTAAGCCTGGATCAATCCTTGCTTCATAATCGGCGTTATGAATATACTGAAATTTAATTTTATCTCGTCCTATAAACACTTTATAATCAAGTGTTGGAATAAATTCAACTGCAACCTTGTCTAATTGCTTTACAGTATTAGTGTCAGTAAAATAAAAATATTGGCCGGTGTTATGCTCGCTAATGTTAACTAATGACTGAGATTCTAAAATTATAACTTTGTTATCAATATTAGAAATATATCTGTAATCTTCTTGGCCTTGGGCGATAGAATATTTTTCTAAAATAACATAACGATTTTGAACATTAACTGATTCGTTGTCCGGGTCAACAATGTCAATAAACAAATCTGGGTTGTCAACTATACCGTCATCGTCGCTGTCGTTGAATGTAATTTGAATCTTTTTAGAATCAACGTAACCGTCCAGACCTTTAAATTCTTCTGTAATTTCCCAATCTCTATCAAATGTAAAAGGAACTGTTTGACCAGGTTTAGTGTTTACATTAAGTACTCTAATAACATCTTTTACAACAGTGTTGTTTCGAGTGTCATAAATTTTATCGCTTGCATCAAAATAAAATCTAACTTGTTGCTCACTTTCAAAAACATATCTTAACAGTCTACTGGTCACTGTGTAGTATTCTGTGTCAGTTGTAAACAAAATTAACCAGCTTGAGTCAACTTTCTGGTTGCTTGTGTCACCTTGTCTCCCTAAACTAAAAATATCAGAAGTGTTTAAATTGTTTTCTGTAATAATTTTCCATGTTCTCGATTCAACATCGTAACGTAGACCAAAAGGTTTGTTACCAAATACATAATCTACCATAGCAGTAACGGTAGACGATTCTATCGAAGTTCTCCAAGTTGGAATTATTTGAGTTATTAACGGAGCATGAACTACTTCTAATGCGTCAACAAACGGATTAGGGATAATATCATTTAAAACAATTGGACCTGTACCGTCAAGTAGTTGACCTGTTCCGTTGTTTGTTCCGTCCCCTGCGACAGAAACAACTTTTGCCCAAAGTGTAGATGTGGAATTTATTGCTGTGGCTGTACCTGCAACTAATTTATTATTATTAGCCCTATCAAAATAATAACCGGCAGGTGCTTCGAATTTTACCAATGCGCCTACAGTGAAAAATCTTAACAGAGTGCTGGTGTAACTGCCAACCTTTTGAACTGTTTCTGTTACGTTATCCTTGATATATCCAGTACTTTGATTAGTATCAATTGTTCGATTAAACCATTCGATATTTAAAAAGGTTGTAGGTATTCTTTCAAAGTTTGCATAATAAAAGTTTTTTAGATTAGGAGACTTAAGAACATCAGCTAATTCATTATAGATAATTGCTTCGATATCTGTTCTTGTTGCATACTTAAATCTAAAACTTTCAGTATATTCTTGTCTGTACAATGCGCCATCGTCGGCAAATAAATTTGTTTTGCTATATTTGCCTGTTGGATCAACTAAATCAAAATAACGGCTTATTCCGCTGGCAGATCGATTTACTGCTTTAACCTTAACTACTTGTTGGCTAACGCTTAAAGGACTAATATTATAGTCTTCTCCAGTAATCATTCTATTTTGTGTATAGTAAGTTGCAGGAGCTCGTGATTTAATACTGTCGTTACTTTCAGTCGGTGAGCTGTTTGCTACAGAACTCTGTAGGCTCAATGTTACAGTAAGTGTTTCAGCTTGGCCAACATTGCTAATGTAAGGAATTTCGATAGAAACATTCTTAACATCTTTAGGATTAATTGTGTAACTTAGACCGTTACTATTTCTATAGTAAACTCTAAAAGTTCCTTGTGGTAAATTGCCAAAAACGCCATCGCTGAACACCAAACTAATACGATCGTTGGCTCTTGTTACTACACCGTAGATATTTCTAATGCTCTTATTAAGACTGTTATAGATTATATTGTTGCCTTCGAAGCTGGGAACTTGTGCCCAATATTCAGATTCTACTGCATTTTTATCAAGTCTATACAACCAGACATCGGAGTTGTTAATGTTAACTGCATCTATGTCAACAGTTTCATCTGTTGCAGGTTGCGATAATGTAAACGTACCTTGATTTAGTGTTCCTTGTGTAAATCTAAGAAAGAACCCAGTATTTGAACTGCCGTTGCCTTTACCGTCGTCTCGGTGTAGGAAAGCAAGATTATTGCCAATCGATGGCGGTTCTTCGTATATTTCTTCTTTTCCTAAGAAGGTTGTGCTGACAATTTCAAAATTCATCGAACGACCGTCTACTGCTTTATTAAAAGCATAGACAGGAACGTCGGTATTAGCACTTTGAAAACGATATTGTTCTGTAGGAATGCCGTAAATTGTAGATTTTGCGTCAGGGTTGCCAAATTGACGGGAAGCTGGCAAAGCTGCATTAAGAATCTTAATAAATTGGTCGTACCAATTGGGGTTTGCGGGGTCGTTCCAGCTGATCACCTGTGTTGACAAGTTTCTACCATTACTGTCATAGACATTTTGTGTAGTAGAAATAGTTGTAAACTTTAGCAAACCAGAAGATGCTATGTTTCTTTTAGATTTGTAACTTAATAATCTTGCTAATCTTAATACACTTTCTCGACGTTCTGCAAGTTCAAGAAAGTTTTCACGAGCATTTAAGTCAACGCGGAAAGCTATGCTTTGGCCCAAGAACGCAATAAGGTCAATAAGGGCAAGGTATTCGCTGGACTCAATGTAGTCGTTGAAATCTTCAGGGTAGTTTTCCCTAATATAATTGATCATTACCCTACGAAGATTCTCAAAGTCGTAACTTTGGAAGTCTGCATTACGAAAGCTCTGGTAGATTCGCTTCCAATCTTCGGTAACTAAAAGTCTATTTTGTCTATCTGTTGCTGACATATCTGCTTCCCATATGCAGATATTTATCGGATTTTATTAAGTGGGCATTTAATCAAGTAATTAATCCGTTAGCTTGATCAAACCTAAGTTGTATAGCTTCTTGAATGTTATACGGCAGATAAGTTAACACACATTCAATTTGAATGCCGCTTTCATATGTGGTAACTATGACGCTATCAGCAGTAACTCGAGGATCATAGTTAATAATATCTTCAACATTTTTTACTATAATCTGCTTCATGTCTTCAGTTAGCGGTTCAAAGAGCACATCCCAAATTATAGTACCAAATGTAGGGTTTTCTAATCTTTCGCCTTGTCTAATATGAAAGTGGTTGACAATGTCTTGTTTAATTAATGCAAGATCGTAAAGACTGTAACTTTTACTGTCGTTACTTACTGAGCTAAAACCTTTATAAGTTTTAGATCCTGGGATGTCGTTCTTTTGGGGAGGACCCTTTAAAACGATCTTATCAAATAAACGCTGGCTTGCTGTCATGATATTATTATTTACTCTTCTTCGTTGCCTTTAATTTTAGCAAAAGTATCTGTTATTGTTGAATAAACTTTCCATGCTTCCGGTATTGCTATATCAGAACCTGATTCTCTATCAGTCATTTCAGGTTTAAAATCAGTAGGATTTAGATTTTCATGGTGCGGCCAAGGTTCGTGGCTTGGAATTCTAAGCATTATGCTGTCTATAGTTTCTTCAGTTTCGTCAGGGTTAGCAAAAGTAGTAAGAGGATCCGGAACAGTGGCAGCAGCAGCTGACCCGGCAGATGCGGCTGCAGGGCCGTTAAGGTTAATGTTCCCGCCAGAAATTGTAGTATTGGCTGCGGCAATTTCCATATTACCGCCAGATGTTAATTTATTTGCTCCGCTGGTGTTAAGATCAAATCCGCCGCCCACAGTAACATTAGTTTGATCTGCTACGGTTACATCTAATGTAGCTTCTACATTTATTTTAGCAGCACCAGTTATTGTTTCGTCGTGAGTTCCGGTAACTTTAATAAAATTATTTGCATCAACTATTAAGATTTTATCAGTTCCAACTTCAGTCTGATGGCGTTCTCCTACTTTTAAATTGAAGTTTCTTCCCACTTCGATATTAAAATCTCTGTCTGCATAAAAATTAAAATCTTGCTTAGTTCTAATACTAATGCTGTCTTCGGCAAAAATATCAATTTTTCCGTCACTGGTTAGCTCAATCCAAGTAGTTCCTCGAGCATTACCAATATAAATTAAATCTTCGCTGTTATGTAATAAAATTTGATGCCCTGTTCGAGTACGAAAACGAATTAATTCGTTGTGGGGTATCTCTGGCAATCCGTCAGTTTCACCTTGTTCAACTGCTGCATAGTCTGGTGGGCCTTCGCTGGCGTTAGTCCTTCTTACAAACTTGTCGTCGCCGTCGTCCATTACAAAACTACTGCCGCCTAATCTACTAACAAATCCAGCAGGAATTTTATGTTCTGCTTTTCCTAATTTGCCTTTTTTAGCACCTGATCGTTTATCTAAAGGCCCTGGCGTTGATATTCCAAAGACTGCTGAGGGAATTTCTCTTCGAGCACTGCTGGTTGTAATTCCCCTAATATCATCTAACAACAAACCTTGTGTGTCTAACACATCCTGAAAGGGTGAAGCTGGTTTAGGAATACTTGTAGGATCAACAGTTGACGCCTGTGCAACTTTGTTATATTCTGCAACAGGAACTCTTTCTTCAATCCCGTCAACATTAAAAGAAGTAGCAGCATACCCAGGCACTTGAAAGTTCATTGCTTGATCAGCTACACAGCCAATCCAGTAACCCTTGCGTGGGTCGCCGTCGATAAAAATTACAACAACTACTGATCCAACATCGGGAGGGATTGCCCAAAATCCGTAACTTTTCTGAGTGTTATTATAATCGTCTGGATCTTCGCTGACAAATTCAACATTGGTCTGACCAGCAAATGGACTTAGATATTTTACTTGATGCAATTGACCTTGTTTTGACTCGTCGTTACCTACTTCGTGTAACAGCTGGACTTCTAATGTGCCCATATAAGTTGGATCAAGGTGGCTGACAATCTTGGCCAAATACGGGCCAGGACTTGATTTGCCGCTGCCGGGGGCTTCCCTTGTTTCTTCTGCCATAGTTTAATCCGTTCCTGGAGTCGACGTTACATTGCCTTCAGAATCGGTAACAAGAGTTGAACCATCATCAAAAGTTTGAATACTTGATCCGTCATCAAATACTTGAGTAGTAGGACTGACAAATGGCGGTTCAGGCGTAGATGCAAGCACGGGAGGCTTGGTACTTTTAATTTCTTGACCTCTTAGTCTTAACATCTTTAATTGTTGTGTGAACTTGCCTCGATTGAAATAAGATGTAACGTTAGTTACCTTATATAGCCCGCTAAACTGGGGTAGTGCCGCAGTGCTGGTAAATTTGTATAGACCAGTTGATTGTTCTATATCAATAGGTGTTCTAAAATTTACAGTTACTAATACTTCGCCGTTTTGCCAATTCATTGCACCGTCTGCATTGATAAATTTGTTATCAGTTGCAACTGCACTATAGTTACCCATACCGCTATCCCCTAAGTAATACGGGTCGCCTAAAATAGTTAATTGTAAATTAACCATGTCAACGCCTGCGGTAATAGCATCGTGGAATTGACGAGCGGCTATCGAAGCACTGTCGTCTAAGCCGCCACCGCCTTTGCCGCCGGTGGAGGTCAACACGCCATCTCTAATGGCAGAAGTAGGTAATTGATTTTCTTTTGGTGCTTCTCCTGCAGGTGGTGCATTACCTTGTGCATCGCCTTCTTGGGCTGCGCCACCTTGATTTTCTTTGAGTTTATTTCCTTCGTTGTTCTTACCAGCGTCGGCATTTAAAGAAGTATAGAAGCCAGCATTGAAGTCAATGTCAAAGTCCATTACATCTATATTTTTACCTGTATAGATATAGTTGTACTCTTTTACCACTTGCTTTTTAACGTTTTCTGTACCAGGCTTTGGTGTGTTAGGAGGTAAGAAATAACTTGCATCAACTTCATAAGGTACAATTCGATAGACAACTAACTTTGGTTTAACACCTGTCTTAGCTAAGTTAGCATCTGTAGGAATATGATACAAATGTGTTTCTACCCTCCACCACTGAACAGTACCATCTTGAGAAATTTGTGACAGTGCTGTTCTACCATATTCACTCATTAAGATAACTTGATTGATAGCATTGATAACATCACTGCCTTGAGCAAATTTAAATTCACCTATAGACGGATTAATTGTTATATTACCCCGAGTATATGTGCCAGTTTCTGCATTGTAGGCTAAATTATCTTTGGCAAACGGTGTGCCGCCATTGTTATAAAGGTTAAAGCCCATTGTACTTGAACCAATGTCATTAATATCGCTTTCGGCTTGTACTTGTGTTTTGTTTATACTGCTGGTAGTAACACCTAATTTTTTAAATAAATCTCTGTCAGCACCTGATGCATTAGGATTGACAGTTGCACTATTTCCCAATGTTGAATCTTCATAAGGCGATCCAGTGTAGTCTCCAGTTTTTAAATCTTTAGGAAAACTAATTAAAATTTGATCTGAAACATTTACGTCTTTTCTACGTACTGCTTCTTGCAATCTATCATTTAAAACTCTCTGTAAACTTTTTTCACCAGTCTGTAACATCTCACTTACTGACTTACCTGAAATACTAACATCAGTTTTAAGTTCGCTATATGTTTTGCTGTAGGCTTTTTCGTTAACTGGATAAGCATCAATGTCGTACTCTGATCCTTTACCCGACACACGCATTCCAAATTTTCTTAATTTAATTGGAAAGTATTTTGTTGTTTTATCTATCTGCACATTCTGCAAGTCAGCATCAATGTGTCCTTTAAATTGAACAGTTAACAATAAAGGCATTTCAAGATAATTTCTATGACCTGCTGTTTTAGCTGCTGCTTGCATGGTCTGAAAAAAGATTCCCATGCTATACGGTTCAATCAATTTAAACTTAATGCCGCTGGCATTAGTGTTTCCTGTGCTTTTATCAAATCCGATAACGCTGGTAATTTGTAAATTTTCAATAAAAAAATCAAAACTGCCGGATGGGTTTGATTCAGTTTTGTTTGCAGTTGGTACTCTGTCTGCTGGGTTGCCGCTGCCGCTTTTTAGAATTAACGGACCTAACAGTCCTTTACGATAAGTTTCGTTAGGAAAATTAAGAGCGGCATCATCTAATACACTGAGAGTAAAAATATAGTTGTATGAACTATAACTATGCAAGATATTAGGAAACGGTGGTTCAGCGCCGACTGCAATTTTTGTTACTGCACCTGCTGCATTTTCAAATAAATTTCCTAATTTGTTTACATTTGATCTTGCTTGATCTAAAGCAGATTGAATTTCAGAGAAGCCGGGCAAAGATGTAGTAATACTGCTAATGTTAATGCCAAGGCCGGAAGTTACTGAATCTTTTAATTTTCCAATTGTTGAACTGGCTGCTGAGAGGCCCTTAGCCAGGCCAGTATCGGTTAACGCTTTGTTGGCAGCTTTCGTAATTGTAGTTGCTGCGCCACCAAAATCAAAACTTGGCATTTTATAATCCTAACACTTTAAACAGGCCAGACTGCTTAGGAATATAAATTTCAACGCCTGGAATAAAATCGTAAATTGGATCTTGAAGAATATCAAGATTCCTCTGGATAAACACCCACCACAATTTTGATGTGCCGTATAAATCGTAAGCTAATAAGTCTGGTCTGTGAGTATATTGAGGTTCGATCTTATAAAGAAAATCGTCTGCTTCTGCTGCAACTGGTCTAATAGACAAAACATTTAGATAATTTTGTATTGTGCCGGTGGTATGCCAGGGGCTTGTATTTGCGTACTTTGCCATTAGATGTATCCTCCATTGACATACTCGCCTTTGACAAATTTTTGTAGACTAAACTGTCTTACGCTTTCTCGACTGTATACTGGTTTAACAGTAATGCTTATTGTGCTTTGTACAGGAACCCAACTGTTTCCAGCAGTGGCAAAACTGCCGCCACCTGCAATACTTGAAACACTACCTAACAGTTTGCTAACTCCTGCTACTGCGCCTCCTATTGCACCAAATGCTCCAAGAGCAGTTGCTACTTTATTTTTGCCTAAGGCGCCAGCAAGTCCAGCAAGGCCGACAGCAGTTCCTGAAATGCCTGCTATTGAACTCATTATTCCAGGGCCTGCACCGTTAACTGCGTCGCCGCCTGCAAATGCTGTACTGGTATTGATATAATTTGTTTCTTTTGACAAGTTGACTGAGAATGATTGCACTACAACCGGTACATTTTTAAACACATAATCGCCGTAACCGTTTAGCTTTAAAATAGGAGGAGGATTGCCTTGCAAGTCACCTTCTCCTGTAAACATTTTTGTAGCACTGCGTAAAAAATGTACTGTGGCTAACCAATACAGTGCCTGATCACCATCTTCAACGTTAAACGGAGCTTCGATTTGAATTTCGTTTACTCTACTGTTTTGATAAGAAACAAATTGATAATTTTGATGTGTTAACGATGTGTCTTCGTAAGTTGCGCTACTGCTTATTGTGATACTGGGGGTATACGGAAACACTAAGCCGCCTGTTTGAACTAATCTCTGAATAAGCGGACTACCGCTAAAGGCAGGAGGTATACTTAATTTTACACGCCAGTCTCCGTCTGCATCAGCTCCCCCAAACCCTACCGATGCATTTCTAAGTACCCCGCCTGTCTCGCCGCCTTTTGGTAAGTTTATGCTTCGTAATGAAGAAATCAAGGCCGCAGGATTAGATAAATTATTAAGTGCGCCGGCTAATTTACTGGCCGTTTGAAGGGCACCGCCTACAGTGCTTAAAGCACCGGTCGCTGCGCTGGCAACAGAATTTATTGTTGAACCAAAGTTAAATGCCATCAATTTCTCCTTTTCCAACATTATTTAGTTGACAAAATTAAGTGCATAGTTTATACTAATGTATCACCCGAGGGTTTAAATGAAAGTTAACTACTTAAACAACAAAGATCTTTTAGAAGAAATACATAAGTCAAAAAATTCGTTCTGCTCATATTTGCAGCCAGAGTATCATCGATACGATTTAATTTTGCCAACTATTGACAAGGTTAATATAAGAACCATTGCAGAAGCCAAAAGGGCAAGAGCCAAACGACTTAGCCAAGAAGAATATCATAGAAGAAAAGAAGCTGGGGATAAGGTAAAATTAGCAGATTGCGAAGTTGATTACAAAAAAATTCCCAAGACGGATCTTATCTTTAGAATTATGACATTCGAGCATATTCCGCTTAACGGAACTCGAAAAAAGAATCCCAAGACACAAGCAGATCACAGAGACAAAGTAAATTTTCCGCCGTTCCAACATTGGAAATTTGACGAGAACGATATCCTAATCTGCGTTGGAAAAAGTCACTGGACTGGCAGTGTAGACAAAGGCAAATTTTCTAAAGAGCACGGTCAAATTACAAATACACTTGCTCGAATGTACATAAAATTATGCGAACGTTATGCCACTCGAGGCAATGTTCGTGGCTACACTTATAACGACGAAATGAAGGGTCAAGCTATTCTCCAGCTTACTCAGATCGGTTTACAGTTTGACGAATCAAAATCTGATAATCCTTTTGCGTATTTTACGGCTGCTGTTACTAACAGCTTTGTTCGTATCATTAACTTAGAAAAACGCAATCAAAATATTCGCGATGATCTATTAGAAATGAATGGCATGAACCCCAGCTATACCAGAATGGGGCAAGGAGATCATGCATCAGCCATGAAACGATTCGAAAGCTCTGACGACTAATGCCAAAGAACTTGAAGAAGTTTTTGAAAGAGTCTATCATTGTAGAATTATGCCCAAAGATAAACTTTGGTAAGGGAACTAATGAGTAATTTATTTAAAAAAGCCGCTTGCTTTACAGACATACACTTTGGATTAAAATCTAACAGCCAGATCCACAATCAAGATTGCGAAGAATTTGTTGATTGGTTTATTGAGACTGCCAAGAAGGAAGGCTGCGACACAGGTTTTTTCCTCGGAGATTGGCATCACAATCGCAACAGTCTAAACATTACCACAATGGATTATAGCCTTAGAGCTCTTGAAAAGCTGGGCAAGGCATTTGATCAGTTTTTCTTTTTTCCCGGTAATCACGATTTGTATTACAAAGACAAACGAGATATCCATTCGGTAGAGTTTGGCAAATACATTCCGGGCATTACCATTGTGCATAAACCTATGACTGTGGATAATGTAACAATGTGTCCGTGGTTGGTGGGAGACGAGTGGAAATCTGTGGGTAAAAAAGGCGGCAAGTATATCTTTGGTCACTTTGAATTGCCTAACTTCTTTATGAATGCAATGGTACAGATGCCAGATCATGGTGAGATACAGCTTGATCAATTTAGCAGCTATGACTTAGGATTTAGCGGGCATTTCCATAAGCGTCAAAACAAACAGAACATGCACTATATTGGCAATGCATTTCCGCACAACTATGCAGATGCATGGGACGATCAAAGAGGCATGATGATTCTCGAGTGGGGCAAAACTCCTAAATTTATCGATTGGAATAACTGTCCTAAATTTAGAACTGTAAAACTAAGTCAATTGATTGACAATGCCGACAGTCTGCTACTTTCTAAAATGCATTTACGTGTCAGCTTAGATATTGACATTAGCTACGAAGAAGCCAGCTTTATTAAAGAAAAATTTATCACAGATTACGATATTCGAGAGCTGACTCTTATTCCTGAAAAGAAAGAAGTTGAAATTAACACTGATATTGACATTCAAGCATTTGAAAGCGTTGATCAAATTGTAAGTAATCAATTAGTCAGTATTGAAAACGGCACTTATGACAAGTCCGTGCTGTTAAACATTTACAATAGTTTATGATTAAAATTAAAACACTTACAGTTAAGAATTTTATGAGCGTGGGTAATCAAACCCAGGCTGTGGATTTTGAAAAAGAAAACCTAACACTTGTCTTGGGCGAGAACTTAGATCAAGGCGGCGACGACAGCGGCAGCAGAAATGGCACTGGCAAGACTACCATTGTCAATGCACTAAGTTATGCATTGTATGGACAAGCTCTAACTAACATTAAAAAAGACAATTTGATTAACAAAATCAATAATAAAAACATGTTAGTTACACTGACCTTCGAAAAAGATGGTAACAGTTTTCAAATTGAACGAGGTAGAAAACCCTCAGTGATGAAATTTTTTGTCAATGAGCATGAACAGGCCACTGAAACTGACGACAGTCAGGGCGACATGCGAGAAACACAAAAGGACATTGACGAATTGTTAGGTATGAGTCACGACATGTTTAAAAACATTGTAGCGTTGAACACTTATACTGAACCGTTTCTCAGCATGAAAGCCAATGAGCAACGTGTTATCATTGAACAACTGCTTGGTATTACAGTACTATCTGAAAAATCTGAGACTCTAAAAGAACAGATTAGAGAAACCAAGGACGAAATCTATCAAGAAAATGCCAATATTGAGGCAGCAAAAAAATCAAATGAAAAAATTCAACAGAGCATTGACAGTTTAATTACTAAACAAAATGCTTGGGTAGCGCAACAAAAAGTAGACTGCGAAAAAATTGCAAAAAGTATACTTGAACTACAGAGTGTTGACATTGATAAAGAAATTGAACAGCATGCCAAGTTAAAAACGTATGACGAGCTGTCGGCAAAAATAAAAAGTCTTAACAAAGAAAAAGCCACTCTTGAAACTGCTGTCATCCAAGCTGATAAACAAGTTACAAAATATACTAAAGAACTTGAACAGCTTAAAAACAATACCTGTCCAGCATGTAAGCAGGGATTGCATACACATACACATGAAGAAATGACTGCAACTGCTGAAAAGAATTTAGCAGATGCATTTGCTTATCTACAAAGTGTTAGTGACAGCTATGCCACTGTTATTCAAGAACTGGAAACTATCGGCGATATCAACGGTAGGCCACAGACTTATTACGATTCACTTGAACAGGCATTGACACATCAAAATAATCTTGCACAGTTAGAAATTACACTGTCAAATCGACAGCAAGAAATTGACCCTTATCAAGAACAAATTGACGAATTAAGAAACACAGCTATTCAAGAAATCAGTTGGGATAATGTAAACACTCTTAATACTCTTAAAGATCATCAAGAATTCTTGTTAAAACTATTGACCAGTAAAGATAGCTTTATTCGTAAAAAGATTATTGATCAAAACTTGGCCTACTTAAACAACAGGCTAACTTATTATCTTGACAAGATGGGACTACCGCACAGTGTCAGTTTCCAAAACGACCTTACTGTAGAAATTACTCAGTTAGGTCAAGATCTTGACTTTGACAACTTGTCACGCGGTGAACGCAATAGACTTATATTAGGTCTAAGTTGGGCTTTCCGTGATGTATGGGAAAGCCTATATCAAAGTATTAATTTACTGTTCATCGATGAACTTATCGACAACGGTTTAGATGCCAGCGGTGTTGAAAATGCCTTAGGTGTTCTAAAGAAAATGGGCAGAGAACGTAAAAAGAACGTTTACCTTATCAGTCACAAAGACGAGCTTATCGGAAGAGTAAACAATGTACTCAAGGTGATCAAAGAAAACGGATTTACTTCCTATTCTAATGATCTTGAAATATTTGAAAAATGAACGATGCACACGAGCTACTGTTAAAGAAAACGCATGAGTACTTTAAAGCTAACCAGTTATGGGAAGCTAAAAGAACACATGCTGCCGGTATGCGTGTGCGAAAAATATTAAGCGAACTAAGGCACTTGGCAACAGCCAGACGAGAAGAAATACAGGCAGTAAGGGCTGAAAAACCAAAAGTAAAAAGTCCTGCGTACAGGAAATCAAAATTAAAGGCTGACGGCGACCAAAATGTATAAACACATACATGTCATGGTATTATCAAAATGAAATAATCGAAACGCTGCCCGAAGAATGCATCGGATTCGTCTATCTTATCACTAATAACATCACTGGTCGCAAGTATATAGGCAAGAAACTGGCAAAGTTTAGTAAAACCACATATAAAACAGTAAAACTCAAAAACGGCAACAAGAAGAAAAAGAAGATTAGATCTAAAATTGACTCTGACTGGCGTGAATACTATGGCAGCAACGACCAATTAAACAAAGACGTAGAACAATTAGGCACAGACAATTTCCACAGAGAGATACTTTATTACTGCACAAGCAAGGCTGAATGTAGTTACATTGAGGCAAGAGAGCAATTCTCAAGGCGAGTATTAGAATCAGATGACTACTACAACGGACAAATATCAGTTCGTGTACATGGCTCACATATCAAAGGCAAACAATTAAACGGTTAATGCTCAGCGCAGGCTAATTTCATGCGCCCAAATCCCTGGTGATGTCGCAGGGTAAGGAAATCTCTCGCCGTTATGAGTGTTCAGCAAGTATCCTTAACAGGACCACGATCGGATATGCCTACGTACAACCGGTTTTGCTGTATAGTAAAGAATTTAAAAAGGCTAAAAGAAGGGTAATTCCCTAACGGCTATACATGTGTTAGCGTATGTGTATAGACTGCCGTCATTGTAAAGACGGAGTGAGCAGGTACCGGATGACCGCCTGCGTAAAATGTATAATATATTGTACATTTTGTAGCTCTAACGCTATGTGACTTGCGTACTCGGATAATGCAAATCAAAAACTTTGCCCTTAACGGGCAAAGTGTGACCATTGTATCTGGATAATATTTAAATGCTTCGCATTAAAAGATATCAAAAATAGTTCGAGCGAGAGCGAAGAACAGAAGAACGTAGTTCTTCTTCGATAAATAGAATATATGAAAGTTTATCAGATCATCTCTACAAATAATGAAATACTCGATGAGCGTCGTGGAACGTTTATTGGTGACTTGATTAGAAGATTTAAGGGTAAGCCTCGAAAAGGGCTTGAGCCTGGATCTGATCGAGCACGTGATTATCGTGATGCTATAAGAAGAAATCGAGAAGAAGCAGCTAAAGAATTAGCAAGAAAAAATGCCGAAGCACGTCGGGCAGCTGAAACTCGAGTTTCAAAATTTAAGCCGTCTGCAAAAACAGTTTTACAGGCAGTAGGTGCTACCTATTTGGCCTACGATTATTGGCAAGAAATTAGCCATTACGAATCTGAACTGAAAAAAGAATTAGCTAATCCTGGATCTTCAACTCTTTACAAAGGACTTAGTCCCGACGAAGCTAAAGAAATGTTTAGACGAGATGCTAATAATGCGTTAGGCAGTTTAACTGCTCAAGTGGCACTGTTAATTACACCAGCTGTCACAGGTAAACTGTTTACTAAATTGGGAAATAATGCTTTTATCGAATGGATTCCGTTTGTAGGTAGAAGTCTTAGATGGACCGGTGATATTCTTAAATGGATGGACAGCGGTAAAGTTATGGCTGTGGCTAAAGTTGGTGCTATTTACTGGCTTAACAATACCGAAGAAGGTAAAAAATTCTTAACACAAGGCATTGTGGGCAGTATACTTGAGTGGACTGGTTATGGCGGAAAAGCCCTAATGGACAGCATGGGCGAGCTACTTAAATCCTATGACGGTTGGGGCAAGAAATATGTCAATGCTGCCGGTGAATATATCAGCAGCGGTACAGCAGCAGTTACTAAAGACAAACCCGAATACAAGCCAAGCAATCAACCTGCAACGCCTGATCCTGCTACATTAGGCAATGATCCTAATGTTCCAGAACTTTGGGTTAGAGTAGATCCTAAAAATCCAAAGATACGATTTATTAATAATGTACAAGTTACTGACGAGGATGGCTATCTTCTAACTGGGATGAGACAGCACATACGATATCTTCAAACTGTAGCTCGAGATACCGGCAAGCCCGATCCTTTTGCAAATATTCCTCGCAATCCTAACAAACAATACGATTATTAAACTAAGGCAATTCTACTGCTCTTAGTAGCTTCAATATTTTCTTTGATTATTTCGTTCATGATCTGACGATCTTCATAAGAATATTTGTGTAGTAAGTCGTGGCTACTTACTCCTCCTCGCATATACCAACTTATCCTAAAGATTTCATCTTTGATCTGTTTTGAATTAAGTTCAAAGGTGTTTACAAGACTTTCGATGTCAGAGTTCGACAAGGGCAGTAGCCTTAAGCGAAAAAACTTGTTTGGTCCATTAAGATTTCAATTTTGTCTTCTGTGCCGCAGTTATCGCATTTGATGTCTTGAGCAGGCATAGCCCATTGATCTTTGTTTTCTTCAAGGCGTTTTTTAATTATTGAATAAGTTTCTCTATGTGTATTTGCTAACCATTCTCTAATATGTTCTTTGTCAGTTACTAATGCATCTGGCGTTTGAATACTTTCAATACTGGTAACAATCACATTAGCCTGTATCTCACCTAATTTTTCATAGATAGCATCGAGGTGTTGTTGTCTTTCTTCAGTTTCAACATTGACAATTTGCGAAAGCATCTTTTGCAGTTTAAAATTTTCTATATTAAACAGCGTCATTTCGTGGTAAGAAAGAGGTTTAAGGTTAACAGTTAGATCGTTAATGGGCAATCTATTGTCAAAAGATTTTGATTTATAGTGATCAAGTACTGCTGTTAAATTAATTGCAAAGTCATTTTCTGCGCCACAATTTTTACAAGTATGACCTATAGGCATTTCAGATCCGTAAGTGGCAATTCTAATAGCAACCAACAGTACATCTATGTCAAGACTGGGCACTTGGTGTGCATCTTGAATGTATGGACAGCAGCTTTCAATTAGTTTAACAGTGGCTTCGCCGTTAAACAGTGCATCAGGAGTTTTCATAATTAGTTCATCCATGCCAGTCATGGCAAAGATTGGTACATTTTGACTATCTCCTGTTAGTACATTTTCAGGGTAAAATACACCCTTGCTTGGTAGTTGTACATAGATCTTTGGTTGTCTAAAGTATTTTTGTAGTGGATTCATAGCAGATTTCGATCCCGATAAATATAATTAATCGTATTTATATACGCATTTTTCCAGGAAAAATAAATGGCTGATCCTATTGATTATGATAAACTGTCCGACTCGATAGCACGAGCTCTTAGGAGATCAGGTGGCGGCGGAGCTCCGACCGGACCTTCGGGGCCAGCTCCCGAAGCAGGTAGCGAATTTTCTAAAGGACTAAAAGCACTTGGTGACGCCAGTTTTGATGCAGCAAAAGATCTACTTAAAGCAGGAACTGAAAACTTAGATGCTTGGCGACAATTAAGTAAAGCTGGTTCAAATTTTAGTAACAGCGTAGACAGCATGGCAGGCGCTGCTCTCGAAAGCAGACTGAATCTGCGAGAGTTTGCTGACGTTGTTACACAAAACGGAAAAAATCTCGCAGGACTTGGCGGTAGTGTTAGTCGCGGCACTGAAGCATTTTCTAAATTAAGTAAAGGCTTTTTTGATTCTGGAGCCACAGACCAACTTAAACAACTTGGTTATTCGTCTAAAGATCTTAACGAAGTATTAGCAATTCAAGCAAGTACACAGCGTTCTACTATGGGCAACGATGCTGAAAGTAGACGCAAATCTTATGTAGCAGCCGCAGATTTAGCCAGAGAAATGGACATGATTGCTAAACTCACAGGTAAAAACCGTGAGCAGCAAATGGAGGAAGCTAAGAAGAGATCAACTGACGGGCAAATTGAAGCTAAATTACGCTTGATCGGTATTGAACAAGGTGCTGAAGCCGAAGCAGCAGCTCGAGCAGCATTTCAGAAACAGTTTGCAGAAGCTGAAGCAAGAGGCATGGGGCAAATGGCAAAAGAAATGTTTGCCACGGGAACAGTTACCAGCGACGAAGCAGCTACACAATATGCACTATTAGGCGAAGCCGCACAAAAAACCGGCGAACAAATGCAGCACTTAGCAAAAGGAAACATTGCCGCTGCCGAAGCTGCCAGCAAAGAAGCTGACGCTGCTAATGCAAGAAATCAACGAGATCCTACGCTATTAAGAATTGCTACCTTAGGTGATGCTGCTGGTACAGCTGGTAATATCATGAAGAAAAATGTTGAAGACAACATGGCTTTGCATGATAGTATTATGGCAGTTTCAAAGTCTATGAAACCCGGTCTAACAGACAGCACAGCCAGTTTTGGTAAAGCATTAGAAGAAGTTAGATCTCAAATTCGAAGTTCAAGTAGAGGTGAAGATGCAACCGGTAGAAATGTCAGCGGTGTTACAAGAGGTATGGTCGCCACAGGTATAGCAGCAGAAAACTTTCAAGCCGGTGTTGCATCTGCTGCAATGGAAAGAAATGCTCAAGGTAAAAGTATTGCTGGTGCAGCACAGAATGCTGGCATGGGCGTAGATCAAACTCTTAGATCGGGTGGTAATATATCAACTGGAATTCAAGATCGAGCACGTCAAGGACTAAATCCTACTCCGACCGATGCACAATCTCCTGCCGCACAACGAGAAGCCAGCGGCGGCATAATCGGCGCAATTACACAAGGTCTTGCAAAGGGCGTTAATATTGGTGCTGATTTTATTAATGCCAGAATATTAAAAGTTGAACAACTGCCTGCTCGAGCAGAAGGCGGCTATGTAGCTAAACCTGAAATAGCACTTATAGGTGAAGCCGGTCCTGAGTTTGTGTTAAATCACACTCAGATGAAAGGCTTAATCGACAATGTAGGTAAGACAGGAATTAATAACTTAGTTAAAGAAATGCCGTCGGGTAATAGTAATCAAAGTTTAAACATAGCAGAACTTTCTAAGACAATTTCTACTACAGTTAGTTCTACTTCCGGAGGTGAAACTACAACCAGAAGAGTACAAAGTGACGATAGCAAAAGTGCTGAAAAAGAAATGGAAGCTCTCCGAATTAAGTTTGGAGAAGATTGGCAAAAACGAAAAGAAGTTCTTATAGAAGGCATGGCTGTAGAAGACAGAAAGTTTTCTAAAGTACAGGCAGCAATGAAAGGCGATGCAGAAGCTCAAAAAATAAAAGAAGAATACGAAGCCAAGCGAGCTGAACTACAGAAAAAAGTTGAAGACGGAATAAAGTATGAAGTTGAAACTAAGAAAGAGCAGTTAGAAGAAGTTAAAAAAGTTGCCACTGAAGAATTAAACCTTGTTAAAATTAAAAATGGCAAACTGTTAGAAGAAGATCAAAGTGCTACTACAACAATATTAGCTGGCAAAGAAGAAGAACGTAAAGAACTAATCAAACAAGCAGAGTTAGCAAAAGACATTATTGGAACAAGTGTAAAAAGTTTGCACCAAGATGCTATTGAATCAATGCTGCCAATTGGCGCTAAGATGGAAGATTTTTATGTAGACATGGACGGCAATCTGCAGAGCTTTGCTAATGATAGCTTAAATTCTTTTGTTACTAAAACTGCAAGTATTTCAAATGAATTATTAACCGGGATACCAACAACCGAAGCTGAAATTTTAGCCAAAGCTGGTGCTACTGACGGAATGTTTAAGCCTGTGGCCACCGAAGATGAAATGTTTGCCCAGGCCGACATGCAGGAGTTTTTAACGGGAATTAAAAGCCCCGACGCAGCAATGAGGGCTGGCGCTACTAATTCAGTTACTGGAATCCCAACTACTGAATCAGAAATGGCCAAAGCCGCAGGTGCTACTAAAGCCACACCTAATGTGGGATTTGATCTTAATGCTTTAAACTTACCCGGGTTTACACAAAAAATAACACAGGCAGCAACGCCTCCAAGAAGAACCGCATCGCCTGGTAGAGCAATAAATCAAGAAACTGGAGAAGAATACACACCAGTTGATCCATCTAAACCAAAACCAGAAGGTGCTAAACCAGAAGGTGCTAAACCAGAAGGTGCCAAACCGGGAGGTAAAGATGCTACTCTTAATGATTTGTTAATGTCATTAAATCACTTAAATAAGAGTATGGGACAACTTATTGCTCAACAAGAAGAGCTTGGAAGAAAACAGATCCAAGCTACACAGGCTAATAGTTCCAACGTATACGCTAAACAATAAAATTTATGAGTTGGAAAAAATATTTCACACCTGTTAATGTAAACACTGCACCTTCGGCCAGCCCAATGTCGAACAGCAGTAGCATGGGTCCTGCAAGAAAAAACTATAGCAGTTTTTTACCTGACGTTTATACCGGAGCACCTAATCGTATTGAACGATATTTGCAGTACGATACCATGGACATGGACAGCGAAGTCAATGCTGCTCTTGATATTATTGCCGAATTTTGCAGCCAAAAGAACAGAGAAAATCAAACACCATTCCATTTATTTTTTAAAAGCAAGGCCACTAACAGTGAAATTGCCATTCTTAGAGAATACTTACAGCAATGGTGTAAACTACAACAATTTGAAACAAGAATCTTTCGCATTGTGCGAAATGTTTTCAAATACGGCGACTGTTTCTTTATTAGAGATCCAGAAAACAAAAAGTGGGTCTACATAGATTCTGCAAAGATTGTAAAAATTATTGTTAACGAAAGTGAAGGTAAAGAACCTGAACAGTATGTTATTAGAGATCTAAACCCTAATTTTCAAGACCTTGTAGTTACTACTATCAATCCTAACACTACAAATACTAATAATAGAGGTACTGCTTATGTAGCAGGCGGACAAGCTGCTCGAGGAATGACCGGCGCATACCCCGCTTCAAGTTCAAGCAGCAGTCGTTTTGAAATTATGCAAAACGAATTAGCAGTGTCTGCAGAACATGTTATACATCTAAGTTTATCAGAAGGATTAGATAATAATTTTCCGTTTGGTAACAGTTTATTAGAAAATGTTTTCAAAGTATTCAAACAAAAAGAATTACTTGAAGATGCTATTCTAATCTATCGTATACAACGTGCGCCTGAAAGACGTATTTTCTATATTGACGTAGGTAACATGCCCAGCCATTTGGCCATGGGATTTGTTGAAAGGGTTAAAAATGAGATTCATCAGCGTAGAATTCCAAGTGCTACTGGCGGTGCTACTAACGTTATTGATTCAGCGTACAACCCGTTATCTATCAATGAAGATTACTTCTTCCCAACTACCGCTGAAGGACGAGGAAGTAAGGTTGAAACTCTACCAGGAGGAACGAATCTTGGTGAGATTGACGACTTAAAGTACTTTACTAACAAGTTATTCCGTGGTTTAAGAATCCCTTCAAGCTATCTGCCAACAGGTGCAGATGACAGCCAAGCTCAGTATAACGATGGTCGCGTTGGCACAGCATACATTCAAGAACTGCGTTTTAACAACTACTGTATGCGTTTACAGAGTCTAATGCAGGACATATTTGATCAAGAATTTAAACTTTATCTATACGATAGAGGTGTAAACATTGATTCAAGTTTGTTTGAATTAAAGTTTCAGCCCCCACAAAACTTTGCCACATATCGCCAAGCAGAGTTAGATAACCAGCGTATTAACACGTTTGGTACTATCAGTCAACAGACTTACATTTCAAAACGTTTTGCATTAAAGCGTTATTTGGGACTAAGCGAGGAAGAAATTGCAGAAAACGAACGCATGTGGGCTGAAGAAAACGGTAAAGGCAAGTCAGTTGCTACCGATGCCAGTGGCGAATTACGAGGTGTTGGTGTAAGTCAAGCTGGTATTTCGGCTGATACATCGGCAATGACTGACACTGAAGCACCACCTGATGTTGCAGCAGCCGCTGGTGCAGCACCGGCAGCAACACCTCCTGCTGGCGCAGCCCCCGCAACACCGCCAGCAGCATAAATATTCATATGATACTTAGAGAATTATTTTACGTTGACAAAGATATTAAGGCAATATCTAACGACCTTCGTTATGAGTCTGATAGAGATTCTACGGCTCTTAAAAAGAAAGACACACGTAAAACACGATTGACTCTAAAGCAAATCAATGAGCTGAGAAAATCCAGCGAACAGCATATTCTTGAACAAGAAAAGGAACTGGAATTTATAGAACAAATGTATAAACCTCCGGCACAACCTGCTGCTTAATAAAAAAATCTAAAAAAAACACCATTTTAAGGTATATTTTACATTTTTATGTAAATATATTTGACAGCCTTGCACAATCATAGGAGACAAACATGACTGATCGATCAAAGTTCGAGCAGATGCTCGAGTATCTTATTTCTGAAGAACAAGATAAAGCCAGAGAATTATTCCATCAACTCGTTGTTGAGAAAAGCAGAGAAATCTACGAACAAATTTTGAGCGAAGATTTTGAAGTATCAGAATCCGACGACGAAGATGATGAAGACAAACAAAAAGACGAGTCTGCTGAAAAAGACGACGAAGAGCTTGAAGAAGTAGCAGACAACGAAGACGAACAACAAGACGAAGGTTTTGGTTTTGAAGCCGATGACATGGGCGACGACGACGTAGGCGGCGACGCAACAGATGACTTCATGGGTGACATCGAAGCCGGCGACGAAGAAGGCGACATGGATGACATGGGCGGCGAAGGCGATATTGAAGATCGCGTAGTTGACCTTGAAGATGCTCTTGACGACCTAAAAGCAGAATTTGAAAAAATGATGTCCGGTGAAGAAGGCGACATGGATGACATGGGCGGTGACGACATGGATGACATGGGCGGTGATATGGGCGACATGGGCGACGAAGAAGAGCCAGTTAAAGACAGCTTTGACCTAAGCGATAACTTCATGCGCGAGTACATCGAAAAAGTAACAAATCCAAAAATGGGTGACAATGGTGTAAACAACAAGTCAATCGTTGCTGGTAAAAACGACATGGGCGGAACATCTGCTAACATTGCTAAGTCTTTCTCAACAGAGAAAGGTGGCACACAAGGCGGATTATTAAACCCAAGTACCAAAGAAGAAAACTTTGGTAACATCAATGTTCCAGGCGGCAATGCTGGTAAAACAGCATTCAAGAAGAAAGAGCCAGGACATGGTGCTGAGAAGAAAGGCTCAGGAGACAACGGCGACAAAGGTGCAGGTTCAGTATTAAACGGTGCACCAGGCCGCGCTAAGTAATCAGGTAACATAGATGAATTACCTACGCGAAAATTTGAGTTTTGATCAAGCAAGAATGGTCGTTGAATCCGACGGCCAAGATGGCGGCAAAAACCTTTATATGAAGGGTATTTGCATCCAGGGAGGCGTCAGGAATCAGAATCAGCGAGTTTATCCTGTACAAGAAATTGGCAGGGCTGTCAAGACCCTGAACGATCAAATTGCCGGTGGATACTCAGTTTTAGGCGAAGTAGATCATCCAGATGACCTAAGAATTAACCTTGATCGTGTGAGCCATATGATCACAGAAATGTGGATGGATGGCCCAAACGGTTTCGGAAAATTAAAAATTCTACCTACACCAATGGGACAACTTGTGAAAGCAATGTTAGAAAGTGGTGTTAAGTTAGGAGTTAGTTCACGCGGATCCGGAAACGTCAAAGAAGACGGTTCCGGTGAAGTGTCCGATTTTGAGATTATCACAGTAGATGTGGTAGCTCAACCAAGTGCTCCGGGAGCGTATCCTACACCCATTTACGAACACCTCATGAACAATCGTGGCGGTTATAGTAGCCTTCGCATAGCTAAGGAAGTGCAGGGCGATCCTAAGGCGCAAACATACATTAAAGAAAGCCTATTACGCATAATAGGCGGACTCCAATGAAGAGGAGAATCACATGTTGGAAGCACTAAAAAAGCTATTTGAGAATAATGTGATTTCTGAAGATGTAAGAGTCGAAATCGAACGTGCATGGGAATCTCGCATTAGCGAAAACCGTGCCCAAGTTACACAACAACTAAGAGAAGAATTCGCACAACGCTACGAGCATGACAAATCAGTCATGGTTGAAGCAATTGATCGCATGTTAGGCGATCATTTACGCGAAGAAATCGCTCAGTTCGTTGATGATCGTAATCAACTTGCCGAAGCAAAGGCAAAGATCATGATGAAACACAAGAAAGATGCAAAAACAATGAAGGAATTCATTGTGCGTCAATTGAGTGAAGAAATCAAAGATCTACATGAAGATCAGAAACAAATGGCTGAAAAGTTCATTAAACTTGAGCAGTTCGTCGTAGAATCTCTTGCACAAGAAATTGCAGAGTTTCACATAGACAAGAAAGACATTGCTGAAACAAAAGTACGCTTGATCAGAGATGGTAAAGAAGCTTTTGCTAAAGTGAAAGAACAATTTATTCAACGTGCAGCTAAACTTGTTGAAAATACAGTTGAAAAGACTCTGTCAACAGAGATTGGACAACTGAAAGAAGATATCGAAACTGCTCGCAGAAACGACTTTGGTCGTAAGCTGTTTGAAGCATTCTCGAGTGAATATCAAACAAGTTATCTAAACGAAAGATCTGAAACAAGTAAATTGCTCAAAGTCATAGACATGAAAGAGTTGGAAGTTGCACAGGCTAAGAATGATGCAATTCAAGCAAAACAACTCGCAGAAAGCAAGGAACGAGAAATTAAGGCACTCGTGGAGAGCGTAGAACGCCAAGAAGTTATGTCTGAATTAATAACACCCTTAAACGGTAAACAAAAACAGATTATGACAGAACTTCTTGAAAGTGTGCAAACAGCAAAATTACGCAGTAGTTTTGACAAATACTTACCAGCAGTTATTGCTGGGGAAGCTCCACAAAAACGTAAGGCACTGGTAGAGGCAAAAGAAGTTACAGGAAATAAAATTCCTAACAGCGTAAGTAGTAGCGAGACTGATACAAACATTATCGATATACGTAAGCTCGCTGGTTTAAAAATTTAAGGAGAAATTTAAATGTCAGAACTACTAACAAGCCGTTGGAACGAGACCAAGGAAGCCCTATTAGAAGGCCTACAAGGCACTAAGCGTTCCACAATGGCTGTCACATTAGAAAATACACGCAAGTATCTTGCAGAAAGTGCTACAGCCGGCGCTACTTCTGCTGGTAACGTTGCAACACTTAACCGTGTTATTCTTCCAGTTATCCGTCGCGTTATGCCAACCGTTATTGCTAACGAGTTAGTTGGTGTACAGCCAATGACTGGCCCAGTCGGTCAAATCCACACTCTACGTGTTCGCTATGCAGATAGCAGCTCTGGAGCTGGAGTTGTAGCCGGTGAAGAAGCATTCAGCCCATTCAAGATCGCTGAAGCTTATTCTGGTAATGCTAACAGCGGCAACCCAAAGGCAGCTACTACAGCCGCTCTTGAAGGTGCAGCAGGCAACAGAATGAGCATTCAAATCTTAAAGCAAACTGTCGAGGCTAAGACTCGTAAGTTAAGCGCAAGATGGACATTTGAAGCTGCTCAAGATGC
>JACCDZ010049670.1_pt1 | contig 34500 bp, 37 predicted proteins | sample 7449551 | NCBI WGS metagenome assembly JACCDZ01 (sample SAMN15323452, study PRJNA562643) | freshwater metagenome | isolation source: river surface water | place: USA:Blue River Watershed | collected 2017-08-18 | reverse complement strand
CAGTTTCAGTGTGATTGGTTGTCCTCTCAGACCAACTAAAAATCTTCGGCTTGGTAAGCTGTTACCTTACCAACTACCATAATTTTTTATAAGATTATTTAATAGCAGACTTAAACTTTTTATTTTTCGCACCTCGAAAGTTCTCTTTAAAAAAGATATGCATTAACGTAAAAACTATTAAGTTAATTCTTATAAATTACTCACCTGTGCGCCATTTTATATAAATAAAATTAAACTAGCATGTGTTAAGTATATTGCCAACGTTCACCCTGAGCCAGGATTAAACTCACAAAAATATTTTTATATAATATTTATCATAACTATAAAATGTAAATTTTAGTTTTCAATAGTTATAAACTAAAATTTACAATAAAAAATGTAGTTACCTACACTTTTTATTTTTATCATCGCGGATTTCGACTAATATAATTATAAAATTCACGAAACTTTTCTTTAGCCAATGGACTTAAGTCAGTTACCATTAAAATATCTATTAAATAATAAACTGAGCCAAATACATATAAAACAAAAAAAAGTTTTAAAAATCCTGAATTTTTAGAATTTTCATAATCTGGTATAATTTTGTAAATTACTAAAGAAGTAAAAGAAAAAAAAACAATTTTTAAACCATAAAAAATGTCGGCTGGAAAAGGAAAATATGCATAAAAATCCAATTTAAGCGACAAAAAAAGTAACAAATATATAAAATCTGCTACTGCTAAAAAAAAGAAACCAAACAAACTTTTAGATTTTTTATTTTTTGCCATTAAATAAAAACATCCAAAAATACTTAATACAAATAATACTAATAGCTTTAGGTATAAGAACATATTTTATTTATAAATTAACCTTTAAATAAAGATTTTTGAGTTATTAATAGATTATGGTGTAAACGAAAATATACTATTAAAATAGCTAATCCAACAGCAGATTCCGATGCAGCTATAGTCAAAATAAATAAAGAAAAAATTTGACCATATAAATCATCTAAATATAATGAAAATAAAATAAAATTTAAGTTTAATGATAATAGAATTAATTCTATTCCCATTAAAACGATTAAAAAATTTCTGAAATTTAATATAATTCCAATTAAACAAATAATAAAAATAGAAAAAGTAATTGTTAAGATAGTCATAAGTTATTTTGTTAGTTAAAAATTTTAGTTAATTTAATGTATATATTTTACGTTATAAAAATTTGTATAAAAAGTAATCAAAACATATAAATTTGTTTTAATTATAATTTAGTATTTATAAACTGAAACCCTTACGGATCTTACATTATAAACCTATCAACGTAGTAGTCTACTACGACTATAGAAAACGTATTTTAAAGTTAACTTCTTGCTTATATGCATTCAGCAATTATTTATTATAAACGTAGCTACTTGACGTTACCAGAAATCTGATAATCAATACACCAGAGGTTTACTTAACTCGGTCCTCTCGTACTAGAGTTTGATCTTTTCAGTTTTCTTCATATATCGAAGATAGGGACCGAACTGTCTCACGACGTTCTGAACCCAGCTCACGTACCACTTTAATCGGCGAACAGCCGAACCCTTGGAAACTGCTTCAACTCCAGGATGTGATGAGCCGACATCGAGGTGCCAAACGGTCTCGTCGCTAAGAACTCTCAGAAACCATCAGCCTGTTATCCCCGGCGTACCTTTTATCCGTTGAGCGATGATTATTCCACTTTAAATCACCGGATCACTATGACCGACTTTCGTCCTTGTTCGATTTGTTAATCTTACAATCAAGCAAATAATTGCCATTATACTCTTTGATAAAACATTATCTGAATTTACTTTTGTACACCTCCGTTACTTTTTAGGAGGTGACCGCCCCAGTCAAACTATCTCTCACAAACTGTTTTTATAAAAATAAATTAAGTAAAAAATTAAAATTTGAGTGGTATTTCACTGACATATGGTTCGATTAAAACCATACTCCCACTTATTCTACACAAAGTTTAAAATTTTACAATTTGTAATAATAGTAAAGGTGCACGGGGTCTTTCCGTCTATCGATATAAAACCCGCATCTTCACGGGTATTTCAATTTCACCAAGCATATGTTGGAGACAGCGAAGAAGTCGTTACACCATTCATGCAGGTCGGAACTTACCCGACAAGGAATTTCGCTACCTTTGGACCGTCAGAGTTACAGCCGCCGTTTACTGGAGCTTAATTTCGATGCCACAGCATCTCCACATCACTTTTCAGCACCGGGCAGGTGTCAGTCCCTATACATCTTCTTTCGAATTAGCAGAGACTTGTGTTTTTGTTAAACAGTCGCTTCTCCCTCTTTAATGATAGTTTTCTTTGGCTTTCACCAAAAAAAACCACTCTTTCTCCCGAAGTTACAGAGTTAGTTTGCCGAGTTCCTTCAACATAGTTACCTTGACGCTTTAATATTTTCTATCTATCTACCTGTGTCGGTTTACTGTACGGCTATAATATATAATGCTATTTCCAGAAAAGTCTTAATTACTAAGAAAAAATTTCTACTCCTTAATAAAATTCAACTTTTGTCACATTATAAATTCTCATCAACTTATACATTTGTAATTTGTCTTAGAGACCGAATAATATAATTTCATTTAATGTTTAATTAAAAACCTTAGATTTTCAGCGACAATGTTTAAACATTGTTTTAAGCTACTCATGCCAGTATATTCACTTTTAATACCTCCAATTAAATTTTCAATTAATCTTCTTTGGCTTATAAAACGTTCTGCTACCATTTATTAAAATTTCTTAATTCGGATATAAATTTTATAGTCTATATAAATTTTTGAGGCAAATAAATTCGATCAATGAGCTGTTACGCTTTCTTAAAAAGATGACTGCTTCCAAGCCTACTTTATGACTGTCTTTATTTATTTACACTCTTATCACTTAATATATATTTAATTAAAGTCCTTATTAATGAATCTGGGCTGTTTCCCTCTTGACTATAGACCTTAGCGCCTATAGTCTGACTCTACAAAAATTACGTATAAACATATTCGAAGTTTTTTAAAACTCAGTAAGATTAAATCCCCCTTATATTAAAAGTACTCTACCCTGCTTATAGTTTTTTGATAAGCTATACTAAAATATATTTCGCAGAAAACCAGCTATACCTGAGTTTGATTAGTCTTTCACCCCTAATCACAAGTCATCCTAATCTTTTTCGACAGATATAAGTTCGGTCCTCCAACATTTGTTAAAATGTCTTCAACCTGCTCATGATTAAATCACTCAGCTTCGGGTCTTATACTTTTGACTTTTGACATCATTTTAAGAATTGAATTATCTTCGTCTAAATTTTAAACATTAAACTTGCCAAAAATATAAACTCACTGGCCCATTATGCAAAAGGTACGCTGTTACTTTTGTTATAAGATATAACAAAGCTTCAACCGATATTATTGCATTAAATTTTAAGATCTTTTTAGTCTTTAAAGTTCTATTTCACCTTTCCTTTACAGTACTTGTTCACTATCGATTATAACATTAGAATTTAGATTTAAGGGTAGATCCTTAACAATTAACAAATTTATCATAATTCGTTAAAACAAAACTTTATTTTTTACTTATACAGGGCTATCACCTTCTATGAGTTTTAAATAAAAAGTTAAAGTTTTTATCTAAATTATTGTATTCGCTCGCCACTACTAACAATATCTCGTTTGTTTTATTATTTTAAGTTACTATAATGTTTTACTTCACTTAAATTTTAAAAAATCTTAAAATTAAAATTTTTTTCTTTGGAAATAAGAAATCAATAAAATTCATTTCTTCTTTATGCAAATTACATCCAATATTAATGTTATATCAAGGCAGCCTTTTAATGCATTAGAGTTTTTTAAAAGTTAATATATAAAACTGAAGAAAATAGGATTCGAACCTATGTAAGAAATTTTTCTGACAGATTTACAATCTATTGCTTTTGACCACTCAACCATTTCTTCTGAAATGAAAAAAGTAGCATAAACAAAGATTTTATTACTTTCTATACTTGATAAAAGTATAAAAAAACATTGAATTTTCAATGAAATTTTATCGTTAAAAAAAACTACTTTTTAATTTTTTATTAAAAAGTAAAAAAAGTTAACCTTAAAAAAATAATTTAAAATACAAAATCTAAAAAAAAATTTACTGAAAATATTAATAATTAAATTAAACGAATAAAATTAAGAATGCAATCATTAATGCAAATAAAGCAATAGCTTCTGCTAAAGCAAATCCTAAAATAGCTGCACGAAATAATTCATCTTTTAAGTTAGGATTTTTTGCAATTCCTGCAATTAAAGATGCAAACACTAATCCAATACCAACACCAGCCCCAGCAAGACCAAAAGTAGATAATCCAGCTCCAATTTTTTGAGCACTTTGTAATAACATAATTTAGAAAGAAAAAAATTTTATTATATCTTATAATTCAAAATTTTTAAGATTAAACTACTATGAAAGGTGTGGGATTTGTCGAAAAAACAAAATTATAAAAAACTAAAGTTTTATTCAGTATCATTATTAATTTCGATTTCTTCTCCCACAAAAACCTCTTCAATGCCTTCGTTTATAATGGCATGTCCTGGGGCCGGTAGAATTTGAGTAACATTAGGATCGTGAGCTGGTAATATAATTCTATTATCATCATCTGGATTCTCTGGTTCAAATGGTAGTATTTGTGGTTGAATACTAATATTACCTGGCAAAAATCTAGTATCATTTCCATCATCAGGTGGATCAAATGGGCCAAATTCAGGAAACAATGCGTAAAAATTAAAACCTGCTGGATTTCTAATTAATTCGTTAGTAAAACCCATTCCTAAAGCGATTAAATAAAGTGTAATAATTCCACCAATGCGGTATAAAAGTTTATTAATTCGTTCAGAATTATCAACAGGTATTTTTTCTACTTGTATATCATTTTTAGATATTGCTTCTTTTATATATTCTTCTAATTTAAGATTCATTTGTAGTTGACGCTCAAACAAATTTTGATAATTCATAAATAAACTATCTAATCTTTGAGTTGTTTTATAATCTAAATAGAATAAAACTACTAAAATCAAAAAAATTAAAATTAAAAGAATAGTTATAATTATATTAATATAAAATGTATCATTTTTTGATGTAAATCTGAAGTTGAAGTCAGATTTCGGTAAAATATTCATAAATTTAATGTTTTTGCGCATAAGTAATTATAAATGTCTATATAAATATAATCTCCAAAAAAGAGATAATAAGTTCAATAAAAATATTTTTAATTATTTTTACTGTACTAGTTGGTTGTGTTGATGAAATTTGGTTATTTTTTGAAATATTTGCTACATGTTCTAGTAATTTTTCATTAAATTCAATTTGTTGTTGAGCAAGAATTTCTAAATTTGTACTTAAAAGGTCTAATCTTGTATTTATTAGATAATTAAAATAGATTAAAACAACTAAAATTATTAAAATTAAAACTAAAATAATTAGTATATAAATTTTGTTGTTATTTTTATAGTTTCTTTTTTTTGACATTGAGTTTTTATTTCGTAGGAAGTTTTTTTTATTCATAAGTGTAATTTTTCTTTCTATATTTGTACAAAAATGTTTTTTTTTAAAAAAATGTAAAAAATTTTACTGTTCTAATTCTACTAAATTTAAGTTGATATTTTTATTAATTTTCAAAGTTTAAAATTTAAATGTATTCTATATTTAATAATATTTACTATATATATATATATCCCCCTTCCCCCTTCTTTCATTTGTCTTTTTTAAAATTTTTAGTTTAAAATTTGTAAAATTTTATTATTAAAATCTACTAATAATAAAATTTGTTTTTTTTCATAAAATTTTGAATTTTTTATCAATTATATAAAGTAACGTCTTTAAGGGGTAACTTTTTTAGTATGGATAAATGACTGAGTGGTCGAAGGTACTAGTCTTGAAAACTAGCATGTAGCAATACATCAGGGGTTCGAATCCCCTTTTATCCTTATTTATAATAATATATTTTATCAAATTAAAATTGGGTTTAATAGGAGTTGAACCTATATTTTTACCGTTATGAGCAGTATATTCTACCATTGAATTATAAACCCTATTATATATTTGTTATTTTAGTAAAAATTTATTTATTCTAAATTATAATTTATTTTAAAAAAGAGAGAATAATTTAATAGGTAAAATTTTGGTTTCCAAAACCAACCTTGTGGGTTCAAGTCCTGCTTCTCTTGTTTTAATTTCTTAGCAAAATTTAAATTTATGTTATCTAAATTATTAATTGCTTTTAATGATGTACCTGAAGTATATCAATTAGGGCATCAAGATCCTGCTACTACTATTGTAGAAGGAATGATTGATTTTCATGGATTTTTAGTTTTGGTTTTAATTGTTATTGGAGTTTGTGTTTGCTGGATGTTATTTGTATTATTAAAAAGATTTAATGATACTGTTAATCCAGTAGCTAATAAATTTACTCATGCAAGTCTTTTAGAGATTGTTTGGACTATTATTCCTGCATTAATTTTATTATTAATTGCATGGCCATCTTTTGTATTATTATATTCATTAGATGAATATATTGATCCAAGTGTTACTCTTAAAGTTGTTGGACATCAATGGTATTGGAGTTATGAATATTCTGATTTTGCTGTTGAAAAAGGAAGTTTAAATTTTGATTCATATATGGTAGCTACAAATGACTTAACTTTAGGTGCGTTTCGATTATTAGAAGTAGATAACAGAGTTGTATTACCTGTTAAAACTCATATTCGTTTACTAATTACTGCTGCTGATGTATTACATTCTTGGGCAGTTCCATCTTTTGGGGTTAAAGTTGATGCATGTCCAGGACGTTTAAGTCAAGCTTCTATTTTTATTAAACGAGAAGGAACATTCTATGGACAATGTAGTGAAATTTGTGGAGTAAATCATGGTTTTATGCCAATTGTTGTTAAAACAGTTTCTGTAAATACTTATACAAACTGGTTAGTAACTAAATTAGAGAATATCTAATGTTTCGTTGGAATAAAAGCGCACTTTTATCTTTCGTAGATTCACATATTATTAATTATCCAACTCCAGTTAATCTTAATTATAGATGGAGTTTTGGATCTTGTGCTGGTATTTGTTTAGTTGTTCAAATTCTTACAGGAGTTTTTTTAGCAATGCATTATGTAGCAGATATTAATCTTGCTTTTGATAGTGTAGAACACATTATGCGTAATGTAAATAACGGATGGTTTATCCGTTATGCACATGCTAATGGAGCATCAATGTTCTTTATTGTAGTTTACGCTCATATTTTTCGTGGATTATATTATGGATCATATATGGGATCAAAAGGTTGGTTATGGGCTAGTGGAATTGTAATTTTTTTATTATTAATGGCTACTGCTTTTTTAGGATATGTTTTACCATGGGGACAAATGAGTTTCTGGGGAGCAACCGTAATTACTAACTTATTTTCTGCTATTCCATTAGTTGGATCTTCTATTGTAGAATGGTTATGGGGAGGATTTTCTGTAGGTAAACCTACATTAAATCGTTTTTTTAGTTTACATTATTTATTACCTTTTCTTATTGCTGGAGTAACTTTAACTCATTTAAGTTTATTACATCAAGATGGATCTGGGAATCCATTAGGATTAAATAAAAATGTTGATACTGTTTCGTTTTACCCATATTTTTACGTTAAAGATTTATTTTTCTTTTTTATTTTTTTATTTGTATTTATTTTTTTAATTTGTTTTTATCCTAATTTATTAGGGCATCCAGATAACTATATTATGGCAAATCCTTTAGTAACTCCTGCACATATTGTTCCTGAATGGTATTTTTTACCTTTTTACGCAATTTTACGTTCAAATCCTACTAAATTAGGAGGAGTAATTATGATGATTATGGCAATTGTTATCTTATTATTTTTACCTTTTTTAAATACATCTGAAATTTATTCTAGTAAATTCAGACCTATTTTTAGATTTTTTTATTGGTTTTTAGTTATTGATTTTTTAATCTTAGGTTGGATTGGTCAAAAACCAGTAGAAAGTCCATATATTGAAATTGGAAAATATGCAACTTTTTATTATTATGTATTTTTTTTAATTTTAGTACCTGTAATTGGTAAAGTTGAATCTTTTTTAGTAAATCACTCATCTAAATAAATATTAAATATAAATCTATTGTGATATATAAATTTTATCTGGTTAATTTATGTAAACTTTGTATTTGTAAGTTTATAAATGAAAAATATTAAAATTATTATGTTATTCGCCAAAGTTAAAGATTTAAGAAATAGAATTGCTTATTCAAAAATTGAAAAATTAAAATATATTAAAAATTTTGTAATGATTAATTTATTATCAAGATTACAAGGTAAATTTAAAAATCGTAAACATTTATCTATTGTAATTGCAAAATTAAATAAAAAATATATTAGTAAAGTTAAACTTGTTAGACGTTGTATTCTAACAAATCGTAATCGTCGTGTAATTCGTCCATATAATATATCTCATTCTATTTTTCGTAATTTAACACAGTTCGGATTAATTCCGGGTTGTAAAAAAGCTGTGTGGTAATTTAAATTTATGATTAATAATAGTACAACTTTATCTGTCGTAGATAATTCTGGGGCTAAAAAATTAAAATGTATAAAAATTTTTCGCTTTAAAAAAAACCCAGGTTCAGAGGGTGTTTTAATTCGCGGTTCAATAAAAAGTCTTCGTTCTTCAAAACGTTCAACTATACGTGTTAAAAAAGGAGAAGTTTGTTCTGCATTAGTTATTCATACAAAAATTTCTCGTTTTTATACTAAAGTAGTATCACATTCTGTTTCTTTTAATGATAATGCTGTTGTTCTTTTAAATAAACAGTATAAACTTATCGGAACACGAATAGTAAGTCCTTTATCAATCTTTTTTAGACAAACCAAATTCTTAAGATTTACATTTCTTGCATCTGGTTTAATAAAATAAATTTTAAATTTAATTTTATGGGAACAATAACTCAATTGTGTCAAAAACGTTTAAGAAAAAAAAAAACATATAAAATTAAAATGCCTGCTTTAAAAGGAAATCCACAAGTAAAAGGCGTTTGTGTAAAAATTTATAATCGTACTCCTAAAAAACCAAATTCAGCTTTACGAAAAGTTGCAAAAGTGAAATTGTCAACAGGAAAAAGAGTAGAATGCTATATTCCGGGAGAAGGACACAATTTGCAACAGTATTCTGTTGTTTTAGTACGTGGTGGAAGGGTACCAGATTTACCAGGAGTAAAATATCATATTATTCGTGGTAAATATGATTGTAACGGAGTAAAAAATCGAAAAACAAGTCGTTCAAAATATGGTGTTAAAAAAGCAAAATAATATGAAAGTTAAAAAAAGTGTTAAATCTGATATTTTAAAAACAAAAGATATTAGTTCAACTAAGACTAAATTAAATAATGTTAATTTAAAAAAATCTCAAGTGAATAATATTAAATCAGAATCGGTTAAATCTAATGATTTGAAAGCTAATTTTACAAAAAAATCGGAAACTAACTTTCGTGAGTTGCAAGCTAATCGTTTAATTAAAAAAAAAGTAAAGTTGATTAAAACAGAAAATTCAACAAAAGTGATTAATACTAGATTAAAAACTACTCTTTCAAAAAGATTAAAAAATAATAAATTTAAATCTAATAAAAGAAATAGAAAAATTATTAAGACTAATCGATCTAAATCAAAAGTTAAACGTTTAAAAATTAATAAAGTTTTAAATTTTAAAAAAGAATATTATTTTAATCAAGTTTTTTTAAAATTTCTTTTAAAAAAAGGTGATATTAACAAAGCAAAGAAAATTTTTAAAAATACATTTAATATTTTATTTCGTGACACAGGTTTAGGGTCATATAGTATTTTATCACAAATTTACTTAAAATTACATATAAATTTTGAAATTAGACGTATTAAAGTTCGTAGAAATTCACATATTGTTCCAGTTCCATTAAATGCAAAACGTAGATATTATTTAATTTGTAAATGGATATTTGATTCTGTAAATGCAAATAAATCTTATCAAGAGTTTTCGGTAAAATTAGCGGCAGAATTATTAAAAATTTTAAAAGATCAAAATTGTGAATCTATTGCCAAAAAAAAAATGGTTCAATCAACAGCAATTTCTAATCGATCAAATACACATTATCGTTGGTAAAACTCAAAATTTATTTAAAAATTTTATATATATATTATATAAACATGTAGCTCAGTGGTAGAGCAATGGACTTTTAATCCAAAGGTCTCGGGTTCAATTCCCGATATGTTTAATAATACTATACTTTTATTTTTCAGAATATAGCGTAGCTGGTAGCGTATCTGTTTTGGGAACAGAAGGTCATGTGTTCAAATCACATTATTCTGATTTATAAAATTTTAGATAAATTTTTTTATTAAAAAGTTGTTTATGTTTATAAAAAGTCAATTAGTACTAAATACTTTAATAAGTAATTCAAATTCAAATTATTTTTCAAGTCGTATAGATAAAAATGCAAAATCTTGGTCAACTTTTTTGCAAAAAGGTCCTAAGAAAAAAATTGTTTCTTTAAAAAAAAAAAGAGTTTTTAATTTAGGGGTAGCAAAAACTACTTTTGGTATTAGTGATTCATCGATTACAAAAATTTGTAATAAATTTGGATTAAATGGCCGTATTAATATTAAGACTTCAAAATGTAATTTAAAAACTACTCGAAAAGTAAATAAGTTTATTAACAAATTAACTTTTAGACGATCTTTAAAAAGTAAAATTGTTAAAAGACGAAAATTTGCTATTGAGACATTAAAAAATTATAAAGGAGTACGATATAATTTAGGTTATCCTATTCGAGGTCAACGAACACATACTAATGCAAAGACTCGTAAAAAATTAAAAAATAATAAAAAACAAAATTATTTAACTTAGTTTTTAAAAATTATGTGTAAAATCAATAAAATTCAAAAAGAAAATAGTTTAAATTTATTACCAAATAAAAACATTTTTAAAGTAAAAAAAGTTACTAAAAAAGTGTTAAAAAAACAATCTTTAAAAAAAGGTTCTTTAAAAAAAAAAATTAAAAAATTAAAGGTACCTTCTTTTAATCGTAATAAGAATAATAAAAGACACAAATATATAAAAAATAAAAAATTTTATAAAAAGAGTAAAAATTTAAGTTTATATAATAAAAAATTATATTCTTTTAATTCTTATAAACTTTTTATAAATGAAATTTTTGACAATAAAATAGTATTTCGAGTTAAAGGTAATAATTTTTTTTGTACTTTTTTAGATTTAAAAAAAAATAAGATTTTACAGGCTGATTCTGCTGGAAAATATAAATTAAAAACATCAAAAAAAAATATTAAATTTAATCTTCCTATTGTTTTATCAACTTTTATGAAACGTTTAGAAAAAAATAACTTTATTTATTTTCAAAATAAAGAAGAAAAATCAAAAAAAAGTTATTTTTTTTCGAATATGATTGTAAAAGTTATTGCAAAATTAAGAATTCGTCGAACTATTTTTAATCGTTTTTTTTATTCTAGTAGAGGTACTAGAATGTTTTATTTACAACCAAAGAAATGTTTTAATGGTTGTCGCGCTGTAAAAGCACGTCGAAAAAAACGATTACGTTTTAGAATTTTTAAATAAATTTTTTTTCGGAGAAGTGACTGAGCGGTCGAAAGTAATGATTTGCTAAATCATCATACATATATTGTATCAGGGGTTCGAATCCCCTCTTTTCCATATAATAAAAATAATTTCAGTATTATTTTTATCGTTTTAAATGTCTCTTACGGGGCTCGAACCCGCATTTTTACCGTGAAAGGGTAATGTCCTAACCATTAGACGAAAGAGACTTATGTGGTTATTTATATATAATATTTAAGCATTATTATGTTAAAAAAGTTAAATCCAGTTACAAATGGAACTAGACATCAAATTAATTTAAAAAAAAACTTATTATCTAAAAAAAATGATATAGTTAAAAGTTTAATAACAAATTTTAAACAAAGTTATGGTCGTAGTTCGTTAACTGGACATATTACTGTACGCCATAAAGGAGGAGGTTGTAAAAAAAAATTACATATTTTAAATAATTTAAATGAATATAAAGCTATAAAAATTTGTAATTTATATAGTAGTTTTCATAATAGTTTTATTTCATTAAATTTTAATTTTGAAACAAACTCTTTTTTTAAAACAATTTCTACAGAAAATGTTTTCCCGGGATCTTTTATTATTTGTAAAAGTAATATAAAAGATTTCTTTATCGGTTATAGAACAAAATTAAAATATTTTCCTGTAGGAAGTATTGTACATTCAATTTCTTATAAAGATAAAGTAATTTTTGCAAGTTCTGCTGGGGTTTTTTGTCAAATTGTTGAAAAAAAAAAAAGTTCTAAAATTAGATTACCATCAGGCAAAATTATGCATTTTTCAAATGAGTGTTATGCCACTTTAGGAGTTGTATCTAATGCAAAGTTTAAATCAACTGTCATTGGTAAAGCCGGAAGAAATAGATTACTAGGTATTAGACCATCTGTTCGAGGTATTGCTATGAATCCAGTTGACCATCCTCATGGAGGAAGAACAAATGGTGGTTGTCCTTCTGTGACACCATGGGGAATTCCTACTAAAGGGAAACCAACTGTAAGAAAAAAAAATTATGAGTAGATCAAAATGGAAAGGAAATTTTATAGATTTAAAACTTTTAAATAAAAATGTTGCCAAAAAAAAAACTTGGAATCGTGATGCTGTTATTCCAAGTAATTTAGTTGGTAAAACAATTCCTGTTTATAATGGAAAATTTCACAAAAAAATTAAAATCACACGAGAAAAAGTTGGTTTTAAATTTGGTGAGTTTTCTTTTACACGAACTCTTCAAGTTCGATCTAAAGAAAAAAAATTAAAAAAAAAAAAATAATTGATTTATAAAATATATGATACAAGTAGTACGACCAAAACTTTTAAATAATTCTAATATTTTAACTAATTTAAATGTTAAAGTTTTTTTATTGAGTTTACAATTTTCTGTTTTTTTAAAAGATTTATTTTATAATAAAAATATTTTAATTACTGAAATTAATTTAAATGTTAACTGTAATGTATTAGATCTTTCTATGTATTTGTTTTTTAGAAAACGAAAACTAGTAAAATTTCGTTCTTGTTTATTACGAAAAAAGACAGAGTCTAGTTTATCTACTAAACCAATTATGGTTTTATCTCGTCATTTACAGAAAAAATTTAATATCAACTTAATTAATTTAAAAATTAAAGTTCTTAATCGACTGATTATTTTTCCATTATTTTACACTTCTTTAAAGCGAAAACTAAATATATATCAACGAAGTTTATTTGATCGTCGATTTAGTTTATATATTGATTTTTTAAAAATAAATAGTTTATATCTGACTTCTCAATTAAACCTAAATACTTATGTTTCAGTACTAGGAGAAATTTTTCAACGTTTAATGAAAAAAAAACATGGACAATTTTTAAATTTTATTAAAACACTATTTAAATTTATTATTTATGATTATAAATTTAAAAATATGTATAATAAAGTTTCAGGTATTAAATTTATAATTTCTGGAAAAATTAAAGGAAAATTAAGAGCTCGTGCAACCAATATTCAAATAGGTTCAATTCCATTAAATACACATAGTAAAAATATTGAATTTTCACAAACTCATGTATATACAACCTATGGAGTATATGGAATTAAGTTGTGGGTTAATAAAGAGATAAAAAAAAGTGAAAACAAAAAAATATCTCAATATTTTCCATATAATAAAATTTCAAAAATTAGAAAAAAATTTAAAAATTTAAATTTGAAACAAGAATTACCTCAAAAAAAAAAATTTAGAAATTTTTCTAATAAAAGAAATTTTAAAAAAAAATTAAAATAATATTATATATATAATATATATATATACTTATAAATATATATATGCTGTTACTTCCTCGCTCTTTTAAATATAAAAAACGTCAAAAAGGTAAAAATTTTAATAAATTAGACAACGTTCTTACATTTAAAAATATTAAATTTAATACAATAAAATTAATTTCAATTTCTTGTGGTAGATTAACTGCTAAACAAATAAATTCGATGTATTTATGTATTAATAAAATAATGAAAAAAATAGGTCAAATTAATTTAAAAGTTTTTCCACATAATCCAATTAGTAAAAAACCTTTGGAAGTGCGAATGGGAAAAGGGAAAGGAAATGTTGATCATTGGGTTTTTAATGTAAAGGCAGGATTTACTTTATGTGAAATTAAAACTAACTTTGTGATTCAAGGTTTTAAAGCACTAAAACTTGCACAAATTAGATTACCAATAAAAACAAAGATATTCTACTTAAATTAATTTATGCTAATTTCGAAAAATATTTACAACGCTTTAAATCTTTTAGATTTAAATATTTCTTTTAATGAAACAAATTTTTTTTTTTTAAAAGATAGTTATAATGCGCTTGAAAGATTAAATTCATATATTTCAGATCTTTTTAAAAAATTTGTTTCTAAATCTACTTATAAAAATTTTTTACTAGTAGATGGTCTTAATGTAAAAAGAATCAAATTTCCATTAATTTTTTATTTTTTTAATCACTATAATTTATTTGAAAGTTTATTTTTAAATTTATATTCTACAAATTTAATATTTTTATTTTTTAAAATCAATAATAACGTATTTAAATTAACTCATAATTGTTATCCATTATTTTTCAATAGTTCTTCTCTTTTAAAATCATTATATCTTATATCGAGTTATTCACTCAAGGTAATGGTTTTTCGTCTTTTTTTTAAAACATAAAGGAAAACGTAGCTCAGTGGTTAGAGTATTAACCTGTCACGTTAGTGGTCGCGGGTTCAAATCCCGTCGTTTTCGTATTAACCAAACTTGTAGTTTGTATTAAAATACAAGCTATTTTCATTAAACTTTATCAAGTTATTCTTGATTTTTAATAAATTATTTGCAATAAAATTTTGTTATGAATTTAAATACTAGACAACTATTATTAAGTATTAAAAATGCTTCTCTTGTTAAAATAGAAAAAGTAAGTGTTCCGTTTTTGGAACAAAATTTAGTTTTAATTGAGTTATTATATACTCAAGGTTTTATTCAATCTTTTTCTATTGAAAATGACTCTAAAAAAATTGTTATTTTTTTACGTTATTATGATAATAAACCTGCACTTCGTTATTTAAAATTAATCTCGAAGTCTTCTATTCTTAAAAACTTATCAGTTTTAGAATTAGTGAAATTTTTTAATAAACGTTTTATTCTTTTTTTATCAACTAATAAAGGATTAACCACTTCATATTTTTGTAAAAAAAATAATATTAGTGGAAAAGGTTTATTCTTGTGTTAAACTTTATATTTATTTCTTATGTATCAAAAAAGTGTTAAATTATCGTCTGTAGAAATGTCAAATTTATATTATTTTTGTTTAAATAATAATAAGTTTTTTTTAATGTATACTAATAAAAATAAATATAAGTATTTTACTATTCCTTCATGTTTTACCTTTCAAAAAGATCAACAAACATTTGTATTTTCTTCAGAATTAAAAGATCAAACTTTTTTAAATAGTTATGTAACAAGTTTTATTTTTTGGATAAAACAAAATAATAAAACTTTTAAAAAAAAGTTACTTTTAAAAGGATTAGGATTTCGAGCATATTTATCGGATGATAAATCTAAAATTTGTTTTAAAATTGGTTTTAGTCATATTATAGCTCTTTTAATTCCTAAAAATATAAATAATATTATAATTGAAAAAAATTATATTACTGTTGAAGGTGATAATATTGCTATTGTTGGTAATTTTTGTCGTCAAATAAAAAGTTTAAAATTACCAGATAGCTATAAAGGAAAAGGTTTTTTATATAAAAATGAAGTTATTTCATTAAAACCAATCAAAAAAAATTAATATAAATTTATGAAAATATTAAGAAAAAAAAATTACGAGCAAAATATTAAACAGTTAATTAAATCTAATTTATTAAATTTAGATTTTATTTATAATTTTGATAGTTCAAAAAAAGTTAATAATAATATTTTAGACCCTTTAGTGTTTATAAAAAGTATTAAACAATTAATAAGAGTCTTACAATTTTTGAAACAACAAAAAAATCCATATTTATATTTGGATACTCATGATAATGATTTTATTGAAACAGTAATTTCATTAATGTCATTAAAAAAAAAGAAAAAAGTTACTTTATTCTTTTTAAATCAATTTCCATTAAAATATAAAGTAACAAATAAAAATTATAAAGTTAGAAAAACTTCTATCTTATATTTATATTTAAATTCTGAATCATTTAAACCTAATTATTTTAGGTCTCTTTTCTTAAAAAGTATTTTTATGATTTATTCAGTAAATGGAAATATTAATTCTAATAATTTAGGTTATTACAAATTTTTTTTAGATTTAAATGAAATAAAAAAAATTTTTTTTATGTCTATTTTACTAAAAAAATATTTACATTTATAATTTAAAATTTTAATTCTTATAATTATGCGAAATATATCAAAGTTTAAAATCTTTTTTAAATCAAAAAAAATTGTTGATAGTTTTCCAAAGCGTTTAAAAAATTTTAAACGTACTAAATGGAAAAAATTTAGATCTTTTAATAAATTTAAAATAAGAATTAAATCATTTTTATTAAATTTTAATTCAAATTTTAAATATAAATCAATCCGTCAATTCCAATTTAAATCAAAATTAATTAAACGTAATAAGTTTAAAAATTTATTTTTTCCCCAAATAAAAAAAGGAAAAAATAAAACTGTACGAATGAGTAAATATTATAAAGAATCAGTAATTTCAAAAACTCAATTATATCAAAATTTTGATAATTTTTTAAATGCTAATAATATTAAAAAAAATATTTTAAAAAATAAAAAATCTTTATATACTCATTTAATACAATTTTTACTAATTAAGCAAAATTATAATTTAAAAGTTTTACTTTGGAAATTACATTTTTTTGCAAGTACTTCAGAATGTGTTCAATATATAAATTTAAATTTGATTAAAGTAAATAACAAAACAGTTGATTTTAACTATTTTTTGAAAAAGGGTGATATTATTACTTTAGATAAAAATTTATTTTCATTAAATTTTAAAAAAAACTTACAGTCTTTCAATTTAAGTTTAAGATTTTGTTCATTTATTGAAGTTGATTATTATACAGGTACTATTGTTGTAACTAAAAACTTTGATGAGTTAAACTTAGAAGATTTTGTTATTTTTATGCCAAAATCTTTCAATTTAACTAAAGTTTGGAATTATATACAATAACTAATATTTTTCTAGGGGATATAGTTTAAGTGGTAGAATATATGCTTTGCACGCATGTGATATCGGTTCGAGTCCGTTTATTTCCATAAAACGATATAACTCAATGGTAGAGTAGTGGAATCATAATCCATTTGTTATAGGTTCAAGTCCTATTATCGTTAATTTTAAATTTATATTATGATGTTAACTTTATATCTAACTGAAGCTTTTAAAATAGGTTTCTTAATTTTATTTAGTATTTTTTTAACTGCTATCATTATACTTCTTGCATTATATGTAGGTTCTAACAATCCAGATGTTGAGAAAGTTTCTTCTTACGAATGTGGTTTTGATCCTTATGAAGATGCTCGTAATAATTTTGATGTTCGTTTTTATTTAGTTGCGATTTTATTTATAATTTTTGATTTAGAAGCTGTATACTTTTTTCCATGGTGTATGTCATTTAGTTTTTTAAATACTGAAGGTTTTTTTTCAATGATTGACTTTACTTTAGAATTACTAGTTGGTTATATTTATGCTTGGCAAGTAGGGGCTTTAGAATGGAATAACTTATAAATATTTTTATATTTTAAATATTTAGAATATATTTTTGATTAATTTTTTAATTGTAAATTCATTTATGCTATAAATGATTATTAAAAAATTATCATACGTTTATTTTATGGAAAATATTCAATTAATTTTAGGTTTAAATTTATTTATTTCAAGTCTTTTTGTATTTGTAGTTTCTAATCCTGTTCATTCTGTTTTATTTATGATTCTAGGATTTTTTAATGGTGCTGTTATCTTATTTTTATTTGGAGTTGAATTTTTAAGTTTAATTTTTATAATTATTTATGTAGGAGCAATAGCTATTTTATTTTTATTCGTAATTATGATGTTGGATATTAAGCTTGTTGATTTTGAAAGTAATAATATGCCATATCAAATTTTTCTTTTAATTGTTACTTCAATTTTTTTAACTTTTTTAAAAATTTTAATTAATACAACTTTTTATTTTAATGAAGAATTAATTTTTTTTACTTTTGATAGTATTAGTAATATTAATCAAATTGGACAAGTAATTTATAATTATTATAATTTAAACTTTTTACTTGCAGGATTAATTTTATTAGTTGCAATGATTGGACCAATTGTATTAACTTTAAACTTTAATGTTAAACATGTTGTTGAAGTTTTATATAAACAATTATCACGTTCTGATAATTTAATTGTTTTTTTTAAATAGTTTAAATTTATATGTTAATTTTAATTGTATTTTTACCTTTACTTGGATTTTTTAGCGGAATTTTTTTTGGTCGTTATGTTAATGTTTGTTTTATTACAACATTTTTTCTTTTTATTTGTTTTTCTTTTTCAGCTTTTTTAGCTTATGACTTATTTTTAAATGGTATTCAACACAGTATTAATTTAGGGACTTGGATTAATAGTAATAATTTACATGTTTCATGGTTTTTTTTATATGATAACTTAACTTTAGTTATGTTATGTGTTGTTACTTTAATTTCAAGTTTAGTACATTTATATTCTATTGAGTATATGGAACAAGATCCGCATCAACAACGTTTTATGTCGTATTTATCACTATTTACATTTTTTATGCTAATTTTAGTTACAGCAAATAATTTTTTACAAATGTTCGTTGGATGGGAAGGTGTAGGACTTTGTTCTTACTTATTGATTAATTTTTGGTTTACTCGAATTCAAGCTAACAAAGCAGCAATTAAAGCTATGTTAGTAAATCGTGTAGGAGATTTTGCTTTATTAATTGCTTTATTTTCAATTGCTACTATCTTTGAAAGTTTAGATTATGATGTAGTATTTAGTAACGCATCTCAATTTATTAATTACAAATTAATAATTAAAAACTTTGAAGTTTCTGTTATTGACGCAATTTGTATTTTTCTATTTATGGGAGCTATGGGAAAATCAGCGCAGCTAGGGCTGCATGTATGGCTTCCTGATGCTATGGAAGGTCCAACACCTGTTTCTGCTTTAATTCATGCTGCTACTATGGTAACTGCTGGAATTTTTTTAGTAACTCGTTGTTCATATTTATTTGAATTTTCACCAATTACTTTAAATATTATTTTAGTTATTGGTGCATCAACAGCATTTTTTGGGGCTACTACCGGATTATTTCAAAATGATATGAAAAAAGTAATTGCATATTCAACTTGTAGTCAATTAGGGTATATGGCTTTTTCTTGTGGATTATCAAGTTATGATGTAGCAATGTTCCATTTATCTAATCATGCTGTTTTTAAAGCATTATTATTCTTAGCTGCAGGTTCAATTATTCATAGTGTTGGAGATGAACAAGATATGCGTAAAATGGGAGGATTAAAAACTTTATTACCATTTGCTTATACTGCAATTATTGTTGGATCTTTAGCATTAACAGGTTTCCCTTTTTTAACTGGATTTTATTCTAAAGATATTATTTTAGAAGTTGCTTATACAAAAGGAAAATTATTTGGAGATTTTGCTTATATTTTAGGAGTTTTATCAGCGTTTTGTACAGCTTTTTATTCAACACGTTTATTATATTTAGTTTTTTTATCTAATGCAAACGGAAATAAAAAAGTTTATATGAATATACATGAACCATCTTGGAAAATGACTTTTCCTCTATTCTTATTATCATTATTAAGTTTAATAATTGGATATTCTACTAAAGATTTTTTTATTGGTTTTGGTACCGATTTTTGGGGATCATCAATTTTTATTTTACCAAATAATTATGATTTAATTGATATTGAATTTAGTTTTTTATTTTTTAAATTACTACCTTTATTTGTAAGTTTATTTGGAATTGGATTAGCATTTTATATTTATAATTCAAATTTATCTTCTTTTTTTAATTTAAAAAAAACTCAATCATTTAAATTTTTTTATACTTTTTTAAATAAAAAATGGTTTTTTGATAAAATTTATACTGTTTTTATTACTCAAAACTTTATTAAAATGTCATATTTTTTTTCATATCAAAAAATTGATCGTGGTTTAATCGAACAATTTGGTCCGATAGGAATTGTTCGTTTTTTTGATACATTATCAAATAGATTATTAATGTTCCATAGTGGATCTATATATCAAATCTTATTTATTCTTGTAATTTCAATTTTACTTGTTTTATTTTTATTTATAAGTTAAAATTTTAATTACTTATTAATTATTATAGTTTATATTATTTGTTGGTTTGAACCCAAAAAATTTCTTAAATCTTTAAATTTTTTTAAAAAACAACAAAATATATATTTTATAATTATTTATAATATTTATTTTAAATAATTAATAATATTTTCTCTTTTATACATATATGAAATTAAAAAAAAAAGATTTTATTCGCGAAATTAAAAATTTTACTATTAATTTTGGTCCACAACATCCAGCTGCCCATGGAGTTTTACGATTAATTTTAGAATTAGACGGGGAAGTTGTGAAAAAAGCAGATGCACATATTGGATTGTTACATCGAGGTACTGAAAAATTAATTGAATATAAAAATTATTTACAAGCATTACCATATTTTGATCGTTTAGATTATGTGTCAATGATGGCACAAGAGCATACTTATTCTTTAGCTGTTGAAAAATTAGCTAATATTAATGTTCCACGTCGAGGTCAAATTATTCGTGTAATCTTTTTAGAAATTACTCGAATTTTAAACCATTTATTAGCAGTAGGTTGTCATTCAATGGACGTAGGAGCAATGACTCCATTTTTATGGGCTTTTGAAGAACGAGAAAAATTAATGGAATTTTATGAACGAGTTTCAGGTGCTCGAATGCATGCTGCTTATATTCGTCCAGGAGGTGTATCTTTAGATTTACCATTAGGATTTTTAGACGATTTATATTTATTCATTAAACAATTTTCAATTCGTTTAGATGAAATTGATGAAATGTTAACTGGTAATAGAATTTGGAAAGAGCGATTAGTTGATATTGGAGTAATGTCTGCTAAAAAAGCTACAGATTGGGGTTTTAGTGGTGTAATGTTACGTGGTTCTGGAATTTCATGGGATTTAAGAAAACATCAACCTTATGAAATTTATAAAGAATTATCTTTTTCAATTCCAATTGGAACAAATGGTGATTGTTATGATCGTTATTTAATTAGATTAGAAGAAATGAGACAATCTTTAAATATTATTAATCAATGTATAAATTTAATTGAACCAGGTTTATATAAATCAGCAAATTATAAAGTATCTGCTCCATTACGAAAAGATTTTAAAATGTCAATGGAAGCTATGATTCATCATTTTAAATTTTATACAGAAAATTTAGTAATTCCAACAAATGAAACCTATACAGCGACTGAAGCACCTAAAGGTGAATTTGGTATTTATTTAATTTCAAATAATACAAATAAACCATATAGATGTAAAATTAAAGCCCCAGGTTTTGGACATTTACAAGCTTTAAATGAAATGTCGAAAAATCATTTAATTGCAGACGTTGTAACAATTATTGGAACACAAGATATTGTTTTTGGTGAAATTGATCGCTAATTTTAATACTTTTTAATACTTAAATTATTATTTATTTTAAAATATAAATATGATTTGGTTATCAATTATTACATTAATTAAAATTTTAATTTTAATTGTATTATTATTAATTTCTGTTGCATATTTTACACTTGCTGAGCGTAAACTATTAGCTGTTATTCAAAGACGTCGTGGACCAAATGTAATTGGAGTTTATGGATTATTACAACCGTTATCTGATGGTTTAAAATTATTAGTAAAAGAAATAATTTTACCAAGTAATTCAAATCAAACTTTATTTATCATTGCTCCGATGTTAACTTTTATTATTAGTTTATTAGGGTGGGCTGTTATACCTTTTGATAAATATGCAACTTTAGCAGAATTAAATTTAGGAATTCTTTATTTATTAGGTGTTTCTTCTATAGGGGTTTATGGTATTATTATTTCTGGTTGGGCAAGTAATTCGAAATATGCATTTTTAGGAGCTTTACGTTCAACAGCTCAAATGATTTCATATGAGGTATCATTAGGATTTATTATTATTGTTGTAGCAATTTGTTGTGAATCATTTAATATTAATCAAATTGTATACTTTCAAAAAGACATTTGGTTTGTTGTTGCTTTTTTTCCATTATTTTTAATGTTTTTTATTTCAGGATTAGCTGAAACAAATCGTCATCCGTTTGATTTACCTGAAGCAGAAGCAGAATTAGTATCTGGATATAATGTTGAGTACTCAGCAATGAGTTTTGCTTTATTTTCATTAGGAGAATATTCAAATATGTTATTAATGAGTTCATTAAACGTTATTTTATTTTTTGGAGGGTGGTTAGCACCAATTGAATTATTATCTTTTATTCCAGGATCATTTTGGTTTGGATTAAAAATAATTGTATTTGTAATTCTTTATGTTTTAATGCGAGCTATTTTACCTCGTTATCGTTATGATCAATTAATGTATTTAGGATGGAAGGTTTTTTTACCAATTTCTCTTAGTTATTTAATTCTAATATTTTCATTAATCTATAGTTTTGACGCTTATAATTTTTAATATATTAAATGATTTTAAAATTATTTTATCCTGAACTGTTTTTATCTCTTGCTATTTTAATACAATTATTATTAAATTCTCGATTTACAAATAATTTAATATATAATTTTCCAGTTTTAAATAAAGAAATTTTTTTTCAAACTTTTTTTATTTTATTTTGTTTACTAATATTATTATTTAACTTAAATATTGAAAATTTTTTTTCAATTTTTACATTTATAGTAGATGAAAATAGTCGTTGTATTAAAATTTTTTTTGTGGCTATTTCTTTAATTGTACTAATTTTTATTGAAAAAGGTTTTTATTTACAAAAATTAAACTTTTTTGAATTTTATATTATCTTTTTATTAAGTATTTTATCTTCATTACTTTTAATTAATTCATATGATTTATTAACTATTTATTTATTAATTGAAATGCAAGCATTATGTTTTTATATTTTAACAAGTTTTAAACGTAATTCTGCATTTTCAAGTGAAGCTGGATTAAAATATTTTATATTTGGATCTTTAATTTCATGTATTTTTTTATTAGGTTTATCAATTTTATATGGAGTGGTAGGTACTTTAAATTTACATCATTTAAGTATGTTAACTATTTTTAATTTTCCACAGCATATCTCAGATATGTTTACTTTTTCAGTTTTTTTAATTACTATTACTTTTTTATTTAAATTAGGAGTAGCTCCATTTCATTTTTGGGTACCAGATGTATATGAAGGAGCTCCTTTAAGTTCAACTATTATTTTTTCTATTTTATCAAAATTTATTCTTTTTACTGTTTTCATAAAATGGATTTTAGTATTAAATAATTCATTTAATTCAATTGAAACATTATTAATTAGCACTGGATTATTTTCTGTTTTAATTGGTACATTCTTATCATTAAAACAAAAACGATTTAAAAGATTATTAATTTATAGTTCAATTGCTCAAGTTGGATTTTTAATTTTAACTGTAGCTGTAAATAATTATGAATCATTAGTATATGGTTATTTTTTTTTATTTATATATATTATTACTTCAATTTTAATTTGGGGTCATTTTGTGTATATTTATATTTTTAAATTAAAAGTAAATACTTTTTTTCAAAAACCTGAAACTTCACTTTTTATTTCAGATTTAACTAATTATTTCAAAATTAATCCATTATGGACTTTTTCTTTTTTAATTATTTTTTTTTCTATTGCAGGTATTCCGCCATTAAGTGGATTTTTGGCAAAAGTGTTAATTTTAGTTGAATTAGTTTATTCAAATTATTTATTAACAAGTATTTTATTAATCGTAGTAAGTTCAATTTCAATTTTTTACTATATTCGAGTAATTAAAATTACTTTTTTTGAACCTGTTTTAAATAAAACAATAATTTCAAAAGACTTACAAAATATTTTTTACCAATCAGGATTAAACTTTAGTTCATTAATTTTTATTATTTTAATTTTTTTATTAATCTTTATCTTTTTTTTTCCAAATATTTTACTATTAAGTTGTCAATATTTTATTTTAAATTCTTTTGCTTTTTAATTAAAATTTTATTTTATGATTGTAAAATTACAACAGCAATTAAAAGATCTAATTCCTTTTATTATTTTTCAAAAATTTGAAGATGAAATTGTTTTAATTTTATCTGCAGATAAATTACTTTTTGGATTAAAATTTTTAAAATATCATATTGGTTTACAATATAAAATGTTAACATGTATTTCAGGAGTAGATTTACTTCAACAAACTTATCGTTTTAATATTTCTTACGAATTATTAAGTTTAGTTTTTAATTCACGATTACGAGTTAAAATTTATTGTGATGAATATTTTTTTGTTCCATCAATAACCGAACTATATATTAATGCTAATTGGTGGGAACGTGAAGTTTGGGATTTATATGGTATTTATTTTGAAAATCATTCTGACTTAAGACGTATTTTAAATGATTATAGTTTTGAAGGTTATCCAATGAGAAAAGATTTCCCATTATCTGGGTTTAATGAATTCAGATATGATGATACTAAAAAATTAATAATATGCGAATCTATTCAATTAACTCAAGAATATCGCTTATTTAATTTTCACTTGTAAAAACTAACTTTTAATTATAATATTTATAGGAGTGTTGTGTTTTTAATAAATATTATTTCATAAAATTATTCAATATTATATATATGTATATAAATCAAATCAAAAAAAATTGATTATATCAATATTCATAAAATGATGAAATAATTAATAATAATTTATTATTATATTTTTATAATATAATAATATGTCAAAAGTAAGTGAAACGCTTCTTAACTCTAAGTTTAGTAATTTATATTACTTCGCTTCTAGATGGTTATTTTCAACTAATCATAAAGATATTGGAGTTTTATACCTAATTTTTGGAGGATTCTCTGGTGTTTTAGGAACAGTAATGTCAATACTAATTCGTATGGAATTAGCTCAACCGGGAAATCAAATTTTTTTAGGAAATCACCAGTTATATAATGTAATGGTAACAGGACATGCACTTTTAATGATTTTCTTCATGGTAATGCCGGTTATTATTGGAGGTTTTGGAAATTTTTTTGTTCCACTAATGATTGGAGCTCCAGATATGGCTTTCCCTCGTATGAATAATATTTCATTCTGGTTATTACCACCATCTTTACTTTTACTTGTATCTTCAACTTTAATTGAAGCAGGAGTTGGGACCGGTTGGACAGTATACCCTCCATTAAGTAGTATTCAAGCACATTCAGGACCTGCAGTAGATTTAGGTATTTTTAGTTTACATTTATCTGGTGCTGCATCTATTCTTGGATCAATTAATTTTATTACTACTATTTTCAATATGAGAGCACCTGGAATGACTATGCATCGTTTACCTTTATATGTATGGTCAGTTCTAATTACCTCTTTTTTATTATTATTATCTTTACCAGTATTAGGAGCTGCTATTACAATGTTATTAACAGATCGAAATATGAATACTACATTTTTTGATCCAGCTGGAGGAGGAGATCCTGTATTATTCCAACATTTATTTTGGTTTTTTGGACATCCAGAAGTATATATTTTAATTTTACCAGCATTTGGAATTGTTAGTCATGTTTTATCTACTTATTCTAGAAAACCTATTTTTGGTTATTTAGGAATGGTTTATGCTATGATGTCTATTGGATTCTTAGGATTTATTGTATGGGCACATCATATGTATACTGTAGGATTAGATATTGATACTCGTGCATATTTTACTGCAGCAACAATGATTATTGCAGTTCCAACAGGAATTAAAATTTTTAGTTGGATTGCAACTATGTGGGGAGGTTCTATTAAATTAGATACTCCAATGTTATTCGTAATTGGATTCTTATTTTTATTTACAATTGGAGGATTAACTGGAGTTGCATTATCAAATTCAGGTATTAATGCTATTTTACATGATACATATTATGTAGTAGCACACTTCCACTATGTATTATCAATGGGAGTAGTATTTGGTATTTTTGCTGGTTGGTATTACTGGATTGGTAAAATTACTGGATTAACATACCCTGAAATGTTAGGGCGTATTCATTTCTGGTTATTATTTATTGGAGTAAATTTAACCTTCTTTCCTATGCACTTTTTAGGACTAGCTGGAATGCCACGTCGTATTCCAGATTATCCAGATGCATTTGCAGGATGGAATGCACTTGCTTCTTTTGGATCATATTTTTCTGCATTCTCTGCACTATTCTTCTTTTATATCGTATATGTAACATTAACTAGTGGAGAAGCATTCAAAAATTCACAATATAAAATTAACTAAATTTTAAAAATATTTAATTTTTTATTTTGAAACGATTTTAAATATGAAAATAATTTTTTATGTTTTAAAACTTTTAATTTAATATATTAACAATTATATCTAAATATTATATAAAATTTTATAAAAATATACAAATAGATATATATAATAAAATTTATATTATATTTTAAGATATATATATATACAAATAAAATAACTAAAATAGTTTAAATATTTTTTAAACTTTTTGTTTTTATAGTAAAGTAAATAATAATTGAATTATTTCTATAAAAAACAAAACTAAATTATTTTTATTAATTTAATTCAAATTAATATCAATAATAATACTTTTACAGTAAAATCTGACATTTCAATTATTGAAGCATGTCGATTTGTAGGGATACAAATCCCAAGATTTTGTTATCACGAAAGTTTATCAATCTCTGGTAACTGTCGTATGTGTTTAGTTGAACTTGATAGCGCAGAAAAATTAGTTATTGCTTGTTTAACAACAGTTGAATCAAATTTTAATATTTTAACTGATACAATTGCTGTAAAAAAAGCACGTGAAAATGTGTTAGAAACTCTTTTATTAAATCACCCATTAGATTGTCCTATTTGTGACCAAGCTGGTGAGTGTGATTTACAAGATCAAACTAAAATTTTTGGTAATTATTTAAATAAAATGTATTCAAAAAAAAGAGGTGTTGAAGATAAATATTGTGGATCATTAATTAAAACAATTATGACTCGATGTATTCATTGTACTCGTTGTGTACGTTTTGGATCAGAAATTGTAGGAGTTGATATTTTTGGTACTTTAAATCGAGGAAATATGACAGAAATTGGTGCATATACTGAAACTATTTTTGATTCGAATATTTCAGGAAATGTTATTGATTTATGTCCAGTTGGAGCTTTAACTTCTAAACCTTATGCATTTAAAACTCGTCCATGGGAATTACGATCTACTGAAAGTATTGACTTAACTGATAGTTTAGGTAGTCAAATTTTAGTAAATTATAAAGAATCATCAATTTTAAGAATTTTACCAAAAACAAATACTTATTTAAATGGAAATTTAATTTCAGATACTACAAGATTTTCATATGATGCTTTAGAAAATAATCGTGTATATAATGTATATTCCGCAAATTCTAACAATTTAGAACTATTATCATGGAAAAAATTTTTAAACATTTTTAATAATTTAAAAAGTAAAAAAATAACATTATTAGTAAATGAGCAATTAGATTTAAAAACAATAAATACATTAAAATTTTTAATGACACTATATAATAATATTAAAGTACGTTCACATTCTCGTTTTAATGAATTTACTAATTTTTATAATTTTATTAATTTATCTAAAAACACTTTCATTGAAGAAAAAAATAATTTATGTATTTTATTAGGTTCAAATTTAAAAACAGAAAACGCAATTTTAAATACTAAAATTCGTTTACAATCTTTAGAAAATAACTATAAATTATATTCATTAGGTAATAAATATAAATCAAAATCAACAATGTCATTCATCAATTTACATATGGAAGATACTTTATCTTTTTTTGAAGGAAAATCTAAAGAATTATCAAAAACTTTATTAACATCATATTGTCCAAAAATTATATTTGGAGAAGGATTTAAAAAACGTTTTTATTCTTTAAATACTTTTAAAGAAAAATTTTTAAAATTTAATTTTACTATCAAAACTTTAGTAATTAATTCATCAGCTAATACTGAAGGAAATTTCTTTTTTGGTATTAAATCTTTAAATTTAAAAGATATTAATATGTCAGATTCATTATTTTTTTTAAATATTAATGATAACATTTTAATTCGTAAAATAATTTATAATTACAAAAATTTAGTTTTTCTTTTTAATACACATTTTTTTTCATTTTTAAGAAAAAATTTAATAATAGTTCCTACTGCTTCTAAATTTTTTGAAACTTCTGGAATTTATATTAATATGTTACAAAATATTCAAAAAACAAGTAAAATTTTTAATCCAGTTAATAACTTAAAAGATATTAATTTTTTTATTACTAAATTATTTAACTTACCAAAAAATAATTTTAAATATTTAAACTTTATTTTAGAAACTATTAACACTTCAAATTTATATTTTTTAAAAAATAAAACTATTCTTACTTATTTAACTTTAGTTAATAAATTTAAAAATAATACTTTTCATAAAGTATCATTACATCCTTTAAAATTTTATTTACAAAATTTAAATAAAACTGATACTTTTATTAAAAATTCATATTTTATGAATTCATATCTTTTACACAAAAAATAATTAACTTAATCTAATTTTATAAAAAAATGATTTTTACATCTATTTACAATATTTCTCCAGTAGAACAATTTATGATTTTACCTTTAGTACCTCTTTTTGATTCTATTAATTTAAGTATTAATAATGTTTTTGTATTATTAGTTCTTATTTTCTTTTTTGTATTTTTTATTATTAGTTCTTTATTAAATAATTTTGATTTATTTAAAAATAGTAATAATTTATTTATTAAACCTAATCGTTGGCAATCATTAATTGAATTAATTATTAAAGCAGGATTAAATATTACTAATGATAATATTAACTCAAAAACTGCTCAAAACTATATTCCATTAGTGTTTACTATTTTCTTTTTTTTATTAGTATCAAATGTTTTAGGATTAATTCCATGCAGTTATACAATTACAAGTCATTTAATTGTAACTTTTGCTATTAGTTTATTCTTATTTATTGGTATTAATATTATTTGTTATAGAAAACATCAATTACATATTTTCAGTTTATTTTTACCACAAGGAACAAGTACAGGACTTGCATTTTTATTAGTTCCAATTGAATTTATTTCATACGTATTTAAGCCAATTAGTTTATCAATTCGACTTTTTGCTAATATGATGGCAGGGCATACATTATTAAAAGTAATTGCAGGATTTGGATGGACATTAATGATGTTAGGAAGTTTTATTTTTTTAACTTTACATTTAGTACCAGTATTAATTTTAATTCCATTATTTGTACTAGAAACAGCAGTAGCGATTATTCAATCTTTTGTATTTACTGTATTAATTTGTATTTACTTAAATGATGCTATTAATTTACATTAATTTGTTAAAATAATAACATCATTTATTAAAAATTTTCTACTATTTTTTTCATTAAAATTTAAATCAAATTACATTACAATTTTTTTAATATAACTTTTAAAAAATTTATGACAAAGCATAATAAACAAATTCACGGATTTCATTTAGTAGATCCTAGCCCTTGGCCTTTAATTTCAGCATTTTCGGCATTTATGACAACATTTGGGGGAGTTTTATATATGCATGGATATTCAGGTGGTAGCTTTTTATGGCGTTATGGATTATTAATGATTTTATTTTGCATGTTTGTTTGGTGGAGAGATATCATTCGTGAAGGAACTTATGAAGGACAACATACTAAACAAGTTCAAAAAGGTCTTCGTATGGGAATGATCTTATTTATTGTATCTGAAATCATGTTTTTTTTTGGATTCTTTTGGGGATTTTTTCATTTAAGTTTTAATCCAAGTATTTTTCTTGGAGGTGTTTGGCCACCAATGTTTTTAACAGTTTTAGATGCATGGAAAATTCCATTATTAAATACTATTATTTTATTAACATCAGGAGCAACTGTTACTTGGGCACATCATTCAATTGTTTGGGGATCAAAAGATAATGCAATTTTAGCTTTAATTGCAACTGTAATTTTAGCAATTGTTTTCACATTTCTTCAAGGATTAGAGTATGTAACAGCACCATTTACTATTAGTGATGGAGCATATGGATCTGTATTCTATATGGCAACAGGGTTCCATGGGTTTCATGTATTTATTGGAACATGCTTCTTATTTGTATGTTTATTAAGAGTATATTTTAATCATTTTACTCGTGAACATCATTTTGGATTTGAAGCAGCAGCGTGGTATTGGCATTTTGTTGACGTTGTTTGGTTATTCTTATTTTTAACTATTTACTGGTGGGGATCTTAATAAAATAATATTTTATTAAAAATCGATATTTTATTTTTAAAATATCTACAAAAATTTATTTTAATTGTTAAATTTAACAATTTAAATTTTTTTATTTAAGAATATTATTTTTTTTAATTTCCCAAAAACAAGGTAAATTTTTAATAAAATTATGAACATTAGAAGGGTTTGATACATTTTCAAAATTAAAATACAAATAAGTATTAAACTCTTTTAAATTAACATTATTAAAAAAATGATCTACTAACATATTTAACTCAGGCAAAAAAAAAATAGGCAATTTAAGATTAAAAGTACCCTTTTTTGAAATTGAATCAATATTTGTTTTATTTTTCGCATTTAAATAAATAAAATGTTTAAAAAAAGTATTTGAATTTAAATACATAAAAAAGTTGAAAATAAAACTATTAATATCATCTTCTGTTTCAAAACGTAATTGTAAAGAAGAATTAACCTTTTTATTTTTATCTAGATTTACATTAATAAATGGTTTTAGCCCTGTTTGCAAAAAAAGAATAAAAAACATTTTTTTTTCTAATTTTTTAATAAAATTTTTTGATGTTGAAGAATTCGGAATTAGACTAGTTAATTGTTTTAATGGAATATCCAAAATAATTGAATTTATTTTTGGAGTTTTTAACGAGTCAAATGTATTATATTTATTCATTAAATCACATTTAGAAAGATAATTATTATAATGATAAGCACAAGATTTCATAATTAAAAGTTATAATATAAAGTAGTTGCAAAATTAAAAAAATTTAAAAAATACATCGGATATACTCCAAGTAAAATAACAAAAAAGCACATAGGTAATAAAATTAAAAATTCTTGTTCATTTAAATCTTTAAATTTTAAAGTAAAATCTGATTGTAAATTACCAAACATAATTCGATTATATAACCATAATGAATATGCTCCTGAAAAAATTACACTTAGTGTACTAATAATCCCAGCAAAAATATTTTCAGAATAAATTCCTAATAAAATTAAAAACTCTCCAATAAAACTACTAGTTCCTGGTAATGCAATATTTGCCATTGTAAAAACTAAAAAAAATCCTGCATATAATGGCATTACTGAAGTTAAACCACCATAATAATGTAATATACGACTATGATAACGGTTGTATAATATTCCAATTAAAAAAAATAGTGATCCTGCAACAAAACCATGACTAATACTTTGTAATAAAGCTCCTTGTAGTCCAATAACATCAAAGCTAAATAATCCCATCACAACTAAATTCATATGAGCAATTGATGAATAAGCAACAATTCGTTTTAAATCTGTTTGACGAATTGCATTAAAAGATGCAAAAATAACACCAATTAAAGATAAAGTATAAACAAGAGGAGTAAAAAATTCAGACGCTTCTGGAAATAAAACTAGATTATAGCGAACAAACCCATAGACACCTAGTTTTAACAAAATACCTGCTAAAAGCACAGATCCGGTAGTTGACGCTTCAACATGAGCTTCTGGTAACCAAATATGAAATGGAAACATAGGAATTTTTGAAGAAAAAGAAATAAAAAATCCTAACCATAATAATTTTTGTTCTAAATTAGTTAAATAAAATTTAATATTTGATAAATATTCAAAATTAAAAGTTCCTGTTATTGAATAAATATATAAAATTGAAATTAATAGTAACACTGAACCAACAATTGTATAAAAAAATAATAAATATGCAGCACGAATTTTACGTTCACGTGATCCCCATAATCCAACTAAAAAATACATTGGTATTAAAATAGCTTCAAAAAAAATATAGAATAAAAATAAATCCATTAATGAAAAAACAATTAATAAAATTAATTCAATTAAAAATAATGCAATTAAATATTCTTTTAATAAATTTTCCTTTTGTACAAAAAGAATACATAAAAAACATAAAAATGAAGTTAGAAAAAAAAACAAGATAGAAATTCCATCTAATCCAAATAATAAATTTAAATTTAAAATATTAAAATTTAAAAAGTTTAAATTCGATACAAATTGAAAACTAGTTATAGTTGTATCAAAATAAATTAAAATCAAACAAGATAAAAAAAGAACTAATCCTGAAGAAATTAAAGAAATAGTTTGTAATAAATTTCGATTATTACCATTTATAAAAAAAAATGATAATAAAGAAGTTATTAAAATAATAAAAATAAGATTAAGTATCATAATCATTTCAAAAAAACGAAAATTTTAAAAATTATAAAAAAATATATATAAAGATGAATAATGGGATTTGAACCCATATACTAAGAGTCACAGTCTAATACTTTAACCTAGTTAAGCTATATTCATCAAAAAATTTAGATTAAAAGGATTCGAACCTTTAAATGATCGTATCAAAAACGATTGCCTTACCTAGTTTGGCTATAATCCAAAAAACCTAAGGTTAGAAAGGGAATCGAACCCTCTTAAAAAGATTTGCAATCTTCTACATGACCATTATGCTATCTAACCTTTAATCGATTCAAAATTTATTTTATAAAAGTATCTAAAAGCGGATTTGAACCACTGACACAAGGATTTTCAGTCCAATGCTCTACCACTGAGCTATTCAGATATTAAATGCGAATAATGAGATTTGAACTCATACCCTTTGCTTGGAAGGCAAATAATCTACCATTAATATATATTCGCTATAGACCTAAGTAGAATCGAACTACTGACACTACGCTTATCAGGCGTATACTCTAACCGCTGAGCTATAAGTCTCAAATTTTTAAACTTTCCACTTTAGACGGGATTCGAACCCACAACCTTATGGTTAACAGCCATTTGCTCCACCCTTGAGCTACTAAAGAAAAGTATTAAAATTGATTAAATTTAAAGTATAACTGTATTTACGTTTTATAGGACTCGAACCTATAACCTATAGCTTAGAAGGCTATTGCTCTATCCAATTAAGCTAAAAACGTAAAATAAATTATAAAAATATAAGCAACAATGGATTTGAACCAATAACCTTTTCGTTGTAAGCGAAATACTCTACCATTGAGTTAGTTACTTTATTTTTAATCTTAAAAACATACCTATTATTGGACTCGAACCAACACCTTTAATAAAAGAATAAATTTTAAGTCTATCGCGTCTACCAATTCCGCCAAATAGGTTTTATTTTATTAACTGCGAGGGGGACTCGAACCCCCAATCCATAAGAATTAGAACCTAAACCTAACGTGTATACCAATTCCACCATCACAGTATTTTCTTGAAATTTTAAATTTAAATCCTTATAGGATTGTAAAGATAGGAATTGAACCTATTTCTTTGGATTATGAGCCCAACGAGTTAACCAATACTCCACAATACAAAAGATAATAAATTTGAAAATAGAAATAGTAGAAATTTGTAATTTTATAAAAATTATATTTATTTAATTTTTAAAAAACTGTTTCCCACTAAATAGTATCTCATTTTTTAGAAATATAATAAATATAATTTTAATTTGTTTTAATATATTGTAAATATATATATATTTATACAAAATTTTAAAGACTGTTTCCCACTAAATAGTATCTCATCAATAAAATTTATAATAAATAATATTATAAAATTATTTTAATTATTTTATTCCAGCCGCACGTTCCCGTACGACTACCTTGTTACGACTTCATCCCAGTAATAAACCTTAAACTTATTAAAATATATAATTTATTCTTTAAAAAATTCCAATAGAATTAATTAATTCATAAATTTATAAGTTAACTTCATTTAAAATAAATATCCGGCATGTGACGGGCGGTGTGTGCAAGATCTAAGTACAAATTCACCGAAGCTTGCTGATCTTCGATTACTCGTGATTCCAACTTCATATAGACGAGTTACAGT
>JACCDZ010028405.1_pt1 | contig 34541 bp, 35 predicted proteins | sample 7449551 | NCBI WGS metagenome assembly JACCDZ01 (sample SAMN15323452, study PRJNA562643) | freshwater metagenome | isolation source: river surface water | place: USA:Blue River Watershed | collected 2017-08-18 | reverse complement strand
GAAGCTGGAGAAAAGAAATATAATGTTCTTAGAAATAAAGCTATGGCACAATCAGAGATAATAGAAAAATTAAGCAATCTTGGATTTTTTACAACTGACAGACTTGTTTATAAAGTTGGATCAAGAAAAATGAATCCTGAAGTTGTAAAATTGATTAACAACTTACTAATTTATACTGGTAATGTTGAAAAAAGTAAATTAAATTCTGAAATATTTGATACTATAACAGAGCGTGGGGTAAAGGACTTTCAAATGAAAGCTGGTGCTAAATTGCAAGACGGTAAAATCGGAAGAGAGACTAAAGGTCTTATTAATGGTTATGCTCAAGCATTGAAGCAAAAATATGCTCAAGGTCCATTATCTTCTGTAGGTAGTACATCATTTATGGATACAAATCCTAATAATGTGTCTTCTGTAAAATAAATGGATTAATATGTCAAAATTATTAAATTATAGTCAATTTATTTCTGAAAATAATTCAAATTCAGAATATAATATTGATAATGTAAATGAATCTGTTTATACAGATAAAACCTTGATGGAATATGTACATTCTGAAATGTATAATAAATTGGTTAAAAGAATCTTAGGTACACCTAATACTGACTTAAATACGATTATTACGCCAGAAAATGGAACTACGAATTTTAAGGCTAAAGATGTATTTAATCCAATGTGGAATAGTATTGAAAAATATACTAATCCGAATTACACAGATTTCCCTGCTAGTGTTTTAAAGGAATTGGAGAATGAATATAGAACAGATAAAAATATATTAGATTCAATATCTATTCCAAATATAGGTAGTGAAAGTTATGTAATGGCATCTGCTAGTGAAAATTTGAAAAATCCTTCAAATGTTGTTAAATTACTTTCTGAAAATAAATTAGTTGATTTATTAAAATCCAAAGGTATATTTGATAAGTTGAATAGTTCACAAAGAGATGTTTTTGAAAAAATTAGCAATAAAACTAAATTCATTCAAGACCTCAAATCCTCACTGACTTCAAGAAATTTTGATCCCAAACTAGGATTATCACCAGATATTTTATCAGGATATTCTAATACGCCAGGTTTTAAAATTTCAAAAGGTTCTAGCTCTTCATTTGATAGTAATAACATAGGAAATTATATCATCAGAGATATTTCTTTACTCGCATATAAATACTATGTAGAGGGATTGTCTGAAATAATTTCAGAAAATATCATTGAAGATGTAAAATCCGATGATAAGAAAGCCACTACTGATGTATCAGTAGATACTAAACCTAAATCTACAAGTGTAAAGACAAGACGGGCTAGTGTGGATGCTCCTTCTACCACATCTTTCAATCCAGATAATCTGAAAAACTTTGGTTATTAAAGATATTCTATAAATTTTTCAACCCTCTTCTGATAATTTCAAAAGAGGGTTATTTTTTTGATATATACATTCAAACTTAATTTATACCTGTGATTACACGATATAACAAATTCAAAGAAAGTAAATTAAACGAAATAGCTGGTATTTACGATGGATATTACGGTTTGACGCTAAAGGAATTTAGAATGTCTGACTTATATCAAATAACAGCCCTTTCTGCTCAATCTACCATTGAAATTTTTAATGGTAATGAGACATTCCAAGACGCTCTCCTTCCAACATCATCATTATGGGATATGGTTGATGTTGGTTATAAGTCTTGTACAAGCGGTATGATGACTTTACTTGAACATTCTACTAGTCAGACAGACGTTGAGGTATATCAGGATTTGTTGTATTTAAAGGAAAACAAAGATAAAGTTAAAAAGGCGGCTAAAATTATTAAGCAAGATATAGAAAACTATAAATCTTATTTAAATACTATTCTTCCAGATCAGATTAAAAATTTGAAGAAAGTAAAAATAGAAAGATCTGATGCGGACTTTACTGATGCAAGTAGTCCAATTGATGTTGTTCAGAAAGAAATTTTAATTAAAACGAGAAAATATAGAAATCCTATTTATATGGTTGGTGTATTTTTAACTAATCTAATGGGTAATTATCAGCCTTCTCAAACATTTTTAGGATTATCTGATTTCGTTAAAAAATATGATATAAGCACATTCCATTCAATCTTTGGGGAAAGTAATGAAATTGATTATTTGACTGAGTTTGAGAGTGTTATAGAAAAGCCTTTTAAGAAATTAGCAGAATCTATACAAGACACATATTATCATATGCGATATTATGATTTAATTCCAGGTGCGGACATATCCTGGAGAGCTACGGTTCTAGTTCATTGTTTGGAGTTACTTATTGATAATTGTATTTTGATAGAAGAAGAAAAGATTAGTTCTAAACTAGCATCTAAATTTGCTAAAGAATTAGAATCATATTCTCCTAACAAAACATGGATTGGATATAATGGTATTCAAGAAGGTGCAATAATAAAAGTGATACAAAAGATACTTCAAGCAATGGGTATATTCAAAGGTGGTATAACTGGAAAATTTGGTGAGCTTACACATTCTGCTATTATCCGTTTTCAAGAAAATTCTATGAATGAAAATGGGAGAAAATTGACTGTGGATGGTAGAGTAGGAAAACAAACTAGATGGGCTTTAGAAAATCTTAGTGATTCTTATATGCCTTATGTTACCGCAAAAAAAGAAGATGAAAAGAAGAAAAAAGAATTAAAGCCAATTAAAAAATCAGATAAAGTTTGGCCTAATGTTGAATCAGATGAAAAGGGTGAACCTAAAGAACCAGTTATAATTTAAACCTCACTATGAAATACATTAAATTATTTGAAGATTTCGATCCATACGAATATATGATTATGTCTCCCAATAATAAGACTAAATTAATTATTGATGAGATAAAAAAAAGAGAGACCAAAGATGCAAATCTTGATTATGTCAAGAACCTCATAGAACTTGGGGCAAACTTAGAATATATTGATGATGTTTTCAGTGAAACTGTTTTACATATAGCATGTAGATTTGAAACTAAAACGGATCTTGTGAAAATGCTTTTGGACTATGGTATGAATCCTAATATAGAAGATGAAGCTGGATTTACGCCTATATTTAGTGTAGCAGAAAACAATAAAGGGATAGATATTGCAAAAACACTTATTGAGAATGGTGCAAATGTAAAGACTATCAAAAGTAAATTTAATGGTGCTACCCCGCTACATTTAGCGGCAGAATATGCTAATCTACCTATTACTGAATTATTTTTGGTTGAGGGTATAAATCCAAATGCACAAGATGATGAGGGTAATACTCCTTTGCATTATGCATTAGAAAGAGAATCTGATGATACTGTACAATTATTATTAGATTTCGGGGCTGATCCAACTATAAAGAATGCTGGTAATTTGAGTCCATTTGATTTATCCAAAGATTTATGGACACCTGCTATCTTTAATTTGTTCCAAGACCATATTTCAGATATAAATAATTCTTAAAATTATGCTGACATCATTCATTGATTTTTTACATAATAAATTGGATAGTAGTCTTAATGAATTAAGATTTAATTATATCTATAAAAGAACTCCAAAGAGATATAAAGAAAGGGCTAAAGATATTATTGTAAAGTTTGTAACAAGAACAAAAAAGAATAAGTATATTTATCAAACTATAACTCGCTCAAATGGTAATAAGCATAAACAATGGGTAAAGCCATTGAGTGGTAAAATAATAACCCTAGAGAATTTAGACCAGCATGTGATTGCACATTGTAATTGCAATGATTTTAGATATGAGAATGAATGGTTATTATGGACTAAAGATGCTTCAGAAATCATATCTTCTAATGGTGAGCCATTGAAAAAAATGAATCCTAAAAGAATACCCAAATTCTGCAAACATTTATCGGCTATAAAAGAAGATCTTTATAATCGTATAAAAAAAGATTAATCCATAAGATGATATTTTATCTTAATAATTAAGTCATCTATATTCTCTTTATTATCATAATTGTTTAAAAGATCCTTACAAAGAGTTTTAAGTTTTTCATATTTTTTGTGAGTTTCCATTAATTCAAACTTATTACTCTCGTATTCTTTACTTTCATTAAAATAAATCTTTTCTAGCTCTCTTACTTTTCTAGCGTAATTCATAGTATGTAATTATATTTACTTGATATATACCTTAAATCATAAAAAGTTTAAGAATGAAAAATATAACCCCATTTAGTTTATTTGAAGCATCATCTGGTGAGTTCAAGCCTTTATTAAATACAATTGAGTATTTGCAAGGTAAGGAATGTGTATTTATAACAACATCAAATAGATGGGATAAAGAAATACCTAAATCATCAGAATTAGCCGAAGTTATGGCTTCTATGATTGATCCAAAACCTAGAATATTTGATGCCTTTAAATTAAAAATTCATCCATGTGAAGGAAATGTTTCACATAGAGATGGGAATCACTGTGGTGAACGAAAGGCAGTATTAGATGATAAAGAAAAAAACCCAGGTGGTTTTATGAGATGTTGGGCATCTTTGAATAACCCAGATGATGAATTGTGGAGAATTTCTAAAGCTATTTATGAGGCGGATGCTGTTGTGTTTTTTGGTTCAATTAGATGGGGTTCAATGAATGCAACTTATCAGAAATTGTTAGAACGATTAACATGGATTGAAAACAGGCAATCATCATTAAAGGAATCTAATCCAGTAAAAGGTAAGGAAGCGGGTCTCATAGTTATAGGGCATAATTGGAGGGGGAAGGAAGTTTTAGAGCAACAAAAATCAATACTTGATATGTTTGGTTTCAAAACTCCAGACGAATTATTTTTTAATCATCAATGGACGAGTGATATGTATGATGAATCTATGAACGGTTATCAAAAGGATTCGACAGATTTTGATTTGAATATTATTGATTTAAAGAAAGATTATGAGCAAGAATAAAGAATGGTCATTTGTTTCTAATGAACCTGAATTATTGAATTTATTTGGGGGTTGGGAAAATCGTAAAAGTGGGCAAATGACAGAACAACATTTACAAGCAAAACCATCAAATGCAGAACTACCCACTCTTGATGTAGGTAAGATTTTTTTAGATGAAATAAAGAAATTTCATAGTATTGAAAGTGGTTTTAATATTGAAAAAATTAGAGACTTAATTATAAATGTAGTTGGTGTAAATTTGAATTGTCAATTTTTTGTTGTTACGACTCCTTGGAATAACTTAAAAAGTTTTACATTCTACTCACCTATAACACCAGAGGGATTTCAAAAATTTGCTTCAATAATAAGAGGTAATTTGGAATTAGGTAAAAGAGGAACACCTGATAATCCACAGCCATATTGGGTATGGAATACTTTGACAGTAGATGGATTAGAAAATGTCGAGAAGATGGGTCCACCTATTTTAGTAGAATATGATGGAAAACAATATTATGATTATCTCGTAAATTTCTTTATTAAAACAAAAAATCCTATTTTTATAAAACGATAGAATAAAATAGATATATAGAGTATCACAAAAAACATTTATTTATTATGAAAAAAATGAAATATCTACTTGGATTAAATGAGTACGCATATAATATGCCAGCGGCTGAACCTGAAACTAAACCAGCCCCCAAAGAAGTACCCACAGAAACTCCAGATAGAACTCCAGAGAGACCATCACCCTTTACTCCACCTCAGCCGAGCATTAACCCTGTTCCTAAGAACTGGAAGGCAGAACTGAAAAAGTGTATTGATCGTTTTAATTCTTTATACAAATCTGATCTTGGATCCGCAGTTAAAGAAGGTTTGGAAGAACTTCCATCTTATGGCAAGTTTAAGAAAAGCTTACCTAGACCCGATCAAATGCAATTTCAACGCATGGGTATGGAAGCTATGCAAACAATGATGGAGATAGGTAGAATTGAACAAGAAAACTTTTCTGATGAAGAACTTGAAAATATAGCTAGAGAAATCGTCAAGAAGATTATTGATGGTTCGGCTATGATGAAAAAAGGACCTCAATTTTCTGATTTGGAATTTGATGTAGAATTTGTTAGAGATCCTGAAAGTAATTTAGGTGGAGATGTACCTAAAGCTGAAAAGGGTAAAGAAGAATCAGATGAAGATATTAAACTTGCTATTAGCAAAAGAGAGATAATAAATGCCTTGACACAAGGATTTGCTTTGACAAGCCAAGGTCGTATGTTTGATGAGGATATGGAAGAACTTGTTGATCAAATAAATTCAGATTTGCTTGAAAAATATTTCAAATTTATGAGAACAAGTTTAGAGTCTCATAAGTATATGGATGTTGAAATGTTTAAGCAAATGATGGAATATATGCAAATGATGCAAGACCAACAAGGTGGAAAAATGAGTGGTGGTGGCGGAGCTATTGTTCCAGCAAGAATGCATATAGTCTATAAAGACGGTAAGCCTATTATTGAAGTTAAAGCATTTTGTTTAATCTTGGCAATTCAAGAGATGATTAAGGGTGTATTTGAAGTGATTTCTCATTTTGGTATGAGATATGATGACGATAAGTTAGCAAGAATTAAAGCAAAGACTGAAAACTGGTTTAAGGAACAACAGGGATTTGTTTATGGCCCTATGATTGTAAACATATTTAGAGAGTTCTTTACGGAAGTCGAGAATAACCTCATTAAAAAAGGCGTTATCAATGAACATGATGAAACTATGATGTATAATCTTTTGCGTGATTTGTATGATCAGCAAATAACACCTGATGCTATATTTATGGATTTATTTAAAAGAATATTTAATGAAGAAATAGATAGGGATATGTGGCCAATTGAAGAAGTTTCTAAAATTTATGCAAATGCTATGGGTGCTTCTTCAGAAGAGCCAGAAATGGAAGAACCGAGATATGAAGAAATGCCTGAACCTGAAATGGAAGATGAAATAAGCAAGATACAAAAAAGAGCAAAAGAAACTGAATCCAAACTTACATTGGATCAACTTTTAGATAAAATTTCTGAACTTGGTTTTGATTCTCTTACCGATGAAGAAAAAGACCTCTTAAAAAAATATTCACAAAATATGTCAAGAGTAATAAACTTTGAAAAGTTTAATATTCTACTAGAATACAGAAACAGATTCTAAACAAAAAGCCTATCTTTTGATAGGCTTTTTTTATGAACATAATTGCCAAATTATCTATATTATTAAAAAGAAATGTATATGCAAGTTTCAGAAGAAATGCACGCTTATTTTAATGCTTCTCTATGGCCAGTAGAGAAGAAAAAACTAGTTGAATTAGCTAATTCATCTAAAGGTGAATTTATTATCGAAATTGGGGTTTTGAAGGGAGAAACTACTAAATACCTTGCAGAAAATACAAATAAACGCATTATTGCTATTGATCCGTATGAGATGATAGATAATGATAATAAACTAGCAAGAGATAAGTTTTATGAGAATTGTGCGGAGCATTTACAATCAGGTAGAATAGCACACCTTGAAAAAAAATCTTATGAAGCACATATAAACTTAACAAAATATGTTTTGAATAACTGTGCTTTAGTTTTTATAGACTGGGATGCAAATGGAGAGCAACATTTAAGAGACTTTATAGATTATACCCCATACATAGCTGAAGATGGATATATGGCTGTTCATGACTTTTTTGATATGGGTACAGTAGAAAAACATAAGCACATATCATATGCTATTGGGGAATATATGAAACACATTGATAAAGAATTAATATGGAACTCTATGCTTTATTATCCAAAGCATTCACACATGTCTGATATTATGCTTCATTATGGTGGATCACCTGATTTCTTTTATGTGAACAGAAGCAGGGGATTATTGTGGTGTTCCCCTAATAAATAATTTACTCTATTCGTCTTATTGGACTTTCTTTATCTTGGGCTGTAACTTTGTATATTGAAACAGCTATACCGTCTTGCTGTAATTCATCTCTTAGTTCTATAAAATCATCGATATTTTTCTGGTCATCATCTAAAATATCTATTTGAGTTAGTTGTGGAAAGTCCTGTATGACATTTTTGATTCTTATGTTTTTTGTATAATGAAGTTGATCTTTCATTTGAAATTCATCTACCTTAATATTCAAAAAATTCAGAACATCTGAAACTTCAGGTTTTAGTTTTAGTAATCTATTGGTTAATAGAACCACCCAGCAGTTTTTATCTTCTATATCTCGTTGTAATCGGATTTCAACATCTTTTATAGTTTTAATGTCAAATACATTCATATCTAAACTCTCTGGTTTAGACCACCAACCGACATGGGGATATTTCATACCTTTCTTTTTAGCCCATAATAATTTACCGATTTCGGGCATTGGAGAATCTATAATAGTGCCGTCAAAATCGTAAAAGGCAATTCTAGATATGTTTGTTTTATCCTTATTCAGAATTTCTTCCATCTCATAGAGTCTTTTAATATACTTCATATTGTAATTGATTATTTAAGTTACTGTATATATTTTTATTTTCATTTGGTTATTTCAAAATTTTTTATTATGTTTGTATTAAGAAATAACGATAATAACAATAACTAATTAAAGGAAATGACTATGTTAACGCACAGCGGCATATTAATGCTTAAAAAAGGAACTAAAACTGGCGGACTTTTTTTTCACCAAAATCTAAGTCCTTATGATTTCCCAAAGCAATTGTTTGGATTCATTTCAAAAATGAAAGAACAGAAATTCAGTAATCAATTTAATACTTATTTTGACAATGTTCAAATAGTTGAAGAAGATTCCATAATCAATGAACAAGACAGAAAAATCGTTCCGAATGTTGAAGAAGGCGATACTTGGATTAAATTGTCTCATATACATAAATCTAATGAATTGGATTTGGTAGATATTCTCTTTTCTGCTTCTTTTTCGGAATTACCAGATATATCTAAAAGTATTGATCCAGAAGAAGAATCTGATTTCAGTTTAACAAATCACCTTTATATTGTAGATTTAGAAGAACGCACAGTATCATTCTTTACAGGTGGTATTGGATATAATTTCAATCGTTCTCTTGTATATGAACAGAAATTTGAAGATTTCGTTGATAACGAAGAAGAAAATATAAATGTTTTACTAGAACGATACAATGCCCTATTACAGTTAAAAGAAAACGAATTGAATGAAAGATGGAATTAAAAGAAAAAGGAATTATTCACAAGAATAATTCCTTTTGTGTATTATATGTTTTTGACTTATTTCAAAATAGCATACCCAGAAACCGATTTAGCACCGCATTTAAGCAAAGCATCACATGCTTCTCTTAATGTTGTACCAGTTTCAGCATAATCATCAATGATTGCAATGTTCTTGCCCATAATCTTATTCTCAAGTGATGGATTTACTCCCAAGAAACCTTTGACATTCGCCTTATCATCCTTGCCAATCTTCTCAATATCAAAATCTCCGAACTTAAACATTCTAGAAATCTTTTTATCAATGGTTTCGCTAGTTGTTTTAACATCATCTCTGGTTTTTGTCAAATAAATAAGGTTTTTCAATACCATGGGCTTTCTACCATCTGAAAAATCTATTTTATCTACCAAATCCCCAGCTAAGTTGGTTTTCATAGTTTTGATCGTTCCAATAACATCAAAATTTTTATCAACCATATGCTCTGAGAACATCTTTGCGGCTTGATTGATAATATGACCCGCTTTTGTGTTATTGAGCGTCTGTACAGCCCCTAAAGTGCCTTTAAGCCGTCTTATATCGGGATTAACTAATCCACGGTTATCTGGCTCCATTCCAGCTGAACTGAAAAGGCATATATTACATCCATTCTCCAAAAGAATTTCCTCTATTTGGTATTGCTCTTTTAAGGAATCTTGCTCAATAGTTGAAGACTCGCTTAATAGTGTCAAAAATTCTTTAAAATTTCTCATAGTAAAAAGTTTAATTGTTTAGATATATATATCGTGATTTTGTAGTAAAAATTATAGTTATCCGAAAATTCTTTTGAATGGCGTAAAATACGATTTCACTAATCAAAAAATATAACATAAAGATATGAAAAAATACTTCCTATTATTTGAAGAGTTTTCTCCGAAAGAAACAGATTCCGTTGACGAATGGGATATTCCTACCTCTAAGAATTGTGCTGTTAAAACAATCAAGTTCGTTGATGAAGATGGCGTTGAAATGATTTATACTCAGGACGAAAGTGAGGGTCAATTGGTTGGTGATGTGTATTATACAAATAACGATAATAACGGCTATTCTTTTGATTTGCATAGACAATGGATTGATGAGAATTTAGGTAATCACCTCATGAATTACCTTCAGAAGAATTATTCACCATATAATTTCCCATTGAAAGAAATCTTAACTATAGAAGTTTCTTTATTAGCTGAAGGTGGTAAGAAGCCATTTACATTGATATATGAATATAATGGTAAAGTTTATAAGTTAAAAACAAAAAGATATTTACCCCTAAATTAAAAAAAGCCCCATTTGGGGCTTTTATATTATTATTTCACCTTTAATTTTCGTTATAGATGCAAAATCAGATTTTTTGAATTTCTTATTTGATTTCTGTTCTTTTATTATTAGATCTCCATCTATTTCTTTAGCCAGATTGTCAATGTTTACCAGTTCATTCCTTTCTGCAATATAATCTCCAAATACCTTTTCGGGTCCAAATTCTAAAGATTTCAAGAAACAATCACTTACATCAAAATCTTCATGTACTATACGTGGGCATCCTTTAAGTGATCTTAATTGATTATTGGATATATCTAATGTTCCAAATATTTCTTCGGGTAAGCCCTCTAGGGATTGTAATTTATTACCTGATAAAACGACATTACCCTTTATACTATTAAAATTAACTGGTATAACCTTCATATTTTCCCATATTATACTAACTTTTTGGAAAACATCAACACTTAAATCATCAAGTATTTTATAATCAACTATCAGCATCTTTTGTAAAAATTCCTTAACCTGCTCTTTAGTTTTTGCCTTTTTGTTCATCCACCATTCAAATTCAATAAGTGAGGACAATAATCCATCACTATTCCGTAATTCAAAATAGCTTTTATCTTCGGGGGCAAAATTCTGTAGTTTCCCATCTGTATCAAGATAGAAGAATGTGTCTAAATAAGGATATGCCTTAAATTTGAAATTTTTTAATGTGACGGTAAACCGCTTTATAATTTCTTTACCTTTATGTATGAATATATCGCTATTAAATGGTTTGGTATCGTCTTTAGCCCTATAATAATATCCTTGTGAATTAGCCCAATTGTGAAGAACTCTTTTCCAACCTGGATCAACCGCATATACCCTATCCATTACAATACTACCATCATCTGTATTCCATAGCAAAGCTCTGCTGAGTATTTTGTTATCTTCATTTTTCAAAACAACACTTGAGACTTTATCTGGATTATAAGCATAAATATCAAGATATTCTTGAGTTGATTCAAATCTCATACAATTTGTTGCATAATCTCCAACTTCAGCTGCAACATTTTTAATCAAAAATGATTTCCTTAGATCTTCACCTTTTAAGATTACAGGATCGGCTTCTTTTTCAAGATAGATTGATTTATAGGAAGTGACAAACTTTTCAATGTCTGTAGGATTATACTTGTTGTTTATTTTCTTAACAAACTTACCTATCTTCATTTTATCAGAATAATTGAGGTCTCTACCCCTTCTCTTATAGTTAATTTCATCTGGACTTTGACTTAAATATACAACGCTAATATCTTTCAAGTCGCTTTCAGTATCTATGAAATCTTTATCATCAACCATACTTAAAATTTCTTGAGAAATTGGATGATCAATTTGATGTAGGACATCTATAAATTGTGAATCCAACTGAACTAAAGATTCAAGTAATTTACAAAATTGAAATTCAATCAGATTTGTTATCATGTATATTTTTTTACTTTTCTCGTAAGTTTTATTACTTCTGTTTTATCGTCCATTTTTGCGGTTTCTGCTATTTGTCCAGATCGAATAATAGAATCATTGATTTTACCATTTATAGTCTTTGATCCATTCTCAATGTAGCAGTTATCTATAAATGTTTTAACGCCCATTTCTGTGCGAGTTATCTTTGAGTCTTTTACTGAATTAGAAATAATCAGATTACAATCTTCAATATGTGCCTTTGAAATTTTACAATTCCATAGGTTACAATCTTCCAAAATACCTGACGCATTGCAGTTTACTAAATCAACGTCTTTGATTAAGAAAGAATCTTTAAATACAGCACCTTTTATCTGGATTCTAGCAATATCTGTATCATAGTTTATCAGGGCATTGTCAATTCCACCAAATAAAATCAAATCAAATAGTTTTTCTTTCATCAAGGCGAAATATTGTTTAATGATTTCAATATCACCTTTCAAATCAACAAATAATTTGATTTTAGGGAATTTGAGCATAAATACTTCTAAATTTGAAAATGCTCCAATGGATGCTTTATGATCTGCCAATATCTTATTTAGTATGAATAGATTTTCTTCGGTATATTCAGGATTATGTAAACACTCAAAAAGTGTCAAAGCGTTATATTTCATAATATCAAGAATTTCATCAGATTTCTTTTCATATCCTGCACCACCGATTGATCTAAATTCCAAGTAATTATTTTTGATTTTATCAAAATTTACAGAATAGTATTTAGTATTTGGAATTAAATACATATCTTTGGATACACCTTTGACATTTTCAAGATTCATAAATCTATTCACAGGAAAGATTTGTTTTATTCCTCTTGCATAGATATTATTCTCTCTGTTTGGAAATGCTTTGAAAATTTTACTTTCATCGTAGGAAAGAATGAATTTGAGTTTATCTAAATGTGATAGTTTACATGCTAGCTTCACATAAAATTCGTCAAATGAAATATTAATGTGGAAACCACATTTTTCTGTTGTCCAGCCATTTTCAGAAATCCATTTTAGTATTCTTTTAAGGACTATTCGGGCTTCATGATAAGGTAGTGGACCTGTAACAAGCTCTTTCATTTGACCTCCACCTGAAAAATCAGGTATAAGTCTAAAAAGGTTAGATGTAGGTTTAGTGCTAGAACCCATATTTGTTTTTTTATCAATAGCCTTACCTCGACCTAAAACAACTTTCGGCTCTAATTCTTTAGACAGAAGCCTAGCTGCTTCTTGGCGTTCATAATTGGTAAAAAACTCAAATTCAAAGCCTATCCTACAGGCATTTAGAGCTTCGTGTTGTAATTCTGGAGTCATAATAAAAATTATTTTCAACTTTATTTGGAATTAGATATATATATCCGTATATTGCATGTTATTAAACGAATAGTTTAAAAAACATTCGGTATAGTAAATAATAAGTAAAGTTTTTGCAGTTAGTGCCGTAAGGTCAAGTTTTGCAAGTTTTTAAAATTAATTAAAGGAGTCCTGTATGGGAACAAATTTCGACATCTTTGATGTTACCAGTGATGACATCAAAGAAACCAACATCGTTGTATCAGATTCTAATCTGTACAAGCCCTCGCCTGAAAATGGTAGAAACGGAACTTACAATTCTATTGTACGTTTCATTCCTCTCTGGAAAGACGCTAAAAAGTCTATCGTTAATAAGTGGACATATTTTCTTGAAGATCCAATTTCTGGTAAAAAGCGTACCGTAGATTGCCCTTCAACTGAAAATGAGAAGTCTGTATTGAGAGACATGTTCTTCAAACTTTATAAGTCTAATTCAGTTAGAGAAAAGGAATTAGCTGAAAAGTTTAAGCGCAAAAAGTCTTGTTATTCTCTTGTCTATATCGTTAAGGACGAAAACAAGCCAGAACTTGAAGGTAAAATCATGGTCTTTAAGTTTGGGCAAAAGATTTTTGATAAAATCCAAAATGAATTGGAACCACCTCTATTAGGTAAGCCTAGAAAACCATTTGATCCATTTATGGGTCGTCCTTTCTCTTTGATTGTTACAAAGAAAGGTGGGTATACCAATTATGATGATTCTTATTTCTTGGACGAACCTTGGCCATTGAAAATCAATGGTAAGCATATTGACAAAGAAACTATTGAGCCAGATGAGCTGTTAAACTGGTTGAAAGAAAATTCACCAAGTCTTGATTCATATATGTACAAAAAATGGGATGAACAAACCCAAGATTTTGTAAATGAATTCATTAGAAATACAGTACCAAACGGTGCCTTGATTGAGTCTGCTTTGTCGTCTAAAACAAGAGAAGTGGTTATTGAAAATAAACCATCTGCTCAGAAAACATCAGCGTCTTCATTAAACATTGAAGATGATTTAGTATCAACAACTACATCATTAGATGATGATATTAATTTTGATGATGATGACGATGACTTTTACAAAGGCCTTAGTGACGACTAATTGAATTTACTCCACAAGGGGCATAATTTGATTATGCCCCTTATTTTTTAGCAAAAGCAATGAATCAAATCACAAATTTCAAATATGAAATTAAAAATCAAGACTTAAATTCAGATGATATTAAGGTATTTGTACTTGATTCCCTGAAGGAACGCTTTTCAAGTGGACCTAAAACGAAAATTGATTTTTATGAAGATAGGTGGAATTTTGCATGTCCATTTTGTGGCGATTCAAGTGCAGATCACACTAAGAAAAGAGGCAATATTTATCTAACCGATTTTCATTATCATTGTTTTAATTGCGGTGAGCATCAGACTTTAATGTGGTTTCTTAAGAAACTAGATGTTGATGTAAAAAATGGCTCTGTGGTTTCTTTTGTAGAAAAATCTAAACAGGAAAGCGGAGATATAGGATTCTCATCAAATTCATCGGAAAGGATTTCGGATATATTTGGTGAAGATATATTAAATTCAGCTATCCCTAAAGATTTGTTTATGTCTAAACTAAATTTAGTTCCGATTGAAGAAACTAATGTAGGTATGCGATATCTTTTAGGTAGGGAGCAAAGAGATTTTAAGCATTTTGCTTGGAGTCCAAAAAGAAATCTATTGTATATCTTGAATATGGATCACCGAGAACAAAAGATTATTGGTTTCCAGATAAGAACATTTGACGGTAAAGGTCCTAAATATCTGACCTATGAAATGTCCGCAATGTATAAGTTATTGAAGATTAATTATGATGAAAATCTTATGAAAAGATTGGATTCACTTTCAACGACCTTTGGATGTTTATCCGTAGACTTATCTTTACCTATAACTGTTTTTGAGGGACCTATGGATTCTTTTCTAATGCCTAATTCAATAGCACTTAGTTCTTTGCAAAGAAAACCACCCTTTCTTACGAAAGAAATGAGGTTTATGTTTGATTATGATAAACCAGGTATTGAAAAATCTGTCAGTTATTTGAAAGAAGGTTTAACTGTTTTTATGTGGTCTAAATTTTTTACCGAAAACATAGGCATGGAACAATTTTTAGATAAACCTAAGGTTGATTTTTCAGATATTGTTATATACGCTAGAAAAAATAACAAGAAGTTTGATTACAATAAATACTTTACAAATAATTATTTGAATGCTTTATGGATTGGCAAGACAGAAAAGAAGAAAAGATTATAGATTCATTTTATTTAGATGTTCCAGAGGAAAAAATATATTATCCTATAGACTTGATTTGGAAATATAAAGATGGACAACCATTCTCAATTCAGGATAATTGGTCGGTAAATTTTGAAGACGGTAAAGTCAAAGACTTGCCAATAAAAGAAATAAATTTAAAGAGAAAAAATATAAATGGAAGATAAAGATTCAATATTCGACATAGATTCTGATGATACTTCAAAACGAAGTATCTCTGAGGAATTTGAAGAAGAACGTCTTAAATGGAAAGATAAAGTTATTGATATGGCAAATCGGGTTAATAAACTTGATAAAGTTGCTGGACTACAAGTAGATTTATATTCTTCGCGACAAATTATTATTGAACGGATTTCAAAACTTTATCAATATTTGGCTCTTTATAATTCTGTGTATAAGTCTAAGAAAAAGGAATTATTTATTAAGTATACCGTTGATTCTGACATAAAACTAGGTCAGGGAGAGAAAATTATAATGGTTGAAGGTGACTTGGCTGATCTTCAAAAGAAGATTAATCTCATTGAACACCACATAGACTATTATAAAGAAACTGTTAAGAATCTAGATTCTATGCTTTATGGTGTAAGAAATAAATTACAAATTGAACAATTTTTAAGCGGTAAGTAAAAAAATGCAAAATAAATTAGATATATAGAATTTAGAATGATATATAATATCTAGAATATATTCAAAAATAATACATTTCATTATGAAACATGAATCAGAAAACCCAATCAAACTTCAATCTACAGACGCAAATGTAGTTGCTTCTGAAATTGGTAAAAACATGGGTTATTCCATTAAGACACCAAAATCACATTTGTTGTCTTACGATCAATTCGTAAAAGCGGCATCATCAAATGCTCCTGTTGAAACTTCTGAAGAAAAAAAGTCAAAATTACAGTAACTATCTTTTGAGTAATTGAATGCTTGTTAAACTTTCTGAAAATAAAAACTTTCTACAAGTCATAGAATGCACAGATATAGAGTTTAAACAACTTCAAATGTCTTTTAGAAAAAGAGTAAAAAACTGGAGATTTAATCCTCAAGTTAAAAGAAAACTTTGGGATGGATATATTACATATATTGATAGTGCTGGAAGAATACCAGTCGGTCTATGGCATGAATTGACAGAAGTATGTAAAGAGCATGGATTCGCTGTAAATTTCGAAAATTTCGATTTATTTAAGTCGCCTTATACTAAGGAAGATTATCTTTCTTGGATTAATGCGACTTCTTTTTTTGATAAGAGTGGAAATAAAATTGAACCTAGAGATTATCAGATTAATTCAGTTTGGCTTATACTAAAATACAAATTATCAATATCAGAGATCGCAACTAGTGCAGGTAAAACATTGATAATGTATATGGTATTGGCGTTTTTAAGACATAAAGGTCTTTTAAATAAGATGCTTATAATCGTTCCTAACATTTCTCTTATTATTCAGACATACGAAGATTTTCAAGATTATTCAAATAATGATACATCTTTGAATATGCAAATGATTTCTGGTCAGACCGATAAAGAATTAAAATCTGATACCCATGTAGTTATAGGTACATTTCAATCTTTAGTAAAACAAGGTAATGAATTTTTTGAAAGTTTTGATGTAGTATGTGTAGATGAAGCACATTTTACACAGGCAAAGTCTGTAAAGGATACTTTGGCTAAATGTAGGAATGTTATTTATAGATTCGGTTTATCTGGTACTTTGGAAAGGGATGATTTTGCGGAAAGACTTACTCTACAGGCATTTTTAGGACCTTTGATAAACAAAGTATCGGCTGAGTTCCTATTCCAAAATAAATATGCTACTCCAGTTCAAGTGAAAGTTATTAAACTAAATTACTTGGATGATGATACAAAGGACAAACTTCAACAAATTAGAAAAAGAAGAAATAGCATAGACGGAGCGAAGATTTTAGATATTGAGAGAAAAATTGTTATAGAATCGGATGTAAGATTAAAATACATATGTGATCTTGTAAATAAAACCACAAAGAACACCTTGGTATTGTTCCATAATGTAAAGGCTGATTATGGTAAAAGGATACAAGAAAGACTTATAGAAATATCAAATGATAAAGATGTATTTTATGTGGATGGCGACACTGATGTTGAAAAAAGAGAATATTATAAGCAGTCCTTGGAATATGGTGAGAATAAGGTTCTAATTGCTTCCTTTGGTACATTTTCAACGGGTATTAGTGTTAAGAATATCCATAATATTGTTTTTGCAGAATCATTCAAGTCTGATAAGATAATCAGACAATCCATAGGTAGAGGAATGAGATTGCATTCTACAAAAGAAAAAACAAATATTATAGATATAGTTGATGACTTTTCGTATAATGGGGATAAGAATTTCTTAATTAGACACATGGAAAAGAGGCTTGAGATTTATGATACTCAAGGATTTCCTTACAAAATATATGATGTAAGCATTTAAAATAAATTTGTTATCTTTTCTTTTAATGCGTGTTTAATGGTTTCTTTAGGAATATCATATTCCCAATTGATTTCCCATTCCCATTCATTATTTGAATCTAAACCGATGTCTTTAAAAAGTATTATTCTTTTATTATCTAATGTCGTTATATTAAAAAACAAACCAACATTAGAACTGGGCATATTAATCTTTAATGTTCCATTATTGGAAGTGGGTGTAAATTCAATAGAATCAAGTAGAATATTCCAGCGTTTTGTACCCTCTACCAATAAATCTCTGAATACTACTCTGGATGCTTCTAATATATCTATTGAAAGCGAGTCGTCAATATCTATAATTTGTTTAGGTTTTCCAGGAAGTTGTATGCTTTTTGTAGAAATCGCTTTATCAATTATACCTAGAATAGACATCAGATCTTTCAAGAAAGGCATAAAGTTATTGTTAAAAAACTCCTTGCGAATTTTAGAAGATAATTGTTTTAAGATATATACTTTATGTTCAAAGTCTTGATTCTCTTCTGAGAGAATTATTTCAAAAAATTCAACAAAATTTAAGGTAGTTCCCATTATGGTAACCTTTCAAGAATTAATAAATAATAAAGGTGACGAATTTATAAATCGTCTTTTTACTTTACCAGTAACTGTATATGAGAAACTAGATGCTTCTCAATTCAGTTTTGAAATCGATGAGGACGGTAATTTTAGTTTTTACAAACAGGATCAAAATACTCCTATTTCAAAAATTGATATCACCTTATCTCAATATTACAACAATGCTATAAAGCATTTTCAAAATCTTCCGTTGGAAAAGATAAAAATAATTCCTACGAATTGGAGATTCTGTTGTGAATATTTCATCGATAAGAATCCTGTTTATATATCTTATGATAAAATGCCGAAAAATGGATTAGTGCTAATTAATATTATAGATAATAGTAAAAATTCAAAAAAAGTTTTAGATAATAAAAATTTACTTGATGAATGGGCAGAGTTTCTTGAAATTGAAAACCCACCTTTAATCTTCCAAGGTCTTTTATCAGAATCTCAAAAGAATAAAATAGTTGAGTTTATAAGAACTCCTAACGACAGATTAAAAGAAAAGTTTGAAACAAACTCATTCATTAGACATCTTCTTTCAATTTTAAATCCAGACAAAAGTTCATCTTTCTTGAGAGATAGCGATAGGGGTTTAATTGAGGGTGTAGTTTTTAGATTTGATAATGATTCAGAAAACTATACCGCTAAGATATTGGATCCTGTTTTTTATTCAAGAAAAATAGAAAATAATACAAAAAAATCGTCATTACCATCTGATATTTATTGGCTCAATCTTCTAGATATTGTTGAGTTCCTACAAGGTGAAAACATTTCAAACTATAATATTGAAGGTGAAAGCCCAGAAGAACGATACCTTTCTTTGATTTGTAGTATATTTAATGATTTTATTCAAAAATATGGTAATAAATACAAGGATGTTGATTTTGAACTTCCTAAATTTATGCAAAAGGAAGCATTCAAAGTTGGTTTAGAATACATTCCAAATAAACAAACATCTAAACTTATTACATCTGAAGAAAGTTGGGAAAATGTATTCAAAGTAATACTGGCGGCATTCAGAAAAAAGAAGAAAGGAACAAATCAATTTTTTACAGAATATGTATTGAATTGTTTCAATTCAATAGTACAAGAGATTTCAGATTTATGCTCGTCTCCAGTTAATGAAGCGGATGATAATGAATTGGGTATTTTAACTTTTGACGAAATGAAACGCTATGGTAAAATCCATGATGTGAAAGAATCTGAAGACACCATAGAAGCTAAAACTCAAAAAATATCAAAGAAACTTTTTGATCAATTCAAACTTTTGTCAGAAGATGGTCAAGAATATGATAGAGAGCTAAAGAAAGTCTGTGTTATGGTTGATAGTTTTGAAATCTTTACAAACGACCATTTGAAGAGAATAGAAGATATGCAATCGGAACATAATAATAAAGTAGTCCTAGTAAATATCAGAACTAACTATAATCTTACACAAGAAGAAGTACAAATACGTATGCTTAATTCTATTGAAAGAGAATATAATACTCTTATTGAAGATGTAGTAAATGTTAGAAGTAGTGACATTTCCGAAATTATAGCAGTATTATTGTCTAAAGGGTATGAGCCTGAACATATGATTGTTCAAAATAAAGATAAAGATTATTTTGAAAAACAATTAGAATCGGCTGATTTGCACGGATCTGAGTTTTCTGTTATTACTCTTGATAAAGATCCAGACTATAAAAAATTGTATAATTACATAATTAATGATTTGTGGTCAGACTTTAGAAAACATGTTCCTATTGTAGTTTTGAATTATTTTGAAGCATTTAAGATTTCTTAATTTCTTTTCTTCCGATAGAAATATAATCAAATGCCGAATTATTCATATACTCTAAATTCCAAATATTTCTACCATCAATTATGGTAGAACCTCTCATGGAGGATTTAAGTTGATGTAAGTCAATATTCTTAAATTCGTCCCATTCTGTACAGATAATTAAAATGTCAGCATCTTCCGTAGACTCAAGAGCACTTGAGCTTCTACGGAAGTTTTTATTTTCATTGAATATGTTATTTTTAGCTCGTGGATCGTACGATTTTACTTTAATACCCCTATCTAATAAATGCTCTATTATATCAATTGAGGGGGCTTCTCGTATATCGTCAGTATTTGGTTTGAAGGAAATGCCCCAAATTGCTATTTCTGGGCTTTCTGTTGAGAGTTCTATCAGTTTTTGATCTATTGTATGTATAAATAGGTTTCGTTGCTCCTGATTGATTTCCATAGCGGATTTAATAATACTTAAATCTATATTATTATCAGAACCTGTCTTTAAAATAGCTCTAACATCTTTTGGAAAACAATTATGTGAAACTATGCCATTTCCAGTAATAACTGTTTCATTCTGAGTTTCTATACTATAAACAATATCTGAAGGTGTATCAATATGTTCAACTTTTATAATCTCGTCTAGATTGAAACTAAAGGGTATAGAATTTTCATTGAACGAGTAGATTACATAACCGACTTCAATATCTTTAGCCAAACATAGTGTAGGTATATTGTTTTCGGCATTAAAAATCACAGGATGATCTAATGTTAGCATCTGTTTGTACCCATTTTTTGTTTCATATGAAAGTACCTTTTGGTTGTAGTTTCTTCTTGTTAGATAATAAATCTTTTGGTTTTCGGAAACATAATTGAGAAAATCAAATCCTAATGTATAAAAATCTTTATTCTCTAAATTAATTAGTTCAAAATTTTCACTTTTTTGAATTTCTTCATTATCAAATTCTTTCCATAAATCTTCAAATGATATTTTCTTATACGCATCATCGATAACTATACTTATAGTCTCATTTGGCATAAAACAAGAACCACCGTATCCTAAACCAGCAAATAGAAATTTTTCACCTATCCTTTCATCAAGTCCCATACCCAATCGGATTGAATCTATGTCAGAACCTATGGTTTCGCAGAGTTTTGCTAAATCATTCATATATGATATTTTTACAGCTAGAAATGAATTAGAAGCATATTTTGTAAGTTCTGCACTTTTTTCATCCATAAAGAGTATATTTTTCTCTGTATGCGTGAATGGTAAATATAACTCTAGAAACTCTTTTTTAGCCCATTCATCTTCCGTTCCTATAATTATTCTATCTGGATTCATAAAATCGTAAATTGCATATCCCTCTCTTAAAAATTCAGGATTTGATGCAACTACAACTTTTGAAAGACCTTTAGCCCTAAATATATTTTTTATTTTTTCTGATGTTCCAACGGGAACTGTTGATTTGTTTACAATAAGAAACTCTCGATCTCCCTGTTCTGAAATTATATTTGCTATATCTTCAGAAGCATTTAATACATATTTTAAGTCTGCTGATCCATCTTCATCCGAAGGGGTAGGTAAACACAAAAATATACACCAACTTTTTCTAAGAGCTAATTCTAAATCAGTACTGAAACTGATTTTACCATTTAATATATTTTTTTGTAATAGAGCTTCTAAGTTTGGTTCATAAATAGGACTTTCCCCACATTTCAATTTTTTTATCTTTTCTTCGTCTATGTCCACACAAATTACAGAATTATTCATATCTGCTAAACACAAGCCAGTTACCAATCCAACATAACCTGTTCCTACTATGACTATTTTATCCATATTCCGTCTATTTAATTTTTATAGAAAACTACTAATATATTATACAATACAATAAAGAAATTGTTTGAAGTTCATTATCAAAATAATAAAAAAAAGACTTACGATAACAAATATATAAGAGATATTAAAAATGAAATCTCTTTATGCCCAAATCTAACGCAAAGTCTCATACGGATTATATTGGTGTACAAGGAAATTTACCCGATAATAACATACCTTTTGTAGGTACTTTCGCAAAAGTCTTCCCAAAGGGTAAGGGGATGGAAACGGATTCTATTGCATTTGGAACTGTAACTCGAATAAGAAACTTAGTGAATGGGGATATTTCATATAAGTTGTCTGGTATGAAGGGTGGGACATTTAGGATTAGTGAATATGATATAATACTATATTCTCTAGAAAATCCAGATGTTCGTAAAAAATATGGATTAAAGACCTCAAGGGAATCCAACTGATAATATGACAGAGGGAAATAGTAAAATACCACATTCAAAAACGAATGTGTGTGAATTTTTAAATCTTTGGAAATCTTTAAATGATGCAAAACAAAGAACGCTATTATTTAATATGCTAGAAGGAGATATAGTAGATAAACTCCACAATTTAGCTATTCAGGGGGTTGATTTGATACATTGCGATAAAGACGGCTCTAATCTTTTGCATCATGCGGCTTATTCGGATAATCCAGATGTAATAAAATTTTTAATTTATCTAGGTTGTGAAGTAGATGGAAAAGACGATAAAGGTATGACACCTATCCACATTGCTTCTGCAAACGGTAATATACATTCTTTGAAAATACTGTTAGAACATAGCAAACATTGGCTCATTAAAAACAAATCTGGGAAAACATTTATAGGGGTTGCATATAAGGATTCTTTACTTAAAATCTATATTCTAATTATATCCACATTTTTTAAAAAGAGAATTTTTAAATAGGCTATATACTTTTAAAAAGGAAAGTTTATGCTTAAAGACTTCTCAAATGATATGGAACTTTTTGTAAAATTAGCCACAAAAGATTATGCTTTTGCAACTCTTGTAATTTCTCTACTTGGTTTAATTTATGCAAGTTTTACTCCAATTTATCCACCTCTTATTTTAATCTTTGCACTTATGTCATTTACTGCGTTTGATACAATAGGTTGGGAAAGTGTAGCACATTCGGAAGAACGTATGAATGTAGTTCGATATAGAATAGATCAGACAACATACCAATATATTGTAGCGGCTTTAGCTACATCAGTTTCGGGTGGTTTGATATGGGTAACGATTGGTTATATTATTCTTTGGTGGATTGGACTATGCGATGTTCTTTTTTACTACTTACTCAAAAAACAAGACGATCTGTATAGTTATGGTAATATGCCTTGGGTATGGTGGACACCTCTAGGGATTTACAATAAATTAATGGGTAGAGACACAACTGGGAAAGAATTAGCCACAATATCTTTCATAGGATTAACATTGTGGCTTATACTTTGGTTTATATTTCCAAGTTTACATACTTGGACATTTCATAGTTTACTCAATCATTGATTGAAATTGGATTTTGGAATTATATAATTTCTTTCTGTTAAAATAACATCATAAAATGTTCCAAAATCTTTTAAGTTGTAATATTCTTGAATGCTTTCATTTGAAACTTCAATGTTCGAGAATAAGTTTGGAGTTGGATAATTCGGTGCATCTGATATTTTAACAATATCAAACTTTTTAGTTTTTATTACACCATTATCTTTATATTCAACATAAAATTCTTTTACCGCAAGTGCTGCGGCTTTAATCTCTAGATTTGGCCAATTGACACCAAAAAGATTTCCAAAGATACCTGTTGCAAGTACTGGTATATAACTAAATGTAAATTCATACTTTAGTGGTGTATCAGTATTTGTATTTCGATACACAGGGGGTGCTGGTTCAGGCTCAATCACTAAAGGCGGAGTTACGACTGGAGGAATTGGGGCACTAGGTGGTATTTCTGGTGGTGACCAACCTAATCCAGGTAAATAATGATTTATAACTTCAGGACTTTCCACTTCTACGAATCCATTTCTTCTTACTAAATAAGTATTATCTTCTATATCAGATACTTGTAATTCTATAGAATAGTTTCCTGGCTCACAAAATGTCCAAATCAGAAACTCATTTTTAACACTTGCCATAAGCTGATTTCTATTATCATAAATTTTCCATTCATGATTTTTTATACCAGCAATTCTAGAAGGAAATGAATTAAAAAATATAGTTGTACCAGGTGTTATTTTAGATTTCCATCTTTTAATTTTTGTATCCTGCCAATTGAAAGATCCGTCTAATGCTTGTATATAAAGAGCACGAGTAGATTCTAAGTCCTCAGCATATTCACCAAGTAGTTCTGGGACTGGGAACCATTCTCCAAATTCATAATATGTAGAATATAAATAATTCCACAGTGGTGGATTATTTACACCTAATGGTTCACCTCCATCAGCTTCAGATTTTGTCCACTGTTTCATTATACCAAGGGGGTATGAATGTGAGTGTGATGGATCGTCTTCCCAATCAGACTCAACGCCATATAAGAACTCAAAATAGTGTAATCCAGAAACCCCTGGGGTTTTAGCTTGTGCTAATATAAAATCAGCATAAGTTACGCCATCATCAAGAAATGGAACTGAATAATAAAAATCCTTGATACCTTCTACTTCACTTTTATTAAGATAATCCACAGCTTCTAACAGTGTTAGATTTGGTGCTGAAAACTTAATTTTAGTTGAACCAGTTTGAGTTGCTGGTAATGACATAATGAATGTATTGTAATAATATGGGGTGATACCATCTAGATATGTGATAACAGACCCAGGCTCAATACCCTCTCCATGCACCTGCATGCCTAATTCCATAGTTAGAACATTTACGATAGAACATATTATGCTTGCTGTTCCAGTTGCAGTTGCATTTTTTGTCATTTTAAAACGTTTTGCGTGATAAGGAGTTTCATCTTCTATTGCTTCTATAAATGTATCAGATTGAATACCTCCACCAGTAACAAGCATACCGACTGCTAAATCTTTAATATCATCTACATACACATATACACTATCAGATTCAGTTACGGCTATAAATTCATATGTACCGACTGTTACAAAACCACTACCTTGAGTGATTTGACCTTCTAGTTCTTTTATTTCTTCTGTAGGGAATTGGAAAAAGTGTTTATCATCTATTTTAATGACTCCACCACGAGAAACTTTTGTAATAACAAAGGAACAATATGAATAACCATTAAATTCAAAATCATTCCAGGTTTTATCTCTCATATCATTCCATGTTACATCTTTACAGAATTTTTCCCATGAAAGATTAAGCGTACCCATTTTGGTATTAGCTTGTTCTATATCATATTCTTTCAATGCTACATTATAATTGGGATCAAGTTTTTTGATAACATTACAACTATAGTCCATAGTTAATATGGCTTCATCACCGATGAACTCCATATCTAGAACATTACAATATAAATCTTTTGACTCTAATCTTAGCATTATCATCATATTCTGAAGAAAATCAACTATGCTTCCAGTCCAAGTGTTAGACCATCGTATTCTTAATCCTCCAGATTCAGACTTAGGCTTATTATCAATAGCAACAGATGAATAATGTTGAACTACAAAACCAGAAGTATATTCGCTATTATCATATACATATTGATCTAAAATAAATTCAACTTCATTTGTAATTGATAATTTAGCTGATTTTATTGTAAATTGTTTTCTTCCATTAATTGTATTAAAAAATATGTATCGTGCATCTATTGCAGATTGAATGGAACCTACTGGCCAAGTTGTAATTATTGTATTTTCGTTTAACCAATTAATTGAAATAGGTGTATGTTTAATTACTAAAATAGCCTGTTCATACTGAAAAATGGTTCCATTATAAGCTTGAGTTATCCATACATTATTTTCATCACCTAGTGGGAAATAGTCCCTTTGATTTGCGGTTTGGCTTGTCCATTGAAGCGGACCAACGCCACCATTAACGGTTTTAATGATTGAACCATTTAAACCACAAGCATAGATAGTTTGAAAATTAATAGGAAATACTTGATTAACTATTTCTATTGGGCTTGTGTAAAGAATTTGCCAAACATTCCCTCCATCTTGTGTTCTTAAAACAACACCAATTGATGATGGCGATGTGAAAAATCCTGAAGCATATCCAACTTGCCTACTGATAAATCTTATAGAATTTGGGGGTATAGGTATTATATTTTCAGTCCAAGTTAGACCACCATTAACAGTTCTTAAAATTTTATGGTTAGTACCATCACTAAATGCAGCCCAACCGTAAAGATTATCATAAAAATGTACACTAGTTATTGATCCATTATAATTTGCTACATTTATCCAATTTCCTCCACCATCAACAGTTCTATAAATGTTTCCATTTTGAGTAACAATTATACCTAAAATTGAAGATGGGAAATAAATATCATTTACAATTTCGTTAAATGAATTTGGTGCGACATTAAACCAAATATTTCCACCATCGGTAGTCTTTAATATAGTAGAATCTCCAGCGATATAGCCTGTGGATTCATCAATAAAATGAACACCATTCAAATTTTTTGTTGCTGCTATAAATGTTGGGGTTATGGTCTTTGTACCATCAAGGTCAATTTTATAATGAACAACAGTACCATAATCACCTACAATCCATCCATTTTTAGAGCTTGTGAAATAAATAGAGTTTAAGTTATTGACTGTATCGCTATCTTCAGCTTCCCAAGTTAAACCTCCATTATTCGTACTCATCAACTTTCCGTTTTTACCAGCAATAAAACCTTCATTAGCTGAAACGAAAAAGATACCATTATTATCAAAAGTTTTAACAGAAAATGCTGATCCTGCTGCATTTGCAACAATATCCAACAAGAGTACATCTGAATTATTTCTGTCTTTGAAAAAATAAGCATTTTGTTGTCTAGCATTGCGTAAAAGAGAATTATTAAATCCTTTTACTTTAACTATCTGTTTATCAGGATCAATACCAGAAACTTGTCCGACCTTTTCATTAGAATTATTTACTAAAGAACCATCAAAATAATCAAATAGATTATCTTGATTTGAATACCTATTAAAGTCTACAGCTTCCCATGTTAAATCTCCAACTTCTGTCCATGTAGTATCTTCATTTATTGTAATATCCATCCAAGTTCCATGCATATCCGCTAATGCAAGATCGGATTCCGTGCCTTCTATTTCTTCCCATGTTTCGTACACCTCGTGGGATCTAAATATAGCAGAAATATCAGCTTCTTTTGGTCTTACTTCAATATAATTTCTTTTAGTTTGTCTATGCGGAAAATTAAAGTGATCAACTAACTCTAAAGTTACATCATAAAAACCCAGATATGGTAAGGTCACGGTAATTATGTCAAGTTCACCTATTGCTCCACCTTTATCGTAAACTATTACATTACGTTCTACTGACCTAACTATCCAACGCATAGTTTGATAATCTTGATAACGAAGATTATCCCAAGTTCTTTCTCCAGCATCTTCCCACGACATAGATAATTCATCCCACACATAATCATCTGTGAGATTTGTTATTGTTGTTTGAAATCCAATTTTTCTAGCATATCTTGGGTGTTTTTCAACTATCGGATTACCGTCTTCATCTAATTCTGTTTCAATGATACAATATGCGTAGTCTAACACATCCACATCTACTTTTTCAGATAACTTTTTTGATATTGTCAAATCACAATTATTTGTGAACTGACTTGTTAAGTCTTCTAAATATCCTATGGTAGGAGAAGCCTCAAACTCTAAATCCTTTTCAACATCTATATGAATTGTAGGTGTAGGTATATTCCATGTATTAATTCCTATATTGTCGTAATAAACACCCTCTCCAGTTATATCTACAATTCTAGCATTAAGTGGTAAAAACTTTTCCTTTAATATATTTTTAAGACTGAATAGTTTTATAAGAATTTCTTCATTTGTAAATTCAAAAACATCTTCGGTTATTGGTAAGCCATCTTCATCAAAATCTCCTGTATCTCTATTTAAATCGTAGAATAAACCAAACTTTGCGGTTTTTCTAAATACTTTAGAAGGTTGATTCGGAGTTATCCCATTTATGAATCTCTTATAATCTTCAAATTCTTTATCGGTATAATCTAAAGATAAAGGAACATTCATAGTAATCATCTTACCTTCATTCTTAGAATTTTGATCTACATTTAGCCAATATTCCTTTAAACGCAAATCACCATATCCAAAATACTTTAGAGCATTAATTAAACCTTTGTAAGAACCCAAATAAGGCCAAATATCTCCACCAGCAAGTAGCATTTCTTTACGCTTAGTATTGAGTTCTTTATAGTTAATTTTATCTTCTTTAATATCAGTATTTCTAAATGCAATGTATTCTTTAGAATCTATGGATTTACCAAAGTTTTCTAACATACTCTTGAATCTCTCATCTTCTCCAATGGATTCAAATATGAGAGAAATTTGAGCTAATGTAGTTACATTTTCATTTGTATCTATTTCTTCTATAATGAGAGTATTTGAATAAGCACCTTCAATTTTTGAAGTTGTTGCAATATTAATTTGAATAAGTTCCTTTCTAATATCAGATGAACTTAATTCTCTATGGTTAAACAATTCTGAATCAGAACTTCCATCATCTAAATTAAAAACAAAAGAATCTACTTTATTAATTATAGGTAAAGTTTCCTCGTAAGCAACATCAAATAAATAAAAAATTTCAGATTCTTGTTCAAGCCTAGCTCTGATCTTTGATGAATTATTAGTTCTAGGAAATGCCAAATCGTATCTTTTCGGATGCATTTCTAATGTAGTGCTTCCTGTTGCGGTCGCACCCAGTTCGGAATCTATAAATATCTGTGTTTGATTTTTTATAGATTGCACAGAAGTACCTATTGGTATATTGTTCCCCTGAATCCACATACCAGCTTTCACATTTTTTGTCGTACCGCTTGTGAAAGTTACCAATGGGGAGTTTAATAAAGTTGTAGCACTTCTAGTAATTATATTGGAAGAGTTTATTACATCTTCACCTATAAATACATGGGCAACTTCATGTAGTCCAACGGAAGTATCAGGTATTCTTAATGAAGCAGTCCAAATATCATTTGAAATGATAGGACTAATATCAGAACCTGATTTGTCAAAAAATCTTAAATTATTTAAAGAAACGCTTGGCATAATTATCTTATCCTTTATGTGTTGTAGTATATATCCATTAAAAAATATTGTAAAAAGATATATACAAATACAATTAGAAACCTAATTCAAAATTATGTCTTGGACTGTGATACAACAACATTTTTTAGCAGAGAGTGAATATGTTAAAAAAGAATCTAAAAAGGATTCTATAGTAATTCACCATACGGCTGGAGGTCATAATCCAGTTTGGACTGTAAACTCTTGGGGTAATGATACCAGGGGTAGAGTAGCAACCGCATTTACAATTGGTGGTAGAAGTACCACAAAAATTGATACAACTCACGATGGAGTGGTTGTAATGGCATTTGAACCTAAATATTGGGCATGGCATTTGGGCGTTAAGGGAACCAATGGTCGATTAGATAAGAAAAGTATAGGTATAGAAATATGTAATTATGGCCCAATCACTTTAGGGAAAGATGGTAAATTCTATAACTATGTAAAAAAACCTATGTCTGAAACTGATGTTTATGATTTAGGGATAACCTGGAGGGGATATAGATATTTCCATAAATATACTGAAAAACAACTAGAATCATTGCGTCATGTATTAGGTTGGATTTCTCAAGAATTTGGAATATCATTAAAACGCGAAACTCCTTGGAGTATTGATACATTTAATGTATCTAAAGATGCTCTAAGCGGTGCAGGTGGGTTATGGACACATGTTAATTATAGAAGGGACAAAACTGACTGTCACCCACAACCTGAACTTATTCAGATGTTAAATTCATTATAATTTCGTATATTTGAACTTTACAGAAGTATAAACTTATCTACAATTGAGCATATAATAATCATGAACAAAACAATTATTATATCTTCCCCAAGTGGCTGTGGTAAAGATACCATAGTTCGCTCTTTATTATCAATAATACCAAATTCAAAGAAAATAATAACATGCACCACTCGAAGAAAAAGAGAAGGAGAGGTGCATGGTGTTAGTTATTATTATGTTTCAAGAAAAGAATTTTTGGATAAAATTGAGAATAATGAATTTATAGAATGGCAAGATGTACATGGGGAATTGTATGGTACATTGAAATCTGAATTTAATTCTGATTCTGAGGTTTCATTTTTAATAATAGATGTTCTTGGAGCAAAAAGAATCCAAAAACTAATCACAAATAAAAAAATTCTAATCTTTTTAAAGCCCCCTAGCAAAGAAGAACTGATGAAAAGGATAATGAAAAGATCCACTGAATCAGAAGATGATGCCCTAAAAAGATTAGAACGATATGAAATGGAAATGGAAGCATCAAATTTATTTGATGTTGTTGTTGAGAATGATGTTCTAGAAGATAGTATTAACAAAATTAAATCTATAATAGAACACGATAAACTTTTTAAATGATACTATGGAAAATACTCAGGTACGGAAAGTAAAATCATTTGATGTAAATGATAAAGTTAAAGAAAGATTTATCAGAATCTTACAGCAAAACATCAAAGACATCAATAATATTGAATTGGATGCTGACTCGCTTCTTTTAATGTTTTATGCAGATCCAACAAATAGAGGGAAGTATTTGCGTTGGATGACAGACCTATTTAAACATACATCGCATGAGATATTTATAGAGGACTTATACAAGATAACAGAATCTCTTGAGTTATTTGAAAAGGTTCAGAATAAATTAAGTTTAGATGAGCGTAACATTCTTAACTATAAGAATTTGAATGATCTTTGGGATAAGATCAAAGAATATAAAGATAATAAAGAAGAAACACTATCTAAAAAGCAATTAAAGGGAGATACAGCGGTTGATGGGGAATTTGATGTCCTATTAGATAATGATAGATATTCTGTGATAGTAGCCAAAACACATCGAGCTGCTTGTTTTTGGGGTTCTGGGAGTCGTTGGTGTACTGCTCATTCAGGATACGACAGAACATATTGGGGATATGCTGAGAAAGGCCCCGTTGTAATCATATACTATAAAAATGGAGAAATTAAGAATAATATTCAATTTCATATAGAGACTTCTCAATATATGGATTTAGAAGATAGACCTATTGATCCAGAAGGAATGTTTGCTAAATATCCAGATGTGTTAGATGCGTTTGTTGATTACATAGAACGCAATGAATATGAATTCATTAAAAAACCTGAGTTATCTTTTTATCAAAAGGCATTTTTAAATGCTTTAGAGAAAGGTAAATCATCATTATCTAGAATATACCTAGCATATGGAGCAGATGTAGATGGTATTGATAATGACTGTGTTTCAGGTATTCCTATTTGTAAAGCAGTGTATATTACTGATGAAAAAGAATCTATTAAGCTGATTAAGATGTTATTGAAATATGGTGCTATGGCAAATGTTCAAGAAGGTTTTGTGAATCTAGCACATATGGTGGCTTCTACTGGTAAAACAAATGTATTAGAGCTTTTGATAAAAAATGGTATGAATATACATGTAAAAGATTTTTTGGGTAGAACTCCTCTACATTCTGCATTTATGCTAGGTAAAGTTGATATGGCGAGGGTGCTTATAAATTTGGGGTTAGATGCTAATGAAAAGGATAATTACGGTAAAACACCATTAGATTTAGCAAAAGAAATGAAAAGTATAGTAATGGATGATATTAAATAGTATATCAGATATATACCATCAAAATATCCTAAGTGTATGAAATATATTAAACTTTTTGAGGCATTTAACATATCTTTTATTTCTAAACCTCATGATCCATACGAACTGATGATTATTCCACCGAATAAGAAAACGAAAATGATTATGAATGAATGCCGTAATAATGAACCAAACCTGAACCTCGTAAGTGATCTGATTGCCCTAGGGGCAAATCTCGATTGGCAGGATGAAGATAAACACAGTTGGACTGCGTTGCATGTCGCTATATGGTATAATAGCCCCCAAATCGCTAGGATGCTTATAGATGCTAAAGCGAAGTTGGATATTCAAGATGAATATACTAGAGTCGCTTTGCATATGGCTACGCTGTCTGATCGCCCTGAAATTGTTAGGATGCTTATAGATGCAAAGGCAGATTTGGATATTCAGGATAAAGATGGTTGGACTGCGTTGCATTTCGCTGCAAATGATGTTAATTTTAAAATCGTAGAAATGCTCGTAGATGCAGGTGCTAGAAAAAATATTCGGAATAATGAAGGTAATCTCCCCCACGACTTTGTAGGACATCTGTCAAAACATGGAGTACCTGAAGAACTAATAGATATATTAAGGTAATACAATATTACATTTTGTTGTAAGTCACCATAGGTCAGATATTAGGCAGATTGTTGCACAAATGCTTATAGATGCAGGTGTAAATGTCAATGTACAGAATGAAAAGGGTAGAACAGCTTTGATTTTTGCTACAAAATGGAACTACATAGAAATAGTTCAAATGTTGATAGATGCAAAGGCGGATTTGAATATACAGGATGAAACTGGTAATACTGCATTACATTATGCTGTTGAATATTATCGCCCAGAAATCACCCAGATGCTTGTAGATGCAGGTGCCAACAGAGATATTCAAAATAATCATGGTGAAACTCCCTACGAGTTCGCAGGAACTAAAGAACTGAAAAATATTTTAAAGCCATGAAATACCTTAAACTTTTTGAGAACTTTGAATCTTACGATCCTTATGAACTGATGATTATTCCACCGAATAAGCAGGCTGAGATGATTGCTATTGAGATTGAGAAGGCTGAACCAAACTTAAACCTTGTGAATGACCTGATTGCTTTAGGGGCGAATGTGGATTGGCAGAATGAAGATAATGGGAATCGTACAGCTCTGCACTGGGCTGCGTGGTGTGGAAATGAAAAAATCTCACGGATGCTTATAGATGCAGGGGCTAATGTCAATATGCAAGATAAAGATGGTCGTACACCTCTGCACACAGCTACATATTATGGAGAAATAGAAATCGCACGGATGCTTATAGATGCAGGGGCTAATGTCAATATGCAAGATAAAGATGGTCGTACACCTCTGCACTGGGCTGCATATCTAACTGGGTTTACTAATCGCTTTGAGATTGAACTGATACCCAATAGACTTGAAATTGCACGGATGCTTATAAAGGCAGGGGCTAGAAAGGATATTCGGGATGATGAAGGTAAGCTCCCCTACGACCTTGCAAAAACTGAAGAAATGAAAAATTTATTAAGACAATGAAATACCTAAAACTTTTTGAAAACTTTGAACCTCACGACCCATACGAACTGATGATGGTTTCTCCCAACAAAAAGGCTGAAATGATTAAAGAAGAGATTAAGAAATCTAAGCCTAACTTGAACCTTATACAAGACTTAATTACATTAGGAGCGAATCTGGATTGGCAAATTGAAGAGGAATTTAATTATACCCTTTTTCACTGGGCTACAATTGATGGAGAATTAGAAATCGTAAAGATGTTGATAGATGCAAAGGCAAATCCAAATCTAAAAAATTTATGGGGTTGGACAGCTCTGCACTGTGCTGCAATGTATAATAAAGTAGAAATTGCAAGGATGCTCATAGATGCTGGGGCGAATGTGAATATAACAAATAAAGAAGGTTGGACACCTTTACATGAAGCCGCTAGAAAAGGACATACGAAAATCGCACTGATGCTTATAGATGCAGGAACGAAATTGAATGTGCAAGATGAAGATGGTTGGACATCTCTACATATGGCATCAAGATATGGGAGTGTAGAAATTGTAAGAATCTTGATAGACGCTGGGGCTAGAACGGATATAGCAACTAATGGACGGGAACTCCCCTACGACCTTGCACAAACTGAAGAAATGAAAAAACTATTACAACCATGAAATATATTAAACTCTTTGAGAACTTTGTACCTCACGATCCCTATGAACTGATGATTATCCCACCGAATAAGCAGGCTGAGATGATTATGAGAGAGTGTGAGAAGGATGAACCAAACCTGAACCTCGTAAGTGACCTGATTGTCCTAGGGGCGAATCTGGATTGGCAGGATGAAGATAATTATAACTATACATCATTGCACTTGGCTGCAGGAAAGGGGTATGTAGAGATTGCACGGATGCTTATAGATGCAGGGGCGGATGTGAATGTGCAAAATGAATGGGAACAGACACCTCTACACAGGGCTGCAATTTTTGGGAAAGTAGAAATCGCAAGGATGCTTATAGATGCAGG
>JACCDZ011691744.1_pt1 | contig 34544 bp, 32 predicted proteins | sample 7449551 | NCBI WGS metagenome assembly JACCDZ01 (sample SAMN15323452, study PRJNA562643) | freshwater metagenome | isolation source: river surface water | place: USA:Blue River Watershed | collected 2017-08-18 | reverse complement strand
TCGACGCCCACCAGGGCCTCGGGGCCGACGCGCACGTCGTCGAAGAAGACGGTGAACGAGGTCTCGGGCACGTGCAGCGCGGTCTCGATCGGGGTGCGGCTGATGCCCGGGTGGTTGGCCGGCACGATGAACAGGGACAGCGGGTGGCGGCCCTTGTCGTCGGGCTTGTCGCTGCGGCAGACGACCATGACCGAGTCGGCCTCGTCCAGGCCGGAGGTCCAGTACTTGTTGCCGTTGATCACCCAGTCATTGCCATCGCGGCGCGCGGTGGTGGTGATCTTGTGGGTGTTGGTGCCGGCGTTGGGCTCGGTGATGGCAAAGGACAGGCGCTTGCGGCCCGAGGCCAGGCCGGGCAGCCACTCGTTCTTCAGCGCCTCGCTGCCATGCTGCTCGATGATGGGCGCGCAGATGGAGTTGATCACCAGCGAGAGCATGGGGCAGCCCTGGGCCGCCACTTCCTCGACCACCACGTTGTAGTCGGCCAGGCCGCTGCCGCCGCCGCCGTACTGCTCGGACACGTGCACGCCCAGGAAGCCCGCGTCACCCAGGGCGCGCCAGAGTTCTTCGGGCTTGGCTTTGCGCTTGTAGACGTCCTGGAAATAGCTGCGACCGAAGCTGCCCGCGAGCCTGGCTACGCTCTCGCGCAGCATGGGGTGGTGGTCGGCGGTGTCGACCAGGGTGGAGGAAAAGAGGGTAGACATGATCAGAGGGAGTGTGATGAGCGTGACGAATCAGGCGCCGGCCGTCCAATCGAAGAAACCTTTGCCGCTTTTCTGGCCCAGGCGGCCCTGGGCCACCATGTCTTCCAGGATGCGGGGCGGCGCGTAGCGCTCGCCCAGCGACTGGCTCAGGGCGCGGGCGATGTCCAGGCGCACGTCCAGGCCGACGATGTCGGACAGGCGCAGCGGGCCCACCGGGTGCCGGTAGGCCAGCACCGCGGCGCGGTCGATGTCCTCGGCGCTGGCGACGCCGTCCTGCAGCATGCGCATGGCCTCGAGCGAGGCGATCAGGTCCAGGCGGCTGGTGGCGAAGCCGGGCACATTGCGCACGGTGATCGGGGTCTTGCCGATGCTGCCGACCCACTGGCGGACCTGCTCGAGCACCTCGGACCGGGTCTGCTCGCCACGGACCAGTTCGACCAGGGCCAGCGACCAGACCGGGTTGAAGAAGTGCATGCCCAGGAAGGCGCCGGCGTCGGGCACGGCCCGGGCCAGTTCGTCGATCGACAGGGCGCTGGTGTTGCTGCCGATGACACGGGGCTGGCGGGCGGCGATCGCGGCCAGCACCTCGAGCTTGAGCGCCTGGCGCTCGGGCACGGTCTCCACGACAAGGTCCAGGCCCAGGGGCAGGTCGGCCACCGCGCCCAGGCGGGCCACACCGGCGGCGCGCTGGGCCTGCTCGGCGCTCAACTTGCCACGCTGCACGCCGGCAGCGGCGGCAGAGGCCAGGGTGCGTCGCAGGGTGTCGGCGCGGCCGGCATCGGGCTCGACGACGAAGACCTCCCAGCCGGCGACGGCGAAGACGTAGGCGATACCCACGCCCATGGTGCCGCCGCCGACGACGGCCATGCGCAGGGAAGTTGTCGAGATGGGGCTGGCGCTCATGCGGCGGCCCTCCTTGAGGTGAGGGCCGGCCCGCAGGCGGCGGGGTGAATGGAAAGGGAGGCGGCCCTCAGGCCGAACTCGGAAGCAGCCTTCAGGCTGCGGACTTGCGCCGTGCCGGCGGCTGCTTGGCGCGCACCATGGCCAGCACCAGGTCGGCCGCGCCCTCCGAGGCCTCGGCAATCGTGAGCCGGCCCTTGGGACGGAACCAGACCTGCGACCAGCCGATGATCCCGCCGATGGACAGCGCCGCCAGCTGGATGTCCTGCACCTCGAACTCGCCGCTGGCCACGCCGTCCTCGATCAGGCCCACCAGCTTGCGGTCGAACTCGCGCCGCAGGCTGTTGATCTTGTCGCGGTCCGCCTGCGCCAGCTCCTTCTCCTCGCGGCTGTAGATCACCGCGTGCGCCTGGTGACTGAGCACCGCGGCCATGAAGTCGCGCGTCACCACCTTGAGCCGCTCGCTGGCCGTGCCCTGCTGGGTGAGCGCCCGATTGAGCGACTCGTGCGCCAACATGATCGCCCGCGAGCAGATCTCCGCCAGCAGCTCGTTCTTGGAGGCGAAGTGGGTGTAGATGAAGGGCTTGGTGACGTTCAGCGTGTCGGCCACCTGCTCCAGCGTCGTGCGGCCATAGCCCTGGTGATAGAACAGGTCGACCGCCGCCGCCAGGATGCGCTCCCGCTTGAGGCGCGAGACCGCATCGCGGATGTCCTCCGGCGCGTCCGCGGACGGCGCGGCGCGCCGGGGCGCGCGCGCCGTGGAGGACGCCGATTTGAGCGTCGTCTTGGGCGCTGTCTTGGCGCCGGCGCTCTTGCTGGTCTTGGTGCCCGCCAACTTGCCTGCCGTCTTGGTCATGGTCTGAAGGATAGCGCAGGGTGAATCGGTCCTCGGGGCCAAAGCCCCGGGTGCGAGGTCCCGCGGCCGCGGCCAGCGGGGGAAGCAGGCGCTCACGCATGGCTGCCTCCGTTGATCTGGATGCCCTGGCCGGTGACGTGGCTGGCCAGATCCGAGGCCAGGTACACCATCAGCTGCGCCACTTCCTCGGGCCGGGCGTAGCGGCCGTCGGGGATGGAGGCGGCGCGCTGCTGGCGCAGGCGCTCGGCGTCGCCGTCCCTGGCCTGGCCGGCCTCGATGGCCTGGAGCATGGGGGTGTCGACCGGGCCGGGGCAGACCGCGTTGACACGGATGCCCTTGCGGGCCACTTCCAGGGCCGCCGTCTTGGTCAGGCCCAGGACCGCGTGCTTGCTGGCGGTGTAGGGACCCAGCGCCCGGGTGCCGATGTAGGAGCCGAGCGAGCCGGTGTTGACCACCGCGCCCTTGCCTTGGGCAATCATCACGGGCAGCACCTGCTGCAGGCCCAGGAAGACGCCCTTCACGTTGATGTCCATCACCTTGTCGAACATCGCCTCGGGGTAGTCGACCAGGGGGTGGATGGGGCCCTGCCAGGCGGCGTTGTTCATGAAGATGTCGATGCGGCCCCAGGCCTGCATCGCGTCGGCCACGTAGGCAGTGACCTGTTCGCTGCGACTCACGTCGGCCACGGCCACCCGGGCCTCGCCGCCGGCGGCCGCGACCTGGGCGGCGGTCGCCTCGGCCGCCACGCGGTCGAGGTCGACGACCAGCACCTTCGCGCCGGCGGCGGCCAGGGCCAGGCAGACGGCGCGTCCGATGCCGCCGCCGCCTCCGGTGACCACGGCGACCTGGCCGGTGAAGTCGATCTTCATGACGCCCGTGTCCGCGCTCAGGCTGCCTTGGCCGTTTCGGCCGATTCAGCCGCCTGGGCCGCCTTCGGGGCGGTCCGCAGGGCGAAGCCCATGTAGCCCTTTTCGGCGCACTCGTGCAGGTGACGGCGGTAGCCGCGCACGCCGCCCGAGTAGGGCATGAACACGCGCGCCTTGCCCTTGACCTCGGCGCCGTTGTAGTAGGAGTCGGTGGTGAGGTAGAGGGTTTCCTTGGCGCGCTCGTTGACGTGCTCGACCCAGGCCTGCTCGGCTTCCGGCTCGGCCTCGAACTCGACGATGCCCTGGGCGTCCATCTTCTTGATCAGGGCGGCCAGCCAGTCGATCTGCTCCTCGATGGAGACCATGACGTTGCTCAGGAGCGAGGGACTGCCAGGGCCCACCACGATCAGCATGTTGGGGAAGTCGGAGACCGACACGCCCAGTTGCGTGACCGGGCCGTCCGCCCATTTCTGGCACAGGGTGATGCCGCCGCGACCGACGATGGCCGGCTTGAACAGCGAGCCGGTGAAGGCGTCGAAGCTGGTGGCGAAGATGACGATGTCGGAGGCGTGCAGCTTGGCGGTGGTGCGGATGCCCTCGGGGGTGAATTCCACGATGGGCGATTCCTTCACGTCGGCCAGTTCCACGTTGTCCCGGTTGAAGGCCTGAAAGTAGCCGCTGTCCACCGAGGGGCGACGGGCGGCGAAGTGGTGGCCGCGCGGAATGAGCTTCTCGCGGACTTCGGGCTTGTCGATGACGGCGCCGATCTTGCGGCGGATGAACTCGGCCGCGGTCGCATTAGCCTCGGCATTCAACAGAATGTCGTAGTAGGCCAGGGCAAAACCGAAGCCCACGCGGTTCCAGGCCGCCTCGTAGACCTGCTCGCGCTCCTCGGGCGTGGCCTCCAGGGCGGACTGGCGGTTCACCGCAAAGCCCAGGCCCGTGGGCGAGTTCCAGGCCCGCTCGCGGCGCTCGCGGTAATGGGCCTTGACCTGACGGTCCTCTTCTTCCGTCACGGGCGCATTGGCGGCCGGGATGCTGTAGTTGGCGGTGCGCTGGAAGACGGTGAGGTGGGCCGCCTGCTGCGCGATGACGGGGGTCATCTGCATGCCCGACGAGCCGGTGCCGATGATGGCCACCCGCTTGCCTGTGAAGTCGATCTTCTCATCCCGGGGCCACATGCCGCTGTGGATGATGCGCCCCTTGAACGCGGACTGGCCCGGAAAGTCGGGCGCCTTGGTGGTGGACAGCTGGCCCACGCACATCACGAAATATTGGGCGCTCCACTGGCGACCGTCCTCGGCGGTGATGGTCCAGCGGGCGGCCTGCTCGTCGTACTTCGCCTCGGTCATGCGGGTGTTGAAGGCGATGTCCCTGCGCAGGTCGAAGCGGTCGGCCACATGGTTGATGTAGCGCAGGATCTCGGGCTGGGTGGCGTAACGCTCGCTCCAGCGCCACTCCTGCTCCAGCTCGGGGGAGAAGCTGTAGGAGTAGTCATAGCTCTCCACGTCGCAGCGTGCGCCGGGGTACTGGTTGTGGTACCAGACGCCGCCCACGCCGTCGCTGGCCTCCAGCACCCGCACCTTCTTGCCCTGGCTTCGCAAGGTGTGGAGGGCGCGCAGGCCCGCGAAGCCCGCGCCGATCACGATTGCATCGACTTGTTCCATTTGTATTCCCTTGTGAGGCGCCGCTGACAGCGGCTTCCCGCCTTCGGCGGAGCAGTTCTTCCGAATGGTAGCCATGGCTACTGATCAGTATTTTCGGAAATTCTAAGAGTTGAAGGAATCACCGAAGCGAGAAATTTCACTAGTGAATACCCTAAACACCGGAAGGTAGACAAGGCTACCCGCCAGTATTAAGGTTGCAAACCTCCTGCCGGGCTGATCCACCCTAGCCCCATGCGATGCCGCCGTCCACACCATGACCCTCCCGAACTCGCGCCCACTCCAGCCCCCCGTCGCCTACCGCCAGGAGGCCCTGGGCCGACGCTTTCCGACCTGGCAGCCGCGCACCCTCGACCAGCTGTTCGACGCGGTGGCCGCCGAATTCCCGGAACGCCCCTGCGTGGTCACCGACAACGGGCGCTGGAGCTACGCGCAGATGAGGGCCTGGTCGGAGCGCCTGGCCGCGGGCCTGGCGCAGGCGGGCGTGCGCCCCGGCGACCACGTGGCCCTGCTCATGGCCAACCACCCCGAGTTCGTCGCCACCAAGCTGGCCATCGCCCGGGCCGGGGCGGTGTGCGTGCCGATCAACTTCCTGAACCGGCGTGACGAACTGGGCTATGTGCTGAAGCAGTCGGACGCGGTGCTGCTGATCACCATGGACCGCTTCCGCGGCCTGGACTACCAGCAGTTCCTGGACGAACTGGCGCCGGGCTGGGCGCAGGCCGGCGGCGGCACGGCCCTCCCGCGGCTGAAGCAGGTGGTGGTCTTCCCCACGGGTGAAGGCAATGGCCCGCGCGAGGGTGCACGCCGGCTGGCGGACTTCGGGCAGGCTGCGGCCTGGCAGCCCGTTGGGCACCCGGGGCCGGCGAGCAACTGCGACATCATCTACACCTCCGGCACCACTGGCGCGCCCAAGGGGGTGATGATCACCCACGACATGATGCTGCGCACCGCCTTCGGCAGCAGCTGGGGCCGCGCTTTCGAGGACGGACGGCGCATCCTGTTCTCGCTGCCGATGTACCACGTGTACGGCTATGTCGAGGGGCTGCTCGCCTCCTGGTTCGTGGGCGGCAGCATCGTGCCCCAGCTGCGGTTCGACGCGGCCGATACCCTGGACGGCATCGAGCGCCACGAAGCCAGCGACGTGCTGCTCATTCCGACCATGACGCTGGCGCTGATCGACGAACAGCAGAAGCGCCGGCGCGCCCTGCCCTCGCTGCAGTCCATGATCTCCTCCGGCGGCCGCTCGCCGGCCACGATCTGGGCGCAGATCGACCAATGGCTCGGCCCGGTGGAACTCACCACCGGCTACGGCATGACCGAGGTCACCGCCTCGTCCACCGTCACCCGCCCCGACGACCCGCCCGAGCGGCGCCTCCACACCAACGGCCGCCTGCGTGATGTGGGTCCGGCCGGCGACCCGGCCCTGGGCGGACGCCTGGTGGTCTACCGTGTGATAGACCCGGAGACCGGCCGCCTGGTGGCACCCGGCGAAGTCGGCGAGCTGCAGGCCAAGGGGCCCGGCGTCACCGCCGGCTACTACAACAAGCCCGAGGCCACCGCCGAGGCCTTCACCGCCGACGGCTGGCTGCGCACCGGCGACCTGGGCCGCCTGGACGAAGACGACTACCTCACCCTGGCGGGCCGGATCAAGGAGTCCTACCGCTGCGGCGGCGAGCTGGTCATGCCCACCGAAGTGGAGGACCTGCTGGTCACCCACCCGGCGGTGCTGCAGGCCCATGTGGTGCCGGTGCCCGACGCGCGCATGGGCGAGGTGGGCGTGGTCTTCGTGGTGCTGCGCGATGCGCCCGCGGTGAGCGACGATGACCTGCTCGCGCTGTGCCGCGAGCGGGTGGCGCGCTTCAAGGTGCCGCGGCACGTGCTGCGCATTCGCGCCGAAGACATTCCGGCCACGCCCTCGGGGCGGGCCCGCAAGTTCCTGCTCACGCAGGTCGCGATGGAGCGCCTGGGCCTCAAGCCCTGATCCCACGCTGCGCCCCGCACCGAATCGACTTTCAAAAAGGACACCATGACCGACACCCTCCAGGGCCGCCCCGTGCAAGGCCTCGTCACCCGCGACACGCCGGTGGGCTTCCAGCTCGTGGGCGTGAAGAAGCGCGCCCTCATCCAGCTCATGGGCTCGCGCCTGTGGGGCCGCTTCAACCCCAACCACTGGGACCCGGTCTACGCCGCCCAGACCGGGCTGGCCGCCCCGATCCAGACCGGCGAGATGTCCTCGGCCTACATCGCCGAGATGTGCGTCAACCACTTCGGCGCCAACTTCCTGCGCGGCGCGCGGGTGGTGTGCAAGTACGTGGCCTCGACCCTGGCCAACGAGGTGATCACCACCCACGGCGTGGTGCGCGAGAAGACGCCCAAGGGAAATGGCTTTCGCTTCACCGTGGACGTGTGGGCCGAAAACGAGGCCGGCGAGAAGAAGACCGTGGGCTGGGTGGAGGTGGATGTGGGCGTGTGAACGCCGAACGCCCCGCCCCCTTTCAAGCAACGAGGAACGCCATGACCGCCAAGCACCCCCTGCCCGCCACCGATGCCCTGACGCCCATGACCGAGATCCAGGTCCGCCAGGTGCGCGATTTCGTCGACAACCTCTCCTCGGAGTGCCAGACCTACTGGGACATGGTGGAGATCGGCGACACGCTGTCCCGCGACCTGGAAATCACCCCCGAGCTGGTGATCCTCTACGCCGACGCGGTGGAGGACTTCAATCCCTGGTACGAGGGCTGGAAGATGAACACCTGGCGCATTCCGGGCGAGTCGCCCTTTGGCGGCGCCGTCGTCCCGCCGCTCCTGGTGTCGCACTTCGTGCTGTCGGTGCAGTTCGACCACACCAAGCCCTTCGCCATCGGCTCCATCCACACCTTCCACGACTCCGAGATCCTCGAGCCGATCCCGGTGGGCGCCACGGTGCGCATCACCACGAAGGCGATCGACAAGTTCGTCAAGCGCGAGCGCCGCTACGTGCGCCACGAGGTGCTGGTCACCGACGTGGCCCGTGGCACGCTGTACCTGCGCGAAGTGCGCGACATCCTGTCGCTGTGAGGGCGCCGTTGAACGACGCCGCCACTCCCGCTGTTCCCGTGGTCTCCGGCCTGTTCGAGGGCCAGGGCGAGACGACCCGCCTGCTCGCCTCCCGCTGCCGCGGCTGCGGCTCGGTCTACTTCCCGCGCGCCCTGAGCTGCCGGCACCCGCGCTGCACCGACAAGGCGCTGGAAGACATCCGCCTGGGCCCCTCAGGCACCCTCTACAGCGTGACGGTGCAGACCTACCAGCCGCCGCCGCTCTTCGCGATGGACAACTGGGCGCCCTATGCCCTGGGCCTGGTCGAACTGCCCGGGGGCCTGCGGGTGCTGGCCATGCTCACCGGCCGGCCGCCGCAGGACTGGCACATCGGCGAACCCGTCACACTGACCACCGAGGCCCTGCGCCACGACGCGCAAGGCCAGGCGGTCCTCACCTACAAATTCCAGCCGGCCGCGGCCGCCGGAGAAGGAGCGTCCGCATGAGGCCGGTCTATGTGCTCGGCGCGGGCGCCCACCCCTGGGGCAAGTTCCCGGACAAGCCGCAGCTGCAGCTCGCGCTCGACGCCCTGAAGGAGGCCCTGGCCGACGCCGGCATGGCCTGGGCCGACCTGCAGGGCCTGGTGGCCGCCAGCTCCCGCTTCGAGGGCGGCATGGGCTGGGGCCTGCACGCCAACGAGATCCTGCAGGCGGGCGGCGAGAGCGGCATTCCCGCCATCAACGCCGGCGGCGGCTGCGCCGCAGGCGCCATCGCCATCCACGAGGCCTATGCCCTGGTGGCCAGCGGCCAGTGCGACACCGCCGCCGCCGTCGGCGCCGAGCGCATGCCCAAGGGCTTCATCCCCCGCCCGCCGGGCCTGGCCGACGACATCCGCGACCCGGACTTCCTGCGCTGGGTGACCATGGGCGCCACCAACCCGGCCTACTGGGCGCTGGAGGCGCGCCGGCGCATGCACGACTTCGGCACCACGCCGGAGACCTTCGCCGCCGCGTCCTCGCTGATGCACCAGCACGCCACCGGCAACCCGCGCGCCCGCTACCGCAAGGCCTGCAGCATCGAGGAGGTACTGTCCTCCCCGGTGGTGAGCGACCCGCTGCACCTCCTGGAGATCTGCGCGGTGAGCGACGGCGCCGCCGCCCTGGTGCTCGGCACCGAGGAACAGGCGCGCAAGCGCGGCGGCCCGCTGGTGCGCGTGGCCGGCTGCGCCACGGCCACCGGCCAGTTCGGCGACCCGGCGGCGCGCATTCCCACCGTGTCGCAGACCCTGGTGCCCGGCGTCCCGCACACCAGCGAGGTGGTGGGCGCGGTGCAGCGCGCCATGGCCCAGGCCGGCGTCTCGCATGCCGACGTGGACCTGATCGAGATGGCCGACAACACCGCCTGGCATGTGCTGGCCTGGCCCGAGCTGTTCGGGTTCGCCAAGCCCGGCGAGTCGGACCGGCTGATCGCGCAGGGCGCCTACGGCCTCAGCGGCCGGCTCCCGATCAACCCCAGCGGCGGCTTCCTGTCGTTTGGCGAGGCGACCACCGCCCAGGGCGTGCTCCAGGTCTGCGAGCTGGCCTGGCAGCTGCGGGGCGAGGCCACCGGCCGCCAGGTCGAAGGCGCACGGGTGGGCCTCTCGGCGGTGCTGGGGTTGGGCGCCAACGGGGCGTCGGTGGTCCTCACGCGCTGAGTCCCGCGACGGGCGGTCCTCGCGCGCCGTCCGGCGTCCCCTCCGGCCGGCTCACTCTAGGGTCTTCCCGCATCCCTGCGGCTTCTGTCACCTTGGCGATGCCTGCCGCCTTGTTGGCGGCCAGGCGGCGGCCTATGATGCAGTCACCTGCCGGCCGGTCAGTAAGTCTGCTGCCGCCGGCCCCGTGAGACATCCACCGAGCGCGCGAGGAGCGAGACCATGAGCGAAAAGCTGAACTACAACACCCTGGACATCCAGATCGCCGAGAAGATCGCGGTCGTCACCCTCAACCGCCCGCCGGTCAACGCCCAGAACGCCGAGATGCGCAAGGAGCTGATCGACGCCTTCGACGTGCTGTCCGACCGCGACGACGTCGCCGTGGTGGTGCTCACCGGCTCGGGCAAGGTCTTCTCCGCCGGCGCCGACATCCGCGAGCGCCCCAACCTGGGCACCGAACCCGGCGCCTACGGCCGCCACAACCGCATCGTGCGCGAGAGCCACAACGCGCTGGTGGAGTGCAGCAAGCCCATCATCGCCGCCATCAACGGCCCGGCCATGGGCGCGGGCTTCGGCCTGATCATGGCCTCGGACATCTGGGTGGCCGCCGAAGGCTCCTATGTGTCCATGCCCGAGATCAACGTCGGCCTGGCCGGCGGCGTGTCCTTCCTGCAGAAGTATTTCAGCCGCTCGCGCGCCCGCCGCATGTTCTACACCGGCTTCAAGGTCAGCGCCGAGGAGCTCTATCGCCTGGGCCTGGTCGAGGCCTGCCTGCCGCAGGAGGAGCTGATGCCCTTCGCGATGGAGATCGCCCGCGACATGGCCTCCAAGAGCCCGATCGCCTTGCGTCTGGCCAAGGAAGCCGCGCGCATGACCGAGCTGATGCCCCTTCGCGACGCCTACCGCTACGAACAGAGCAACACCGTGTTCCTGTCCAAGACCGAGGACGCCCGCGAGGCCCAGCTGGCCTTCCTGGAAAAACGCGCGCCCGTCTACAAGGGCCGCTGACCGGTCGCTGGCCCAACACCCCCAACCTTCGGGGAGGGCCGGGCCGTTGCGATACAGTGCCTGTCCTGGGGGCCCGCGATGCGAGCCGCAGCCCCCGGGCCAGCTCGGAGACAGAAGATGCGGCCCCTGCGCACACAAGAATCCAGAGGAGCCCGACTTGGCCAGCAAACGACCCGCGATCGCTTCGATCCAGAGCACCGCCGCCACGCCGCGCGGTGACGACCGCCAGGCCCAGCTCCTGAAGATCGCCTGCCGCTTCTTCGCCCGCTATGGCTACAAGGGCACGTCGCTGCGGGACATCGCCGAAGAGGCCCAGATCACCAAGGCGGCCCTCTACTACCACTTCCCGAACAAGAACAGCCTGTACGAGCGCATCGTGCTGCACGGGCTGCGGGTGCTGGTCGACGAGGTCACCGAGGCCACGAATGCCGCCGGCACCGCGCGCGAGAAGCTGCGCGCGTTCATGATGACCACGGCCGAGATCTATGTGCGCGACCCCGACCAGTGGGTCGCCGGCTCCAACGCCTTCTGGGTGGACGAGGACTCGGTGCCGCGCAAGGCCGCCGTCGACCTGCGTGACCGCTACGAGAAGCTGCTGCGCGCCTGCATCACCCAGGGCGTGAAGTCCGGCGAGTTCAAGGACGTGGACCCGGCCCTGGCCGGCCGGGTGGTGCTGTCGGTGATCAACGGGCTCTCCCGCTGGTTCCGCCCCGGCGGGCGCCTGACCATCGGGCAGGTGATCGACCAGTACCTGGACATCATCCTGGCCGGCATCGCGGTGGACGGACCTGTGCCCGCCAAGGCCGCGTCCAAGACCGCCGCAAAGCCGGCGGCAAAGACCGCCATCCCACCACGACGCTGAAGGGACCGGCGGGCGCAAAGCCCTCCGACCGCGCTCGGATTGGGGTTAGCCCGCATACTCACTTACCGGTCGTTAAGTAAACTCGGGGCCAGCGCCCGAGCTGCGCGTGCCTGCGCCGACCTGCCAGCACCCCGCCCCGCGCCCCACATTCCTGGAGCAAGTCTTGAGCACCGACCACGACACCCCCCACGGCGCGGAATTTCGCGACGACGCCTTCTACGAGGCCTTCCGCGCCGAACTGCGGCAATTCATGGAAGCGAATTGCCCGCCCGAGCTGCGCACCAAGGTGCGCAACGCCCACAAGCTCGGACGCAAGGAGTTCTCCGCCTGGCAACGCATCCTGGCCGCCAAGGGCTGGGGCGCGCCGGGCTGGCCGGTCGAATACGGCGGCACCGGCTGGGACCTGCGCCAGCGTTACCTGTTCGAGGAGGTGAGCGCCGAGCTGGACTGCCCGCCCCTCTATCACCATGGCCTGGGCCACATCGGCCCGGTGATCATGCATTTCGGCTCGCCCGAGCAGAAGGCCCGCTTCCTGCCCCGCATCATCGAGGGCAGCGAGTGGTGGTGCCAGGGCTACTCCGAGCCGGGCGCCGGCTCCGACCTCGCCTCGCTCAAGACCGGCGCCGTTCGCCAGGGTGACCACTATGTGGTCAATGGCCAGAAGATCTGGACCTCGCACGCCCAGGAAGCGGACATCATGTACACCCTGGTGCGCACCTCGGTCGAGGCGCGCAAGCAGCAGGGCATCACCCTGCTGGCGATTCCGCTGGACACCCCCGGCATCGAGGTGCGCCCGATCCACACCATCGACCACTGGCACCACGTCAACGAGGTCTTCCTGCGTGACGTGAAGGTCCCGGTGGAGAACTGCATCGGCGAGGAAGGCACCGGCTGGAAGTACGGCAAGTTCCTGCTCGATCGCGAGCGCCTCTCGCCCGCCACCGTGCCGCGCCTGATCCGCCAGCTGGAAGAAGTGGAGAAGGTGCTGCTCGAACGCCTGCGCGAGCAAGGCACCTCCCCCAGCCTGCACGGTGCGCTCGAGCGCCTGTTCCTGGCCAAGGCCTCGGCCGAAGGCGCGCGCGAGATGCTGCTCTCGGCCATCACCGAGGAAATCCAGGGGACGCTCGCCTCCTCCAAGTCCTCGGCCCTCAAGTTCCACTGCTCCGAGCTGTCGCAGGCCATTTCCTCCCTGGCCCTGGACCTGTCGGCCCCCGAACTCGCCCCGCGCCTGCTGCCCGACGACGAGGACTTCCCGGTGAGCGATGCGGAAGACCGCGAGCGCCAGCTGGTGCATACCTACCTGTTCTACCGCTCGCGCACCATCGCCGGCGGCACCAGCGAAGTGCAGAAGAACGTCATCGCCCGCGAACTGTTTGGAGCCTGAACATGGCCTACATGCCCAATCCCCTTTTCCCCGGCGACCTGCATGACACCGCCGCCCGCCTGGCCCGCGACCTGGCCCAGGGCACCCGCGGCTTCGCCACCGAAGCGCCCCCGGCCGAAGGCTCCGAAGGCTGGCGCCAGATGCTCGAACTCGGCTGGCAAGGCGTCTGGATCGCCGAGGCCGACGGCGGCTTCGGCGGCAGCTTCGCCGACCTCGCCGCCATCGTCGAGGCCCTGGGCCGCGAGGCGGTGGTCGCGCCCCTGATCGCCCGCGCCGGCGTGGTGCCGGCGGTGCTGGGTCCCTTCGCCTCGCAGGCCGCGGTCCGCGCCCTGCTCGAGTCGCACGCCAGCGGTGAAGCCTCCATCTGCCCGGTGCTGGCCACCGGCGGCGAGCTGCCCGGGTCCGGCGCCTGCCCGCAACTGGGCGCCGACGGCCGACTGGCCGGCGCCCTGCGCGGCGTCGACCTGACCGAGCCCGCCAGCCACCTGCTGTTCGCGGCGCAAGGCGCCGACGGCGTCCGCCACCTGGTGCTGGCCGAGGCCGCGCCGCTGCTGGCGCGTGCCCGCCACTACAGCAGCAACGACGGCCGCCGCTGCGCCGACCTCGACGTCGCCGGCATCGCTGTTGCCAAAGAGGCGGTACTCGCCAGCGGCGAGGCCGTCACGCAGGCCCTCTCCGCGGGCCTGGCCGCCGGTGCCCTGCTCGCCTGCGTCGAGGCCGTCGGCGGCGCCGCCGGCCTGGTCACCCTGACCATCGACTACCTCAACACCCGGGTGCAGTTCGGCGTCGCCCTCTCCACCTTCCAGGCCCTGCGCCACCAGCTGGTCGAGATGTACGTGGCCTACGAAAACAGCTACGGCATGACCCGCCACCTCGTCGCGGCCCACGCCGCCGCGCCGCAGCCGCTCAAGGACGTGCTCACCGCCAAGCTGTACATGAACAAGGTGTCTCGCAAGGTCGGCGAGACGGCGATCCAGCTGCATGGCGGCATGGGCATGACCACCGAGACCCAGGCGTCGCGCCTGGCGGTGCGCGCCATCACCGGCGCGTTTGACTACGGCGACAGCGCGCAGTGCCTGGACTGGCTCACCGCGCGCACCCTGGCGGAGGCGGCCTGATGTCCAAGACTCCGCATGCCCTCAGCCCCCTGCTCACACCCGCCTCTGTGGCGGTGATCGGCGCCTCCTCCGACCCCGACCGCATCGGCGGCCGGGTGCTGCGCTTCCTGATCGAAGCCGGTTTCGAAGGCAAGCTCTATCCGGTGAACCGCAGCGGCGCCGCCGAGATCCAGGGCCTGCCGGCCTTCGCCTCCATCACCGACGTGCCGGGCCAGGTGGACCAGGCCATCGTCCTCACCCCGGCCGCCGGCGTGGAAGACGCGATCCGGGGCAGCATCGCCAAGGGCGTCAAGTGCGTGCTGGTGCTGACCGCCGGCTTCGCCGAGCTCGGCCCCGAGGGCCGCGCGCTCCAGGACAAGCTGCGTGACATGTGCCAGACGGCTGGCGTGCGCATGGTCGGCCCCAACTCCCTGGGCATGCTGAACCTGGACAACCGCTACTTCGCCACCTTCTCCACGGTGCTGTACGGCCTGCAACCGCGCAAGGGCCGCATCGCCCTGGCCACGCAAAGCGGTGCCTTCGGCTCCTGCGCCTACGGCATGGCCTCGCTGCGCGGCATGGGTTTCTCGCAGATCGTCGCCACCGGCAACGAGGCCGACGTGGACGTGGCCGAGTGCATCGACTTCTTCGCCCAGGACCCCGGCACCGACGTGATCTGCGCCGCGCTCGAGTCCTGCCGTGACGGCCAGCGCCTGCGCGCGGCCCTGCTCAAGGCGGCCGCCGCCGGCAAGCCGGTGCTGGTGATGAAGGTCGGCCGCACCGAGCTGGGCGCGGCCGCGGCCAGCACCCACACCGGCAGCCTGGCCGGCAACGACGCCGCTTTCGACGCGGTGTTTGCCGAGTGCGGCGCACTGCGCCCCGACTCCATCGAGCAGATGCTGGACATCGCCTACTTCTGCGCCGTCACCGGCCGCCTGCCGGCCAACGCCGACATGGGCGTGGTGACCGGCTCGGGTGGCATCGGCGTGCTCATGGCCGACCATGCGGGCGAGAGCGGCATCACCATGTCGCCCCTGTCCGCGGCCGGCAAGCAGGCGGCGCTGGAACTGCTGCCCTTCGCGGTGGCCGCCAACCCGCTGGACATGACCGCCCAGGTCACCTCGGTGCCCGGCGGCGTGGGCCGCACCATCGAGGTGATGCTGCAGCACGGCGACTACGGCACGGTGATGGCCTACCTGGCGCACTCGGGCCTGGCGCCCGCGCGCTTCGCCTCCACCCTGGAGCAGCTGCGCGAGCTGCGCCAGAAGTACCCGCAGAAGAACCTCGCCCTCATCATGCTGTCCACCCCCGAGGTGGATGAAGCACTGGCCCAGATCGGCATCCCCTGCTTCGGCGACCCGACCCGCGCGGTGGCCGCCCTGGCCGGCGCGGCGCGTATCAAGGCGCTGCGCGAGAACCTCTACGAGATGGCCCCCGCCGGCCGCCGTGGCGACACGCCCCTGGGCGACGTGGCCACCGAGGCTGCGGCCAAGCAGGCCCTGGGCGCCGCCGGCCTGCCGGTGCTGCGCGAAATGCTCTGCGCCAGCGAGGACGCGGCTGCCGCCGCCGCCCGCGAGCTGGGCTTTCCGCTGGTGGCCAAGATCGCCTCGCCCGACATCCTGCACAAGACCGAGATCGGCGGCGTGATCCTGCACCTGCAGGACGAGGCCGCGGTGCGCGCCGCCTTTGGCACGCTGATGCAGCGCGCCAAGAGCGCCATGCCCCAGGCCCGCCTGGACGGCGTGCTGCTCGCGCCCATGGTCAAGGGTGGCGTCGAGACCCTGCTGGGCGTGCAGGTCGATGCGACCTTCGGCCCGATGGTGATGTTCGGCGCCGGCGGCACCGCGGTGGAACTGCACCGCGACGTGGCCCTGGCCTCGGCGCCGCTGACCCCTCAGCGCGCCCGCGCGCTGGTGGACCGGGTGCGCTCCTCGGCCCTGCTCAAAGGCTGGCGCGGCGCCAAGCCGCTGGACGTGGACGCGGTGGTCCAGGCCCTGTGCGCCCTGTCCGACTACGCGATGGGCCACGCCCAGGAGCTGGACAGCATCGACGTGAACCCGCTGGTGGTGATGGAAAAGGGCGCCGTGTGTCTGGACGCCGTCATCACCCGCAAGGGCCAGACCGCGGCCCATTCCGCGGCACATTGAGTCCCCGGGCGGGTCGCGGCCCTTCGGTGGGCGGCCCCTTCCCTTTCGTATCCGCTTGAAGGAGACCTGCATGAATTCGACGAACCGCGACCTGCCCGCCAACGCCCAGAACCTGCAGGACCTCCTGGACCGGGAGGCGATCCGCGACTGCCTGCACCGCTACTGCCGCGGCATCGACCGCATGGACGAGGCCTGCCTGCGCTCGGTCTACTGGCCCGACGGCACCGACCGCCACGGCCCCTACCAGGGCTCGGCGCAGGGCTTCGTCGATTGGGCGCTGGACAAGCTCGAGACCGGCCCGCGCGGGGTGCACCTGCTGTCCAACATCCTGATCGATTTGCGCGGCGACGTGGCGGGCGTGGAGTCCTACTTCAACGCCCTGCAATGCGACCGCGACGAGCAGGGCCAGCCGCGCGAGTCGATGCTGGTGGGGCGCTACATCGACCGCTTCGAAAAGCGCAATGGCGAATGGCGCATCGCACAGCGCACCGTGGTCTACGACTGGATCCGCCAGCAGCCCATGGCGCAAATGAGCGGCGAGAACGACGCCCAGGTCTTTGGCGTGCGCCAGCCCAATGGCGGCAAGAAGCCGCAGGACCCGCTGTACGAGATGCTGGCGGGGCTTTAGCCTCCCGAATCGGTTGGATGGGCACAGGCCTTCCCTGCGCCCTCCATGGCCAGCCCGATGATCGGTCGCTATCATGGGCTCCGGACCGATTTCGACGACTCGGGAACGGACATGAAGCCCTCCATCGCCCTCCAAGCACATCGCCCTGCCATCCGCGCAGTCGTTGAGCGTCACCACGCCCGAAACGTCCGGGTCTTCGGATCGGTGCTTCGCGGCGACGACCAGGACGGTAGCGACCTCGATATCCTGGTCGACCCGACGCCCGACACGACCCTGCTGGATATCGGCGCCATCCGTCACGAACTGGCCCAGTTGCTAGGCGTTCAGGTGGATGTGCTCACGCCCAACGCACTGCCCGAGAAATTCAGGGCCCAGGTTCTCGCCGAAGCCAGACCGGTATGACGCGGGATGTCCAGCGTCTTGCGGACTACCTGGCGCACATCCAGGAAGCCGTCGAACGCATCCGGGGCTATGTCATGGGGATGGAGCTCGCCGCATTCAAATCGAGCCAGCTGGTCCAGGATGCCGTGATCCGAAACCTCGAAGTGATCGGCGAGGCCAGCCGGTGCATCGACAAGCACCACCCGGCTTTTTCAGCGGCGCACCCGGAGATCCCGCTGGCGTCTGCCTACCAGATGCGAAACGCAGTGGCGCATGGGTATTTCAAGGTCGATCTGGACATCGTCTGGGCGACCCTCCAGCGCGATCTTCCGGCGCTGCACACCCACGTCCTGCGCGCTCAGGCCGAACTCTGAGCCACCGCCGCCGCCATCTCCTTCACCAGCTTGAGGTACCTGTCCTTGTTCGGGCGAATGCGCTCGATGGTGCCGCCCATGCCCAGCACCACCGCTCGCCCCTGCACCTTCACCGGCAGGAGCGCCGCGACGGTGGCGCCGCCCACCAGCGGAATGTTCTCGGCGTAGGCCACGCCGTCCTTGCGGCAGCGGGCGACGCGCTCCTGCATGAGCGCCAGGCTTTGCCGGTCCTGCGGGCGCGGGGTGGCGATGTTGGCGCGGCGCACCAGCTTGTCGACCATCGCGTCCGAATGGGTGGCCAGCATCAGCCAGCCGGTGGCCGACTGGGTCAGCGGGCGCTGGCTGCCCTCCTCGGTGTGGAACCGCAGCGGGTGCACCGACTGGATGACGCGGATGTACTGCATGTAGACATCGTTCTGCAGCGCGATGGACACCGCCTCGCCGGTGGCGGCGTGCAGGTCCTGCATCAGTTCGAAGATCTCGCCACGGCCAAAGAGCTCATGGCTGATCCAGTCGCCCAGGGCGGCGACCCGCAGGGTGGGGAAGTATTCGCGCGTGCCGCGGTCGTAGCTCAGGTAGCCCAGGGCGGTGAGGTTCTTCAAAAGGACCGTGGCGCTCGAGGCCGGATAGTCCAGGCGGTCGGCGATGTCCTTGAGCGAAGCGGGCTGGCGATGCTGGCGGAAGAAGTCGAGCACTTCCAGCACACGGACCGCGGACTTGATCGGGGAAACGGCCATCAGGACTTTCAGTGAAATTCAGGCATGTGATTTTCGCTTCCTGCAAAGCAGGAATGCTTGAGTGGGAGGCAGACGATGGGCATCATGGCGATCGATACCAAACAGGAGACAGATTCATGCGAGCCATCGTCACCGGCGCCGCCCGCGGCATCGGACGCGCCATCGCCGAGCGCCTGGCGCACGACGCCCATTCCCGCGGCGAGACGCCGCGCCTGGTGCTGGTCGACCAGCACGCCGGCGAGCTGGACGAGGTCGCCGCACAGCTGCGCGCCACCCACGACGCCGAGGCGCACACGCTGGCCGGTGACATGGCCGACCCGCAGTTCCCCGCCCGCATCGCCGCGGCCGCCCAGGCCTGGGGCGGGCTCGACGGCCTGGCCAGCAACGTGGGCTATGCCCAGCCCGGAGACCTGGCCGCCTACACGCTGGAAGACTGGGACCGCATGTTCGCGGTCAACGTGCGCTCGCACTGGCTGCTGGCCAAGGCCTGTTTCCCGCTGCTGAAGGAGGCGCAGGGCAAGGTGGTCTTCACCGGCTCGATCTCCGGCACCAACCCCACCACGCCCCTGGGCGCCTACAGTCCCTGCAAGGCCGCCCTGCTGATGCTGATGCGCCAGCTCTCGGTGGAGTGGGCGCCACAGGGCATCCGCGTCAACGCGGTCTCGCCCGGCATGACGCTCACGCCGGGCACCTCGCCGGTGTACCAGGACCCGCAGGTGAAGGCGCAGCGCGAGGCGCGCATTCCGGCGCGGCGCATCGGCACTCCCCAGGACATGGCCGGCGCGGCCTCCTTCCTGCTGGGGCCGGATGCGGACTATGTGCATGGCGTCGACCTGCTGGTCGATGGCGGCCTGGACAAGACCATCATGGTCAATCCGGTGATGGACGGCTGGCGCACCGCGCGCCGGCAGTCGGGCGCGGACTGAGGCGCTGGCCACCAGGCGCCGGGGCCACCGTGCCGCCTCAAGCGGCATCGCGGCGCCCGGTACAGGCACCACCGCCGCTCAGACGGCCGAATACCCGCCGTCGGCCGACAGCAAGGTGCCGTTGACGTAGCTGGCCAGGGGGCTGGCCAGGAACACCACCGGCCCGGCAATCTCCTCCGGCTGCCCGAGGCGGCCCGCAGGAATGCGGCCCATGAAGCGCTCGAGACGCTCGGGGTTGGCGCGGGTGGCTTCGGTCATTGGCGTGACGATCACGCCCGGCGCCACCGCATTCACCCGGATGCCGTCCTTGCCCAGATCGGCGGCCATGGACTGCGTGAGCAGCTTGACCGCGCCCTTCGAGGCCGAATAGCCCACCGCATTGGGCTGGCCGTGCAGGGCCGCGCCCGAGGCGATGTTGACGATGCAGCCCTTCGTCTGGCGCAGCGTGGGAATGAAGGCCTGGATGACGTTGAACACGCCAAACAGGTTCACGTCGAAGACCTTGTGGATGTTTTCCTGCGCGCGCGGGCTGTCGATGCCCTCGCGGATGATGACGCCGGCATTGTTCACCACCGTGTCCACCGCGCCCGCGTCGGCGGCCACCTTCTGCGCCAGGGCCACGCAGGCGTCGGCGTCGGTCACGTCCAGCGGATAGGCCCAGGCCTGCTGGCCCTCGGCCCTCACCGCGGCCACCGTCTCCTCGCAGGAGAGCGAGGGGTGGTCGGTGGCCACCACACGGGCGCCCGCCTGGGCGCAGGCCACCGCGATGGCGCGGCCGATGCCGCGGCTGGCGCCGGTGATGAAGACCAGCCGTCCCTGCAGCAGTCCTTGGGCCATGGCGCTCATTCCTTGGCGGTGGAAGTGGCGAGCGTGGCGGCCTTGGGCGTCCAGGGCAGCAGGTGCTGCCACTGACCGACGATGCCCTTGCGGAACAACATCACCACGACCACGAACACCAGGCCCTGAATGATCAGCACCCACTCGGCGAAGGACGCCAGGTAGTGCTCCATGGAGCCCATGACGATGGCGCCGACGACCGGGCCCAGCATGGTGTTGAGGCCGCCCACGATACAGACCAGGAGCGCCTCGCCGGAGGTGCCCCAGCCCACGTCGACCAGGGTCGCCAGGGAGAAGGCCAGCACCTTCATCGAGCCGGCCAGGCCGGCCAGGGCGGCCGACAGCACGAAGGCCAGCAGCTTGTAGCGGTTGACGGGGTAGCCCAGTGACTTGGCGCGGGCCTCGTTGTCGCGGATGGCGCGCAGCACCTGGCCGAAGGGCGAGTGCACCGTTCGGTAGATCAGCCAGAAGCCGAAGCCGATGGCCAGCAGGCACACGTAGTAGAAGACCAGGGTGTTCTGGGTGTCGATCACGCCGAAGAAGGTCGGCCGGGGCACGGCCTGCAGGCCGTCTTCGCCATGGGTGAAGGGCAGGCGCTGCGCCAGGAAGTACACGACCTGGGCGAAGGCCAGGGTGATCATGGAAAAGTAGATGCCCTGGCGGCGGATCGCCAGGAAGCCGGTCACCAGGCCCAGGGCGGCGGACACGCCCACGCCAGCCAGGACGGCGAGCGACCCGTCCCAGCCCCAGAGCTTGGCCACGTGGCCGGTCACGTAGGCGGCCGAGCCATAGAACATGGCGTGGCCGAAGGACAGGAGGCCGGCATAGGCGATGAGAAAGTTGACCGAAGCCGCCAGCAAGGCCATGCACAGCAACTTGATCAGGAACATGGGATAGGCCACCCAGGGCGCGGCGCACAGCAGGGCGATGCCGGCCAGCAGCCACCAGCGGGCGGCGGCCGGCGCCTGGGGCGCGGTGGGAATGGCGGTAAAGGTGGTGCTGCTCATGTTCAAACTCATTCAGCGCGGCCGAACAGGCCGTTGGGCCGGAAAACCAGGGTGATGATCATCACCAGGAAGATGACGACGCCGGCGTAGTCGGGCGCGAAGACCTTGGTCAGGCCCTCGATCAGGCCCAGGCCGAAGCCGGTGAGCACCGAGCCCAGGATGGAGCCCATGCCGCCAATCACCACCACCGCGAACACCACGATGATCAGGTTGGAGCCCATGTGCGGGCTGACCTGGTAGATGGGCGCGGCCATCACGCCGCCGAAGCCGGCCAGGGCGACGCCAAAGGCGTAGGTCAGCATCAGCATGCGCGGCACGTTGATGCCGAAGGTGCGCACCAGGTTCGGGTTCTCGTTGGCGGCGCGCAGGTAGGAGCCGACCTTGGTCCGCTCGATGAAGAACCAGGTGCCCAGGCAGACCACCAGGGACACCGCGATCACCCACAGACGGTACCAGGGGATGAAGCTGATGCCGATGTCCAGGCCGCCGGTCATCGGGTTCTGGTAGGGCTCACCGCTGATGCCGAACTTGAGCCGGAAAGCGCCCTCCAGCAGCAGCGCCACGCCGAACGTGAGCAGCAGCGCGTACACATGGTCCAGCTTGTACAGGTGGCGCAGGAAGACCCGCTCCATGAACAGGCCGACAAATCCCATCACCACCGGCGTGATCAGGAGCGCCCACCAGTAGCTCAGGCCGAAGTACTCGGTCACGCCCCAGGCGACGAAGGCGCCCATCATGTACTGCGCGCCGTGGGAGAAGTTCACCACGTGCAACATGCCGAAGATGATGGCCAGGCCCAGGCTCATGAGGGCGTAGAACGCCCCGTTGATCAGGCCGACCACGACCTGGCCCACCAGGGCCGCGGTCGGGACGCCAAAGATGCTGTCCATTCAGTATTCCCCTCGAATCTCGTTGTCTCTTGTCATCTGCCCCGGCGTCTCAGAGGCCCAGCAGCTGCTCGATCTCTTGCTTGCGGCCGGCGATGTCCTCGCGGCGGAACTGCTCGACCACCTGGCCCTCCTCGATCACGTAGAAGCGGTCGGCCAGGGCCGAGGCGAAGCGGAAGTTCTGTTCCACCATCAGCACGGTGAAGCCGCGGTCACGCAGGGTGCGGATCACTTCGCCGATCTTCTGCACGATGACCGGGGCCAGGCCCTCGGTGCACTCGTCCAGCAGCAGCAGCTTGGCGCCGGTGCGCAGGATGCGGGCGATGGCCAGCATCTGCTGCTCGCCGCCCGAGAGCTTGGTGCCCTGGCTCTTGCGCCGGGCCAGCAGGTTGGGAAACAGCTGGTAGATCTCGTCGACGCTCAGGCCCCCGTCCTTCAGGACCGGGGGCAGCAGCAGGTTTTCCTCGGTGGAGAGACTGGCGAAGATGCCGCGCTCCTCCGGGCACCAGGCCACGCCCAGGTGGGCGATCGCCTCGGGCGCCAGATCCTCGGTGGGCTGGCCGCCCACCTCGATGGTGCCGGTGCGGCGGCCCAGGAGGCCCATCACCGCGCGCAGCGTGGTGGTCTTGCCGGCACCGTTGCGCCCGAGCAGGCAGACGATCTCGCCCTCGCGGACCTCGATGTTGATGCCGTGCAGGGCCTGGGTTTCGCCGTAGAAGCCCTGGAGGTTGGACACGCGCAGCATGGGCGTCTTGTTCACGTCAGTCATGGGCGCCTCCCACATAGGCTTCGATCACCCGCGGGTCCTGCGAGACCTGCTCGTAGCTGCCCTCGGCCAGCACCTCACCGGACTGCAGCACGGTGACGTAGTCGCACAGCTTGGAGATGACCTTCATGTTGTGTTCCACCATCAGCACGGTACGGCCCTTGGCGAAATGCGCCACCAGGTCCATCACCGGGCCGATGTCCTCGTGGCCCAGGCCGGCCATCGGCTCGTCGAGCAGGATCAGCTCCGGCTCCATCGCGATGGTGGTGACCAGTTCCAGCGCGCGCTTGCGGCCATAGGACAGGTCGGCGGCAGGGCCGTGCAGCCACTTCTCCAGGCCGACGCTCTTGATCAATTCGTAGGCACGCTCGTTCAGTTCATCGAGCACCGCCTCGTTCTGCCAGAAGGCGAAGTTGCCGCCGCGCTTGCGCTGCAGGGCGACACGCACGTTCTCCAGCACGCTCATTTGCCCGAACACCGCCGAGATCTGGAAGGAGCGCACCATGCCCAGGCCGGAGACCGTCGCCGGGTCGCTCGATTCGATGCGCTTTCCGTTGAAGGTGATGGTGCCGGCGGTGGGACGCAGGAAAGTGGTGAGCAGGTTGAAGCAGGTGGTCTTGCCGGCGCCGTTGGGGCCGATCAGCGCGTGGATGCCGTGGCGGCGCACGCGCAGGTCCACGTCCTTGACCGCGTAGAAGCCCCGGAACTGCTTGGACAGGCCCTTGGCTTCGAGGATGTAGTCGCTCATGGTGATGTCGGAAAGGATCAGAGGTGGGCGAAGGTCGCGCCGCCGTCGACCTTGATGTATTCGCCGGTCACGAAGCCGGCCGCGTCCGAGGCCAGGAAGCCGGCCACGCGGGCCACGTCCTCCGGGGTGCCGGTGCGCTGCATGGGCGTGCGGGCCAGTCGCTTTTGCACCATTTCGGGGGTGACGTTCAGCATCACGCCCTCGGTGGCGGTGAAGCCCGGGCAGATGGCGTTGACGCGGATGCCCTTGGGGCCCAGGTCCACTGCGCCGGCGCGGGTCAGGCCCAGCACGCCGGCCTTCACCCCGGCGTAGGTGAGGCCTCGGGGCAGGCCCAGGAAGGCGGCGGCCGAGGCCACGTTGATCACGCTGCCGCCCTCGCCCATGTGCGCCTCGGCGGCCTGGATGCCCCAGATCACCGACTCGAAGCCGGTGCCGACCATGCGGCGGACCATCTCGGGGGTGAGCTCGCTGATGGGGCCGTAGCGCACCCACATCGCGTTGCTCACGAGGATGTCCAGGCGGCCAAAGGCGCTCTTGAGGGCGGCGGCCGCGTCCATCAGGGTGGCCTGCTCGGCGACGTTGCCGCCGAAGGCCATGCCTTTCTGGCCCTTGGCCGCCAGGGCGGCCACGGCCTCCTCGGCCAGTTCCTTCTTGAGGTCCAGCACGCCGACGGTGGCGCCGAGGTCGGCCAGGTGCTCCACGATGGCGCGGCCGATGCCGCGGGCGCCGCCGGTGACCAGGGCGACCCGGCCTTGCAGCGAGTTCGCCGCGGCGTTCATGTGGGTTGCATTCATCGTTGTTTCTCCCTCAGGTGTTCTGTCGTGATCGTGTGGTGCGTGCGCCGCGTGGTCCTGCCTGTGCCTGCGTGTCTCGGCGCTCAGGTCCGGTCGTCGAACCGGGCCTCGGGCAGGCCGCGCACCCCGGTGCCCCGCACCGCCAGCAGGCGGCCGGCGCGCGGGTCGTCGGTCTTGATGATGTTGCCGGTGTCGCTCAGGCTGGTCACGTACAGCGTGTCCAGGCCGGGGCCGCCGAAGCAGGGGCAGCTCGGGTGCGGCGTGGGCAGATCCAGCAGGCGCTCGAGCGAGCCGTCCGGCCGGAAGCGGGCCAGCTGGCCCTTCATCACCAGGGCCACCCAGAGGTGGCCCTCGGCGTCCACCGCCGCGCCGTCGGGGCCGGAGCCCAGGGCGGTGGTGTCCGCAAAAATCGTCATGCCGCTCGCGGCGCCGGTCGCCAGGTCGTAGGCGTAGCGGCGAATCTGGTGCGAGAGGCTGTCGGCGTAGTACATCGTGCGGCCGTCGGGGCTGAAGCCCAGGCTGTTGGAGACGCAGATGCCGCGCTCCAGCACGTTGACCTGCCCCGAGGGCAGGACCTGGTACAGCTCGCCCACCGGCGCCGTCGGCGCGAGTTTGAGCGAACCCACCAGGAAACGGCCGGCGCGGTCGGCGCGGCCGTCGTTGAGCCGCATGCGCGGCTCGGGATGGGCGACGCCGGCCAGGCGCGCAAAGGCGCCCGTGCCCACGTCGAGGAATCCGATGTCGTGCTCGAGGGCCACCAGCAGGCGGCCGCTCTCGCACAGTGCCAGGGACCCGATCTCCGACGGCAGGGCCCACTGGCGCCGCTCGCCCGTGGCGGGAGAGAGGCAGTGGACCAGGCAGCGTTTGGAGTCGATCCAGTAGAGCGCCTGGCGGCGCTCGTCCCAGAGCGGGCTCTCGCCCAGCCGGTCACGCTGTTCGCCGAGGAATTCGATGTTCAGCATGGACACGGCTGGAAGGGAAGCGGATTCAGGACACCCTGGGTGTGAGCCCGCAGGCTTACTTCTTGGCGGCGATGAAGTCGCAGCCGCCGTCGGCCAGCGGACGGAACACCTGGTCGCCGGCGATCTCGCCCTTGACGGTGTAGTAGTCGTACTTGGCCTTGGACTCGGCGGGGGTCTTCACCTGCACCGCATAGACGGGGCGCATGGTCTGGCCGTCTTCGCGGATCTTGACGTTCTTCATGGAGAAGTCGTTGATCGGGGTGGCCTTCATCTTGGCCATCACGGCGACGCCCTCGTCCGTGCCGGCGGCCTGCACCGCCTTCAGGTAGTGGGTGGCGGCGGTGTAGGCGCTGGCCATGATGTAGGTGGGCGCCACGCCGTTGTTGCGGTCCATGAAGCGCTTGGTCCAGGCGCGGGTCTCGGGGGTGCGGTCCCAGTACATCGGGTCGGTGAACTGCAGGCCCTGGGCGACGTCCAGGCTCATGGCGTGCACCGCGTTGATGGTCATGCCGAAGACGGTCACGGCCTGGCCGTTGCGGGCGATGCGGTACTCGACGGCCTGCTTGAGGGCGTTGGTCTGGTCGGCGCCGGCGTTGACGATCACGATCGCCTGGGCCTTGGAGGCCTGGGCCTGCAGCAGGTAGGAGGAGTAGTCGGTGGCGCCCAGCGGGTGCTTGACGTTGCCCAGGACCTTGCCACCTGCCTGCTCAATGAAGGCCTTGCCGGCAGCCAGCGAGGTGTCGCCGAAGGCGCCTTCCACGGTGATGAAGAAGAAGGTCTTGGCGCCCTGGTCCATCAGGCCGCGCACGCCGGCCTTGGGCATGGAGTAGGTGTCGACGCCGAACTGGATGTTCATTGGCGAGCAGGCCTTGCCGGTCAGGTCGGTGGACACGGTGCCGGCCAGCAGGTAGGGCTTCTTGGCGGCCTTCATCATGTTGTTCACCGACAGGGCGATGGCCGAGGCGGAACCGCCGACGATGGTGTCGACCTTGTTCTGCTCCAGCCACTGGCGGGCGATGTTGGTGCCGACGTCGGGCTTGTTCTGGTCGTCGGCCTGGAGGATCTCGATGGGCTTGCCCAGGACCTTGCCGCCGAAGTCTTCCACCGCCATGCGCACGGCCAGCAGGGAGCCGGGGCCGCCGTTGGCGGCGTAGGGGCCGGTCATGTCGGCCATGACGCCGATGCGGACGGCGTCGTCCGAGACCTGGGCCTGCGCGCCGGTGGCGGCGGCCAGGCCGAGCACGGCGGCGGCGATGAAGGATTTGCGGTTCATGTGGGCCATTGGGATGTCTCCTTTGCGTTTGGCGATGGTGCCGGATGGCTGGGCGATGTGGTGTTCTTGTCGCCCGGGGGTTGCGGGAAGGGAACTCGGGAAAACACGGTGTTCTGCGGCCTCAGGACCCGGTGTCCGTGGGCAGCTTGTAGTCCTTGAACTGCTCGCGCAGCTTCGTCTTGAGCAGCTTGCCGGTGGCGGTGTGGGGCAACTCGGCGACGAAGACGACGTCGTCGGGCAGCCACCAGCGGGCCACGCGGTCCTTGAGGAAGTCGAGGAGGGCGGCGGCGGTGGGCGTTTCGCCCGCCTTGGGCACCACGACCAGCAGCGGGCGCTCCTGCCAGCGGCTGTGGGCGACGCCGATCACGGCCGCTTCCTGCACCTGGGGGTGGCCGACGGCGGCGTTTTCCAGGTCGATGGAGGAGATCCACTCGCCGCCGGACTTGATCACATCCTTGCTGCGGTCGGTGATCTGGATGTAGCCGTCGGGGTTGATGTTGGCCACGTCGCCGGTGCTGAACCAGCCGCCCTCCTCGAGGGCGGAGTTGGCGGCGTTGCCGAAGTAGCCGGAGATGACCCAGGGGCCGCGCACGCGCAGCTCGCCCACCTGCTTGCCGTCATGCGGCAGGGGCTGGCCGTCGGCGTCGAAGACACCGATGTCCACCGGGTACATCGGGCGGCCGGCCAGCACCTGCACCTGGTAGCGCTCCTCGAGGGAAATGCCCTGGTGCTTGGGCAGCAGGGTGCCGACGGTGGCCACCGGGCTGGTCTCGGTCATGCCCCAGGCGGTGATGACGTAGACGCCCAGCATCTCCTGGAATTTCCGGATGATGGACAGCGGCGCGGCCGAGCCACCCACCATCACGCGGGTGAGGCGCAGGGCCTTCAGGTCCAGCTTGCCGGCGTTGGCATCCAGGTACTGGAAGAAGCCGAGCCAGACCGTGGGCACGCCCAGGGACATGGTGGCGCCTTCGCTCACCATGTGCGCGAACAGGCGCTCGCCCGACACGTTGGGGCCGGGCAGCACCAGCTTGGCGCCGCACATGGCGGTCGAATACGGCATGCCCCAGGCGTTGACGTGGAACATGGGCACCGACAGCAGCACGCAGTCGCGGGCACCGAGGCCCAGGCCGTCGACCGCGCAGGAGCCGAAGGCGTGCAGGACGGTGGACCGGTGCGTGTACAGCACGCCCTTGGGATGACCGGTGGTGCCCGAGGTGTAGCACAGCGCGGAGGGCGTGCTCTCGGGGAAGTCGGGCCAGACGAAGCGCTCGCCCTCGGCGCCGGCACCGTCCACCAGGTCGTCGTAGGCGACCAGGCCAGGCAGGTCCAGCTTCGGCAGCTGGTCGCGGCGGCACAGGGCGACGAAGCGCTTGACGGTCTTGAACTCGGGCGCGAGCTTGACCACCAGGTCGGCGAAGTCCAGGTCGAAGCACAGGACCTGGTCTTCGGCGTGGTTGACGATGTAGGCGATCTGCTCGGGGAACAGGCGCGGGTTGATGGTGTGCACCACCGCGCCGATGCCGGAGACGCCGTAATACAACTCCAGGTGGCGGTGGGTGTTCCAGGCCAGGGTGCCGACCCGGTCGCCGACCTGGACGCCCAGGCCGGTGAGCGCATGCGCCAGGCGCTTCGAGCGCAGCGACACCTCGCGCCAGTTGCTGCGGCGCACGTCGCCGCCCGGCAGATGCGAGACGACCTCCACCTCGCCGTGGTACTTGGCGGCGTGGGTCAGCAGCCCTGAAATCAGGAGCTGGCGCTCCTGCATCAAGCTCGTGAGGCTCATCGATGGTGCCTGGGTGTCTCTTCGGGTCGTCGGGGGCCGGCGGGGCGTTTTCCGGGTTGTCCGAAAAACTCACCTGCCGGTCGGTAAGTTGATCCTATCAGCCGCTCCCTGGCCATTCAACGTCTCAGGGTGCGAAAGGACCTAGGGGTTTCCCTTGAGGCGGCTGCGGCCACCTCCGGGGATCAGGCGCGCGCGACCTTGCCGGGCTGGAAGGCGACGACGTTGCGGTAGCCGTCCTGCTTGGCGGCGTTGCAGTACTCGCGGTACCTGGCGAAGCCACCGGTGAACAGGGTCAGGCCCTGGGGCTTGTCCTTGACGTTGGCGCCCAGGTACCAGGTCTTGGCCTTGAGCAGAAGGCTCTTCTTGCCCAGACTGGAGACGATGTCCATCCAGCCCTCTTCCGCCTCGCGGGTCACCTCGGCGGCGGCCTGGCCGTTCTTCTCCATGTGGACCATCAGCTCGGCGATCCAGTCGACGTCGTTCTCGCTGATGCGGATGATGTTGGCCAGGGCCGCGGGGCCGGTGGGGCCGGTGGTCATGAACAGGTTGGGGAAGCCTTCCATCATGATGCCCAGGTAGCCCTTGGCGCCCTCCTTCCACTTGTCGTTGACGGTCTGGCCGCCCTTGCCCACCACCGGGAAGGCGGTGAGCGCGCCGGTGAGGCCGTCATAGCCGGTGGCCAGGATGATGATGTCCAGCTCGATCTCGCGCTTCTCGGTGCGAACGCCCTTCTCGGTGAACTCGACGATCGGCTCCTCGAACAGGTCCACCAGGTGCACGTTGGGCCGGTTGTAGGTCTCGTAGTAGCTCGTGTCCAGGCAGGGGCGGCGGGCGAAGATCGGGTAGCCCTTGGGCTTGAGCTTCTCGGCGGTGACCGGGTCCTTGACCACCTCGCCGATCTTGCCGCGCACGAACTCGGCCACTTCCTCGTTGGCCTCCTCGTTGTAAAGCAGGTCGGAGAAGGTGCCCAGCATCGCCAGGCCGCCGTTCTTCCAGGCGTCCTCCAGCAGGGTCTTGCGCTGCGCGGGGGTGCAGGAGAAGAAGGCGCGGGTGGACTGCGGACGCAGGCCGCCGACGGCGCTGGCGCGGGCCGCGTCACGCAGGCCGGGGTAGTGGCGCTTGACCTCGGCGACGTACTCGGGCTCGAGCTTCACGTTGCGCATCGGCATGGTGAAGCTGGGGGTCCGCTGCAGAACGAACAGCTCGCCCGCGGTCTTGCCCACTTCCTGCACGATCTGGATGCCGGTGGAGCCGGTGCCCAGCACACCGACCCGCTTGCCCTCGAAGCGCACCGGCTCGTGCGGGAAGGTGGCGGCGCGGTAGGTCACGCCCTTGAAGCGGTCCAGGCCCGGAATCTCGGGGTCCTTGGGCACGGACAGCGGCCCGGTGGCCATGATGCAGTAGGGCGCCTCCCAGGTCTCGCCCTTGTCGGTCCTGAGGGTCCACAGCTTGCGGGCCTCGTCCCACTCGGCGCGGGTGACGCGGGTGTTGAACTGGAAGTGCTTGTTCAGGTCCAGGCGCTTGCCGACGAAGTTGATGTACTCCAGCAGCTCGGGTTGCGCGGCGAACTGCTCGGACCAGGTCCACTCCTGCTCGACTTCGCGGGAGAAGGAGAAGCTGTAGTCGATGGAAGGCAGGTCGACGCGGGCGCCGGGGTAGCGGTTCCAGTACCAGACGCCGCCCAGGCCGCCGCCGGCCTCGAAGGACTGGATCTTGTAGCCCATCTCGCGGAACTTGTAGGTGGCGTACATGCCGCCGAAGCCGCCGCCCACGATCAACACATCCACCCGCTGGGTCTTGCCTGCCGTCATCGCCTGTCTCCTGATCTGACTTGGAAATCGATGAACCATGATGCCTTGCCGATCGGTAAGTGCGCAAGCGTCTATACCCATGTGTCATTCAGATTCACATGCATGAATTTCCCAGTGGAGACAAGGAGGCCCGGGGCGGCTCCTAGAATGCTGCAGCGCACACGCCTCGCGGCGCGGCGCGCCCCGACACCCCTCCTTCATCCACGCATTTCTTCCACCATGAGCACTCGTCACATTGGCGTCATCGGCGCCGGCACCATGGGCAACGGCATCGCGCAGGTCTGCGCCGTCGCCGGCCTCGACGTCACCATGACCGACATCTCCGACGCCGCCCTGCAAAAGGGCGTGGCGACCATCAGCGCCAGCCTCGACCGCCTGGTGCAGAAAGAGAAGCTGAGCGCCGAGGCCAAGGCAGCGGCCATGGCCCGCATCAAGACCTCCACCTCCACCACCGACCTGGCCGGCTGCGGCCTGGTGATCGAGGCGGCCACCGAGAACCTGGACCTCAAGCTGCGCATCCTGCGCGATCTGGAGAAGGTGGTCGGGCCGGATGCGGTCATCGCCAGCAATACCTCCTCCATCTCCATCACCCAGATGGCCGCGGTGCTGCAGCGCCCCGAGCGCTGCGTAGGCATGCACTTCTTCAACCCGGTGCCGGTGATGGCGCTGATGGAAGTGATCCGCGGCCTGCAGACCTCGGACGCCACCCACCAGGTCGCGGTGGAATTCGCGAAGGCGGTGGGCAAGACCCCGATCACCGTCAAGAACGCCCCCGGCTTCGTGGTGAACCGCATCCTCTGCCCGATGATGAACGAGGCCATCTTCGTGCTGCAGGAGGGCCTGGCCTCCGCCGAGGAGATCGACGCCGGCATGCGCCTGGGCTGCAACCACCCGATTGGCCCGCTCGCCCTGTGCGACCTGGTCGGCCTGGACACCCTGCTGGCGGTGATGAACGTCTTCTACGAAGGCTTTGGCGACACCAAGTACCGCCCCGCCCCGCTGCTCAAGGAAATGGTCGACGCCGGTCGCCTGGGCCGCAAGGTCGGCCGCGGCTTCTACGACTACGCCAAGAAGTAAGCCGCCTCCCGGCAAAGCAGAAGGGCCCCTCGGGGCCCTTTTTGCATTTCATCGACGAAACACCCTCGTGGGGAACGGCGCGCCTCAATCGCGCAGGTAAGCCCCCACCAGCGACACCCAGTAGCTCGCCATCGTCGGCAGGATGCGGTCGTTGAAGTCGTAGTTCGTGTTGTGGACCATGCAGCCGGGGCCGTCCTGGCCGTCGCCGTTGCCGGTCACGATGTAGCAGCCCGGGACCGTGTTCAGCATGAAGGCGAAGTCGTCGCTGGCCTGCAGCGGCGCCATGTTCGGAATCAGGCCGGCCTCGCCGGCGGTGGCCAGGGCCACCTCGCGGGCGAAGGCCGCGGCTTCCAGGTCGTTCACGCAGGGCGGCAGCTTCCACTGGTAGTCCACCTCGGCCCGCGCGCCGTGCACCGCGGCCTGGGCCTGCGCCATCGCGGTGATGCGCTCACGCAGCATCGCCCGCACCTCGGGCCGGCGGGCGCGGATGGTGAGCTTCAATTCGGCGGTGTTCGGGATGACGTTGGGCGCGGTGCCGGCGTGCATCGCGCCCACGGTCACCACCGCCATGTCGTTGGGGTCCACCTCGCGCGAGACCAGGGTCTGCAGCGCCAGTATCAAGTGAGCGCCCACCACGACCGGGTCCACCGTGGTGTGCGGCATGGCGCCGTGGCCGCCCTTGCCGTGAATGGTGATGACCGCGGTGTCCGAGGAGCTGTAGACGGGCCCGGCCAGGATGCCCAGGCGCCCCTGCGGAAAGCCCGGCTCGTTGTGGAAGGCGTAGATGCGGTCGCAGGGGAAGCGCTCGAACAGGCCCTCCTCCACCATGCGGCGCGCACCGGCCAGACCCTCTTCGGCCGGCTGGAAGATCAGGTGCAGGGTGCCGCTGAAGCCGCGGGTGACGGAGAGGAGCTGCGCCGCCGCCAGCAGGGTGGCGGTGTGGCCGTCGTGGCCGCAGGCGTGCATGCGGCCGGCGTGGCGGCTGGCCCAGGGCAGGCCGCTGGTCTCGGTCATGGGCAGGGCGTCCATGTCGGCGCGCAGGCCCAGGCGCCGGCTGCCCTGGCCCGCGCGCAGCGTACCCACCACGCCGGTGCCGGCCAGGCCCCGGTGCACCTCGTAGCCCCAGGCCTGGAGCTTGTTCGCGACCAGCTCGCTGGTGGCGAACTCCTCGTAGCCCAGTTCGGGGTTGGCATGGATCTCGCGCCGCAGGGCCACCATCTCGTCTTGGATGGCGGCAATACCGGGCAGGACGGGTAGCAGTGTCATCTTGGTGCGCATTGCGCGCGAGAAAGTGGGAAAAGGCGTTGAGCGCTGGGCTATGATTTTCGATGCTAAACCAAGCCCAAGCGAAGCCCCCGCATCACGCGCCGCGCCCGGATCGCCAAGATCCCACCCAGCACGCGGCGACGACGACGGCACCTGAAGGAAACACCATGAACCAGACCACCCCCGAGCAACTCCTGATCAACCGCCGCCGCATGGCGCAATTCGGCCTCGGCGCCCTGGGCCTGGGCCTGGCCCCGTGGCAGCTGGCGCATGCGCAGGCCAAGGGCACCGCCGTCCTGGGCATCGACGCCGACCCGCCCACCCTGAACCTGGCCACCACCACCGACTTCACCGCCGGCGACGTCTCGGCCAAGATCCTCGAGGGCCTGGTCTGGCTGGACAAGGACTACAACCCCAAGCCCGCTCTGGCCACCGCCTGGAGCATCTCCGCCGACGGCAAGACCTATCGATTCACCCTGCGTCAGGGCGTCAAGTGGCATGACGGTCGCGACTTCACCAGCGCCGACGTGCGCTTCACCCTGGTGGAAGTGCTCTCCAAGCTGCACCCGCGCGCTTCGGCTGTCTTCAAGAACCTGGGCCTGGAGGTCGAGACCCCCGACGCCCACACGGTGGTCATGAAGCTGCAGAAGCCCTACCCGCCCTTCCTCTCGCAGATGACGGTGTTCGACGCGCCCATGCTGCCGCGACATGTGTACGAGGGCAGCCCCGTGCCCACCAACCCGGCCAACCAGCGCCCGGTGGGCACCGGCCCCTTCAAGTTCGCCGAGTGGAAGCGCGGCGCCAGCATCCGCCTGGTGCGCAACGCCTCCTATTGGGACGGCGACAAGCCCTATCTCGAGCAGATCATCTTCCAGATCATTCCGCAGCCGGCCAACCGCGTACCGGCGCTGCAGGCGGGCGAGATCGACACGCTGATGGACTTCTACACCCCGAAGGCCGAGACCCCGCGCCTCTTGAAGGACAAGAACCTGGCCCCGCGCCAGGGCGTGAACATCCCGGCCATCTGGTTCATGATGTTCAACACCAAGTCGGCGGTGATGCAGAAGAAGGAAGTGCGCCAGGCCCTGGCGCTGGCCATCGACCGCAAGCGCCTGGTGACCCAGGTGATGCAGGGCCTGGCCCGTCCGGGCGCCGGCGCCTTCGGCGACGGCTTCAAGTGGCTGCTCAATGAGGATGCAGGCTACGCCAGGAAGTACCCGCTGGACCCGGCCAAGGCCCGCGCCCTGCTCGCCAAGGCCGGCGTCAAGCCCGACACCGTCACCCTGCGCATGCCCTTCGACGTGGGCCGCGCGCAGATGCGCACCCAGGCCCAGATCATCCAGGACAACTTGCGCCAGATCGGCATCGAGGTGAAGCTCGAGCCCCTGGAGCGCTCGGTGCTGATCGACCGCGTCTACACCAAGCGCGACTTCGACATGACCCTGGGCTCCTTCTACTCCGCGGGCGACCCGGCCATCGGCTACACCCGCCTGTACATCACCAACACCACCACCGCGGCCAACACCAACGCCTCGGGCTACAGCAACCCCAAGGTCGACGACCTGCTGCAGCAGGCCGCCACCAACCCGGACCGGGCGGTGCGCGCGCGCCTGTACAAGGAGCTGCAGGCGATCCTCAACGAGGACCTGCCGTCCCTGGTGCTGTTCGACGAGGAAACCGTGGACACCGCCAGCCGCAAGCTGCAGGGCGTGTTCCCGGCGCTGGACGGCCGCGACCAGTGGGCCGCGGTGCGCCGCGTCGGCTGAAGCGCCGATGCCCGCCTTCATCCTGCGCCGGCTGCTGGCGGCGCTGCCGCTGCTGCTGGCCGTCGTCGTCCTCAACTTCCTGCTGATCGCCTTCACCCCCGGCGACCCGCTGGTGCTGCTGGTCGGCGACTTCCCCGCGCCCCCGGAATACCTGGCGCAGATGCGCCGCGAGTACGGGCTGGACCAGCCGGTCTGGATCCAGCTGTGGAACTACCTGGGCAAGGTGCTCCAGGGCGACTTCGGCTTCTCCTTCGCCGCGCAGCAGCCGGTGGCCAGCCTGATCCTCGAGCGCCTGGGCGCCACCCTCACCCTGACCCTCTCCGCC
>JACCDZ011589791.1_pt1 | contig 34546 bp, 37 predicted proteins | sample 7449551 | NCBI WGS metagenome assembly JACCDZ01 (sample SAMN15323452, study PRJNA562643) | freshwater metagenome | isolation source: river surface water | place: USA:Blue River Watershed | collected 2017-08-18 | reverse complement strand
GTATATTCTTCGCCACGAGAGGTATAAATTTTATTGATGTTACGCAGTCCAACCGCAGTGTCAAGATATCCTCTCACTTTACCCAAGTCTTCATCTTCGATTGCCTCTATGACATCAATGTCCGCCATCCTATACTTTGACCAGGTAAGTTGTTGTACAGCTTCCGTTCAAATGATAGTCTCGCTTAATTTCCAGACGAACTTGAGTTAAAAGTCCAACAATAAAGATAGCACTCAGCACATTTGCGACAGTGTGGTCTAGAATTCGGTCTAACTTCATCTTAAGAGATTTCTTACAATGTCTTAAGCTTGTTTTACAAGCCGTGCTCCAAAGAGCAATACCATTTGCGCTTTGGACCAAAGTGAACTGCAGAGGAGCATAAACAGAGTCTATACTAAAATACTCAGGACTCAGCAAATGCGAGGTATGCTGTATTTAGATTTGGATAATTTTCCAGCAACGGCTCCGTATGAAAAAGCGCTGGAAGAATTTAATACGCATCAGGACGAAGAACTCAGGATTCTAGGGCGAAAGGCTTTTGGAGACCTTGACCAGCTAAAACAGCTCCCTGTGGAAGCACAGCAAAGTCATAGTCTGATTCCGTGCCCAAAGTTGACGAAGGTAAAAAATTCTACAGATATGCGTCTCGCTGTAGAATTGATGCGAGATCTCCTGACAAATTCCAGCATTGACATGTTTTTCATCGCGTCTGCTGATTCTGATTATATTCCTGTGATGAAGGAAATCAAGGAAAAAGGCAAGGAGGTTGTGCTTCTCGTTCAAAATAATGCAAATGTCAGCACAGCGATGACGGATATGGCTGACCAAATTATTGTGTGTGAATCAACGAAACCAAAACGCGACAAGCACAGTCGTACAAAAATTCAGGAACTTTTGCACAAATTATTTTCCAAATCGAAAGAATCAGTGGTCCCAATCAGTGGAATCAATGATTATTTTGTCAATCACGGCTACAATTTCAAAGCACACGGCTACACGAGTTTTAAACAATGTTTGTCGCGGTGTATTGATATAAATCTTTACGAGGTAGATTTTGATGAAGGAACCCTGACTGTGAAATCTAGGAGTAAATAACTAGTCTAATGACGGCGAGTGTGACGACCAGCCTTGCGCCCTTTACGACTGACTTTGCCCTTGCGCTTTCCACCAGCTAGGGCCAGATTGCGACCATACAGCTTCATCGCATACTCGCGAGCCTCCCTGTTGATACGTGCGCCCTCAGCAGCAGGGACATTGCGGGGCATTCCGTGACTGGCGAGCCAAGTCTTACGAGTGGCATTACGCTTCTTCAAGTAAGCATTCTTGCCCTTTGCTTGGCGATTAGCCTTCTTGGTCGCATTTTCACCGACGAACGCAGTCTTCTTGAACTCCTCAAATCGGGAATACATGTTATTCATACTGCTTCCTGTGGTTGAGGCTGTTGAATTAGACGCAACCGATCGGGGAGAGTTTGCTCCAGCGTTGTTCATCTTTCTATTGAAGCAAAAGAAAAAGGTGTATCAAGGATAGGAAATGGCGGACGAGTGCTCTCCACCCCAACAAGCATTAACACGGCCGAGAAATGATCCGTACCATTTTTTGGATGATATGCGGATCACTTCATTTGCTCTTAGATATTATATAAATCCTCCAGAAGCAAATTGCCCATCCGTGTACCCTGTAGAACCTACTACACGAATCCAGAAGCAAGGCAATTCTTGGCCCCAGCAACAATGGCGCACAGATGTGGAGACGGATTTGAAGGGTATTAATCGCTTTGGAAGCCGTGTACGATGTGATGAAGTCTTGTACAATCCCGATACGAACAAGTACAACAATACACCGCTCCAGAATGCGCAAGATGAGACCTTTCCATTGAATTTTAACAGACTCTATAATCCTCCTTGTACGCTTCGTGCGACGGGCTGGAATCGCTGGCAACCCCTATTCCACGACCCTCAGAAGACATTTGAGCAGCCCTTTGATTACTTTATTCCCAGTCGTGATGTGGACAAGGAGCGCTGTAAGAGTCGCCCTCATATCTTGAATAAGCCCCCTGTTCCTCCTTATAATGGTCTGGCAGACCAGAATAAGTTCGGCCCTAGTGCCGTCGCTGGCTCCGTTGTCGGCGCCTTCTAGTCCCTCCTTTGAGTCGATTCATTGCCTTGCGCAAGGTGAGTATTACCTCCTCTTCCGCAACAGGTGTACTTGGAGCATTTGTTTTCCGCTGTTCCTGACACGAAAAGAAATAGAGTCTGACTTTTTCAGGAAATTCCTTTTTCAAAAATGTACAGACATCCAGCAAGGCAAATTGTTTGTGCGCATCTCCTCCAAGCATTTCAGTGATAAATTTGTCAGTCAAATCACCAAGTTGTCCCTCTGATAACCATTGTTCAGGAGCCAAGAAATCTGAAATCACGGTTCTTGCATTGTCAGGATTAAAAAATCCAAGATGCCAAAATTCAGGTCCAGTAAGCTGACACGGAAGATTGCGAAATTGGTCGCCTTCGTGACCAACGCTAACATACACTGTTTCCACCTGTGGAACATCTGGATCTTCCCCAATATCAACTGAAAACATATGTGTATCCAAAGACTTGAGTGATTTCTGTAGCAATTCCGTATGCTGCTGACTAATCAAATCAAAGAGATATCCCTGAAGAGGGTAATGCATAATTTGACCAGGCTTCACGAAGGTTATGACTTCAAGACCATCTGGAATCGGAACTCGCTCTTTTCCTGCGGTAAAGCCATGACACAAGAAGAAGATATCTTTTGTTGGTGGTGTATATACGTTTCCAGCCATCTAAACTAGACGAGAAATACTCTTGTAATGAAGTGTTTTCCAGTGCGGAATACCACGCTTCTACTCGGACCACAACTCAAGCTGAAGGATAAGTTTGGAGCACCAAATGCCTTCTTGGAAATGAATCCGTCCTTTTGGCTAAATGATGATGGCAGCTATATTGTTCTACTTCGGCGTGTCAATTACAGAAAGTTTGCTGACAAGAGTTTTATCTTATATGACCGTTATTGTGAGTCAAAATATCTCGTATATCGTGGTGTGTGGGATATGACACAGCCATTTTCTCTTGCCGATGCGTCGTGTACAGAACTAGACATTCAAAGCACATTTCCGCTTCAAGCGACACATTGGTATGGTGTTGAAGATATTCGGTTTATTTCTGAAACTCAGGTGCTGGGAACCTTTCCTCAATATAATCCTGGAGGCCAACCTGCAATGTTTCTCTGTTCTCTTGAGGGTTCTACACTTCGCGTAACCAACAAGTGTGAGCCATCGCAATGTGAAAAGAACTGGATGCCTAGTGCGATGTTTGACGCAGTGTTGTATAGTTGCTCACCACTGCGGATAAAAGCTATTGTTGAAGAAGACTTTTTTTATGATATTGAAACCCCTCCTGAACTTGCGAAACTTTTGGAAGGATATCACGGGTCAACAAATATGATTCAATGTCGCAATGGTAGTCTAACCCTCATCCATAAGAACGAGGACCGTGTTGTCCATCGGTGGCTTTGGATTGCTGCATCTGGTGGTAACATCATTCTTTCAGAACCCTTTGTCTTTTTTCCCCACAGTTATATTGAATTTCCTCTGAGTCTTATGTGGCACAAAGGGCGACTTTTTGTCTCTCTTGGTGTCAATGATGACAAGGCATGTCTGATTGAATTGTCGGTTGATGATATGTTTGATTACTTGAAGCATCCTTCATTTACCACAAGGATGGAATCATTATGATCGGCGGCATACCACATCGGTTTCCAACCATAGTGGACTTCAAAATAGTGCCAAATATTCACTTCCCACGTGATATGCTTGAACTCCTCTAAAATCTCCCGGAAATGTGCTTTGTATAATCCATAAAAGTGTTCAAGTGAGCCCGCATCACCGAGAAAAAATCCTCCACAAAATCTCCAATTGATGCGAAACCAAAGATTTTCCTTGTCGCGCCCTGTTTGCCAACATCCTGGAAAGACGAGACAGTTTTCCTTGTACTCTACGGTTGCCAGTCGTTGAAGTTGCTTCGTATTTGCTTCCCAGTCCTTGAATATATATCCGATGCCAAAATCAATCCACGCATAATGCTGAGTTTGAAAGGGGGTTTGCTGAATACTGCGATGGAGTAGTTCTGCCTTTGCGTTCATCAACAGCATAAATTCACGAGTATCCTTTTTTTGGCATCGCTGAATGGGAAGTGATAGAATAAGATCTTGTGTAGACTGAACGAGTTCCAGATCTTCAAATTCAAGCATCGTTACTCGTACATTCGACTAGGCTCCTATACGGGCCCAATACTCTTCTTCAAAACTTTTGCTGAGAAAAAGATGAATAGGAAGTTCCATTGCGACGAGGCGCTGAAAATTAGTGAATAGTTCATCCTTGTGATCCTATCGTTTTAGAGGGCCACGAAGGTCTAAGAGGGCAGATACAAAGGTAAGAGGCATTACTATATATTAGGTCTAAAAGTTTAGGCCAGTAGACCTTCTACTCCAGATACTGCTTACACGCATCTTCAGAGCCAAAGTCCTTCATACATTGGTCATACTCTTGATTTGATGAAGTTGGATACTCTGTTGGTTTATAGATGGAAGGAGGAACTGGGGCTGAAGGAGGAGCAAGAGCTGGAACTTGAGGAGGTGCTGGAACTTGAGGAGGTGCTGGAGCAGGAGCAGGAGCAGGAGCCATACGCCCAAACATATTGTCCACTACATTTCGCGCAACGGAAGCACCGAATCCAAATCCAAATCCCTCCTTTATTGTCTGAAGAAATCCAGGAGGCTGAACTGCTACAGGAAGGGGAGCTGGAAGAGACGGCAGAGGATTAGGCCGAGCAGGTGGGCGCGAAGGCGAAACAGGAGGTGGTGCCGAAGGCAAGGGGCGTATCTGACGAGAGGATGACGAGAAGGAGCGACTTGAGCCAAAGCTGGAGCGGGAGGAGGAACTGCGAGGCATTCTTCTACACTATACAAGGAAATTCAGTGTCGTCAATTTTTCGCAAGAGGAAAAGCTTAGCCGCACTGTAGAGATGGAGGCTGCTGCCCTCGCAGGATTAGTTGGATTAGGATATGTTGTTTCCCGACTAGCTGGAAAAAAGAAACCTGAAGGCTTCGTGGATGCTACAAAGACCAGACCACCAAATGAAATGACCTTCAAACCTGGAAGTCAGACGGTTGCTCTCACTGCACCGCCTTACTCTCCTCTTTCTCAAGCTCCTCAAGGTGCCGCTGCGGTTGCTCCTGCCCCTGAGCTAGACCAATTCTACGCCACACCCAATGGTCGCACTCTTGCCTCTGAGCCTTCACCTGGCCCTTATGGAATGCCTGTTGGATATGCCACACAACGCCCTCCTCTTGCCCCACCAAATCCTTCAGATGTTTCTGGACCTGTTCCCGTAAGTCCTGACGATTTCACTCCACAGGTTCAGCTAAATCCTGCTGGAATTGAAGCAAATCCGAAATATGTTGCTGGTAATGCAGTAACAAGCATTAGTGGAAATAGCATTCGTGCCTCTGAGTTCACTCACAATAATATGGTTCCCTTTTTTGGTGGCCGTGTGAAGCAAAATATGCGCGCATCGGCAAATAATTCCCTGTTAGATTCCTACACTGGTGCTGGCTACACACAAATCACGAAGAAGGAGGTGGAAAATATGTTCGACTACCAGCGCCCGTTTGGTAATCCCTTTGGTCTGGAGAGTTCCACTGACTTTATTGAGAGTCGTATCAATACACCTCGCAATCGTGGTGGTGAGCGCCCCTTTGAGCCTACAATGGTTGGTCCTGGTGTTGGTGAGGGATACAGTATGACTGGAAAGGGTGGATTCCAACAGCTGGAAATCAATGAAATTATGCGGCCCAAGACAACGGATGAGTTGCGCACGGTGAATAATCCTAAGCTATCTTACAATCAGCCCGTTGTTCCTGGTCAGCGTTTCGTTGCCAACCCTGCTGATAATCCTGGTGAGGTTCGCAAGTACCGCCCTGACAAGTTCTATGTGGATGAGACGCTCAGCCGCGCTGGTATTGCTGGACCTGCCGATGGAACATGGAAGGAGACATCTCGTCCTATCCAAGTGCTGCCTCACACGACTCGTACGGATACCTCTACGGAGGTCATTGGTCCTGCTGCTGGCCAAGATACCTACCAAAGCTACGTCACAGGCTCTTACCGTACTCCCATGACCCAACAATATGGTGGTGCTGGCTATCGTAATGCTGATTCTACTGCGTGGTATACCTCAGATATTGACAGTAAAGAGGCTGATTATGGTCGCAGTGGCTATGAAAATCGTCCGAATGAGCGTACGGCAACCAGTGAGCGCACAATGGGGCTCAATTTGGCACCTGGAGAAACTGGACAAGTCCCTGTACACTACCTGGATGATGCTCGCCCTACCCGCCGCGCTGAGATGGAAGATGGAGTGACTGACTTTGGCCCCAGCTATTTGGGTGCTGGAGGTGCTCCCTCAGTCACAGTATGGGACCCGAATGATGTTGCTCGTACGACAGTCAAGGAGACAACGGTGGACTGGAACTATCGTGGTATTGCCGCCTCTGGCTCTGCGCCTAACCGTCTCAAGGTGTATGACCCCTCTGACATTGCCAAGCCAACACAAAAGGCTCAGCTCAGCAACCGCCAGTACTATGGTTCTGGAAACAATCCCAACTGGGGTGTGATGAATGAGGATTTTGCCTATAATATGCGTACAAATCCCAACAAGGAACAAATTGCCAAAGGACGCAGACCGATTGCTGGAAATGGTAACATTGCCATTTTTGAGGGTGATCCTGGAAAGCAATCTGCCAAGCGTCTGGTCAGTGACGACATCAATGATCGTGTCAATGCTGGAAACCGATTCAGCAGCTTGCCTCCTGGTGCTGGAGATATTGGACAAGTCAAGTACCGTGTACCTCTCCGTTTGGATGTGTCTGCCGAGCGCCTCACGCCCGATATTGTGGAAGCTGTGGACGACAATCCTCTCCAACAGAGTCTCCACCGCATCGCTGCCATCGCCGCCAAGCAAGCCCAATCACAAGCCGCTCACTAAACGGTAGCTCTATAACAGGAGATGCCCTTCAAAGCACAAGTACAACAATCGTGGCAAGCAATACTTATTCTTCTTGTGAGTATTGCTTTCTTAACTTATGGCGGAGTAGCCAGTCGCACGGTAAATCTGTATCAAGTCACTTTTGCGACAAAGCCTCATCCTGTACTAGACCGCCTACAGGACCAAGTCAACATCTTTGGCCAGAATCTTGAGGTACTTGGCCTCCAGGAAAATCGTGATATTGGTTGGCGGTCTGGAAAGCGCAATTTTGGTGTCAAGCTTCGTGAACTCCATCAGTTTTTACAGCGTCCTGAGCTGAAGCCATCCGATATTGTGTTGTTTACGGATGCGTATGATGTCGCGATGATTGGATGTCAGCAAGAAATCAAACGCCGCTACCAAACATTGTTTACGAAACCGATTGTATTTGGTGCGGAAACAAATTGCCACCCTGACCCTAAGCTGGCAGAGCAGTATGGAATGAATTTGTCAGGAACCATGTTTCCGTATCTGAACTCAGGACTTGGTATAGGTCGTGTGTGGGCCTTGCGTCAATGTATGACAGGGTATGTGTATCAAGATCAGGAATCAGACCAACATTTTTGGACGAAACAATTTCTGAAACGGAGAGATCTGATTGAATTGGATCACGGAGCACGACTATTTTTGAATACACACGGCGCGGACCAAAAGGATATTGTTTGGGAATCTGCCATTCGTCGTGTAACGTTTTTACCGACACAAACACATCCATTGATGGTACACGCCAATGGAACCGATCGCTCGTATTTATATGGAATTATTGGACGATGGACAGAACCTCCTAAAGCGAATAAGGCTTAGTTGTATAATGCGCTTGGCACACTTAGTCTGTGGCCCCAGTGGGTCTGGAAAAAGCACGTGGATTCGTCAGCGAGCAACTCAGCGTGGAGCGCGATTATTACATCACGCTGTACGCACAGACAGAAGTCTTCGTCAGGGACGCGCATATCTGTTTTGTCAACATCGTAGCAAGGAACCGACACTGATTTGGCTAGAAGGTGCCGATACACTCACGACAGATGCCCAAGCATTTTTACGTCGTATTTTGGAAACTGCTGCGCCGAATGTTGAATTTGCTCTGGAAGTTCGTGACGATTCAACGATGAATCCTCCTCTGCTGAGTCGTTGCCAGCGTGTCTTAATGCCAAATATCAGTTTTCGGAAACAGCAAGCAATTCAGCAACTGGAAAAGCGTGGATATGCTGATTTACGAAAACTCAGACAAACGATGGATCATAGAATGCAGACGTGGCATCCTGGATTTTCAGTAAAAGATGTGTGTACAAGTATTCAGTCTGCCAAGCAACAAGGATTGCTTCCCGATGTCTTACTTCACAAACAACTTGCTCTAGAGAGCCCTGAGACACAGGTGAAGTTGTATCAGAAATTCGGTGATGGAGGAAATGCATGGGTGTTACTGACCTATCTGTGTTTAAAGCGCGTTCATGCCCAACAAACGGAAACCAGATAAGCGATAGAACTATGGACTCTGGTGGTGAGATGGCTTCGGTCTATTCCGAAGCAAAGGGGGAATATACAAAACAATTAATTTTGTTTATTCTCCCCGTGTTTCATCGCTTTTTTATGGGATGTTTGACACAAGCTACTATAGAGGAGCCAAACACAAAGCGTCTGCTGTGGAAATTCCAGGAAATTCTCAGTCAGATTCCCGAATGGAATATGGATAAAGTTCAGCGTGAAACTCAGCGCTTAACATCCGAAATTCAGTGTGATTATCTGGAAGAACTGCTGACCGCAGTATTTATCGCTCACACAAAGGTTCTGACGGCGATTCGGATTGGAAACAAGAACAAGCGGGTCCAAATTACGATTCCCAAGTTGGATCATTTTCTCCATCGTGCGCTGAGTGAATGTAGTCGTCTGCTGTGGTCTAGTGCATATCTCTTTCACAATGATCTTTCGGCGATTGAACGCCAGAAGAATCATCGTCAAATTGAGGGTCTACTGAATGATGGAATTCAGCAAGCGATTCGTAGCTTACTCCCTGTGAAAAACATCCTAAAGGACTATTTGGCTGAGGACAGGGAGGATAAGGAGGAGGAAGAGGAGGAGGAGAAGGAAGAGAAGGAAGAAAAGCCAGAGGCAGAGGTTGCTGTGGAAAAGGAGGAGACTATCTCTGAGCTAGTTCCTCTAGAGACACCTGCTCCTGCCCCTTTGGTACCTACGGAACCAGAGCCAGTAGTTGAAGCCCCTGTGGCACCTGAACATGTAGTACCTGCCCCTGAACCTGTGGCACCAGAACCTATAGTACCTTCAGCACAACCACCAACCTTTGTCGTCGACACAGAGCCTTCTGTGCGATTCACTAACATTGACCAGGTGATTCAAGAGACAAACACTGGAACCTCAATCAACTATGTCCCCTCTGTGAATCACGAGGAAGAGGCACTAGAATTCTTGGATGATGGGTCTGATGGTGCCCTGTCTGATGTGGAGGACTTGACAGACTATCCCGATGAGCCTCTTGGTTTAGGCGACTTTGAGAAGCTATAGGTGCGTTCAAGAAATAACATCCTGTTCAATTCATTCATCAGAACTATGGAGCTAGATCTGACGAGTGGAAAATTCTGGCTGACCATCCTTCTTGGTGGAATAGTGCTAGGTGCCGTAAGTACTGGATTTCACAAGGCAAATGCGGAAGATAGCGGTGAGGAGCTAAATGTAAAGGGAATTGTGCGTGATGGTATTCTGGGTGGTATTTTTGTGGCAATGGCGTGGACTCTTATCCCCGAGTCTATGACCACTCTTTCAGATAAGGTGACCAGCAGTGTGGCAGCAGTTGCCTCAACGGCAACAAGTTCTGCGTCAAAGGCTTCTGAGTTTGAACTACAAGTAGGCCCGCCTCGCTTTTGAAATTCTATACTAAAAAATTGACTATTCCCGCACGTTTAGACTATGTATACAAATGGCAGGAAATATTGGACTTACACCTGCTGGTCAGTATTTAGATGATATTCTTACGGAAACAAATCCACCGTATCGGCGCAGTTTAACAATGTTTATTACAGCATTTACAATTAGAGTAAAACGTCTTCGTAAAGCAATTAATGTTTCCGCTCTATATGATGATAAATTACTGCTACTTCAATGCGTAAGAAAGGAATATGTAGAGCGCCTTGATAAGAAATTCAAACCTATTATCGATGACCTTGTGTATAGGTTAGCACGAAATTATATTTATGCGTTGTGTACACCTGGATTTACTCCAACCACCACTACACAACTTGCTTTGCTTCGCAAACAAAAACAGTTCTTAGAGACTCGTGATACGAGTCAATAAGAAATTCACAATGAAACATAACTTGCCACACAACCAGCAGGAACAGATTCCTTTACAATAAATGGCTGGAATAGCATATGTTTCAGTTGCTCCTTCGGTACTGCCTTGTGAATCTTCTGGGCAATCATAATGTACAAATCAAAACCAGGATATTTTTCCTCTCCAGAGCGGCTTTCGAGAATATTTTGCCCGTCGTCATCCACAAGCCACGACCACAGTAAATTAAACAGCGGTTGGTCTGTAGTATTTACACGCCACATCCCTTCCTGAGATAACGCCGTTCCATTTAGCTGACCAGGAGGATTGATGGGATATAGACCGCGTAGCATACTACAGGATAAGCGACACAGGTCAAAACTATTGTTTGGCAATACCTTTGGCTCGTCAGGATCTTCAATCGGTCCAAAGTTATATTGTCCGCATGCATCGTGACCATCCTCGTAATCGCTGCTGATAATCCAAAAGCTGTTCATATTCAGCACCGCGCGACCATAATCAATAATCGTAAACAGTTTTCCATAGGTTGGTACCTTCCATACACGCCCCGAGGAGTCCTTGTACCAGAGAAATTCCTTATCTGTGGGCACCCAGAGGATATTATTCGTGTGAAGGTCATTGTGTGTAAGGCGCAAGGCGCCCTGTAACTGAATGAGGGCAAAGATAACTTGGAGGAGCCACGCAGACCACTGTTTAGCACGCAACTCGGAATTAATCGGTGCATAGTCTTTGCTTTCCAGCAATTCATCCATCGTTCCATCGCAAGCACGCGCAAACATGACCACGATGGGCATATCCGTAAATTCAGCAAATACACTGTATTCATCCATGAAACTGGATTCTGTGTCTGTGGTGCTAGGTGTACTAGCCGCATTGGATAGACGAGGTTTCAGCTGAATTGGCGCAGACGACACATCGTCTGGAAGAAATGCTTCCTCCAATTCTATCGCTGCGTAGGGAGTTGGTAGACCTTCCTGTGGAAGTTCCTCCGCTGAAACCTCTGAACATTCAGATTCCTCTGACTTATTTGACTCGTCTGATTCATCCGAGTCCGCATCAGAATCAGAATCATCGTGTAAAAATTCTTTGTCTGGTTTTATCAACTCTTTGCATTCCTCTAGCGTTAGTCGCCGACCAGTGGCAGTCTCCGTGACTGCGAGTGAAAACTCATTCGCTTCCAGCGCTTCCCAAAACCAGCGTGCGAATCGCACATCTTCCAGATCATCCTCCAAATTATAGCGGAATATTTTTGCTACCGCACGAAATCCACCATAAAAGGTACAGAAATGCGGGGAATTGACTAGTTTGCCAAGTTTATCGACGAGATAACTGGACATACAATCCACATAGGCTTGATTCTGAGGCTCTAGAACCCCATTACCCTGAAACTGCCAGAAAAAGGGTTTATTGGGACGCTCCTTGTATTTCATCCAGCGATAGGGGTCAAGCAAAGGGATACGCTTTTGGTACGCAGGGACTATATGTTCCGCAAGTCCCTGACGATAGGTTAATTTACCACGAAAGGGAGATGTTCCCTCTGAAGACCACCCTGTAAGAGTCAGTGGAACATCTAGATTTACTGATTTTCCACGAAGTTTGGTTGGCGTGACTTGAGGAAAGAGACTAATCACGTCCTCACAGTGATGAAGATCGTCAAATTGCTGAAAAAAAGGCAGCAAACTTTGTCCAGACTCACGAACATCCAAACCAACTTTGATGGAAGATGTTGCTGACGGTTCACTCTGTACACCACACCCACGTCCACGACCTGCCTTTGCACCTCTTGCCATAGAGTTTCTCTCCGGGTATTCGGCTTTTAAACACTATAGGATACGCACTGCGTAAATTCAATGAAAATCTTACGCAGCAATCCTTAAAAGACAAAGACAATGGCAACTCCTACAGGTGTAAATGCCCTCGCCGCACAGAGCGTGCGCCTCCGTAAATTTGACATGAAAATGATTCCTCAGGACGCTGTGTGTGTGTTTATTGGTCGTCGTCGTACAGGTAAGTCTACCCTCGTAAAGGACCTTTTGTTCCATCACCAAAATATCCCTATGGGTACTGTGATTTCAGGAACGGAGGAATCAAACAGCTTCTATGGCAAAATTGTTCCCCCGATTTTCATTCACGGTGAGTACAATGCCGCCATTTTGGCCAATTTCGTGAAACGTCAAAAGATGATTACGAGCAAAATCCAGCAAGATGAAAATGCTCGATCTGCGGGTCAAATGGTCCCCAAGTCTAAGCTTGACCCTCGCGCATTTATGATTCTGGACGATTGTCTATACGATGACTCCTGGATTCACGATAAGAATATTCGGTATTTATTCTTGAACGGACGACACCAAAAAGTATTCTTCTTGATTACTATGCAATATCCTCTCGGTATTCCTCCTGTGCTGCGCACGAATGTGGACTATGTGTTTATCTTGCGTGAGCCATATATAAGCAATCGTCGCCGTATCTTTGACAACTTTGGTTCTGCCTTTCCCTCCTTTGAGTTCTTCTGTCAAATCATGGACCAGTGTACGGAAAATTTTGAGTGTCTGGTGATTAACAATAATACTCGGTCCAATCGTCTTGAGGACGCGATTTTCTGGTACAAGGCGCAGATTCAAGGAGATTTCCGTATTGGAGCACCCGAGTTCTGGAAGCACAATGCCAACCACTATCGCACTCCTGAGGAAGAGGATGTCAATTCCTATGATCCTGCTTCAGGAAACCGTCTGCGTGGCCCGCCCATTATTGTGCGTAAGGATTACTAATGCCCTAGCAGAATGATTAGCTTTTGGGCCGCGTTAGGACTATTCGTGATTGCCCTATACCTCTCTTACATTGTTAAAGGCAAAGAAGGATTTATTGGTTCCCCCGATGCTATGCGTTGTGGTGTTGATCAACCTCCGTGCCCGTTTGGCCTTGTCTGTGCCAATGGCTATTGCTTGAATACAACTCCTCCTAAAGTTCCTGAATCTACTGGACTCCCGGTTCTTCCGTAATTCTAGAGTATAGGGTAGAACTATGGCGCGTCAAGTTGGTCTAAGCCTTGTTGGTATGTTTGTTGTCTTCTTTGCCGTTTTGCTGGTGTTGCCTTATGTCAAGAAGTTCTTTCCTGACGTGAGTGGATTTGAGGACATGAGCTGTGAACCTGGCCTCAAGCCTTGTCCTGAGGGATACTTTTGCGAGCAACGCACTTGCGTTCCGATTATGCCCCGCTACAATGTCAATGACGTCAAGCCCGCTGGGGAATAAATAGTCTAACCTGACATAACTGAATTATGTGTAGTTCTAGAAGAAGTACACATATGCAAAAGCTCAGAAACATGTTCACCCGTCGCGCCCGACCCCTGCGTGGTCCAGTAGCAGGTAATGCGATTGCTGAAGAAGTAGACATTATTGCGGTCAATCCGAAACAGATGAATTTGTTACGTGTAAATTCGGCAGCAAAGACCCGTAAGATGATTAAGAACCTGAAGTCCAAGTACAATGCACTCAATAGATCTCGTAATGCAAACCTTTCTACTTTGATTAATTTAGGTGTTCAACGTGATAGGCTCAAGGCAGCTCTTAACTTGAATGCGGAAACTGGACAAAATGTTTCAGCCAATTTAACTGAACTCAATCGGTTGAACTTTGAGGGATTGTATGGACGCAATCGCTCATCGACGAATGCCTCAGATCCTCGTGCCCCATCACCTAGTCCCTCTGAGCGTCGTCGCAAGCGTAAGACGCGTCGTAACCGTCGCACTTAATCCTTCTTCTCCTCGCGCTCCATCTTGCGCTGGAGGGCCAAGTCAGCAGGGCCATCAAAGAGGCTGCTGTGTTGACCCGCAGAGCTGGGTGCCGCCTCAGCACCGCCCTCCGAAGGACCCACAATGTTCATAATCTCCTTCTCGGAACGAGCACCACCCTTTGAGTTACGAGCGGCCTTTGCGGCAGGATTCTTGGCGTAGAACTCCTCGCGCTGCTCCTCGTTCTGCTTGTAGGCCTTCATCAGATCATTTAGCTGGTCCTCAGCGTACTCAACCTCAGACACCTCGTTGGGGTTGGGATCCCACGCAAGCCACTTGCCCACCTCTGCGACATAGATGTTGTGGATAGGGTCCTGGCGCTGGAGCTTCTTGGCACGAGCTGTAGCCTCCTCCTGTGAACCGTAGCTGCCACGAATCTTCAGACCACGAACCGTCGTCTGGAAGTCATTCTTGGCGTGGAAATCATCCTCGAGGCGCTTGGAGTTGCTGTACATATAGTCATCAAAGGACTCCTTGATAGTCGTCTGAGTAATCTCCTTTGCGTTCTCCTTCAGGAACCCCTGATAGGCATCTAGAACACCGTCAATGCGGATACGGCTTGCGCGGCAAATGTCAGCAGCGCCACTCAGATCAGACGTCATCAGACGGTCAGCCTCCGCATCCAGCTTTGCGTTAAAGTCCATCACTTGCTTAGCTAGGAACTTTTCCAGGTTCTTGGTCTTCCACTGAATCTCGTAATTCTTAAGGAACTGCTCAAAAAAGAACTGATCCTTCCGAGCGAGCACCTTTTCAGGACTCAAGAAACTCAGTAGGCAGAAACGCTGCCCGGAGATTTCCTTATCTTCATCCAAAAAGTCTTCCTTCACTGGTGCAGACATTGCTCTTCTCGTACTATCCCTTGTATTCCGACAGTCTTTACGCACCCTCCCGACCAATATAACTTTTTTCACAACCAAGAGTATAGAAGAGTATGGACGGTGTCGGTGACTTTGTCAATCGTGCGCTCAAGTATCTGCTGGAGGGTCTGGCCGTCGCTGTAGCGGCCATCTACATCCCCAAGAAGTCTCTGCCTCTGGGCGAGATCGCCGCTCTGGCTCTGGTGGCGGCCGCTGTCTTTGCTCTGCTGGACGTGCTGGCCCCCTCTGTCGGTGTAACTGCTCGTCAAGGCGCTGGATTCACACTCGGAAGTAGTCTAGTTGGTGGATTCCCTATCCGCCGTTAATCCCTATAAGGAATTGTGAAAATTTAGTCACTGTTGAAAAACAGGTGATGAATTTCTACTAGGTCTAAATTTTCTTCCTTAAGAATTCGCTCGGTATGTTTACTTATTTCTTCTAGCAACTTTGGTGGTTTTATTTCGTATTCGAAATAAAACTAGCACTCCCCTTTCTTAAATTTATTTGGATTAAACCCTATATAATTCTACATAGCCCCCTTTGGAATAAACATGTGTTTCATTGTATTATAAATACATACATTATTCACTAAAAGCATACCCTTTTCAGTTGTAATGCTTCTCCCTTTTGGGTCAATCCAAACTTCAGAATCAATATATCCGCTTTGTACATACTCTTTACATGAACTTGTCTTGAGTTCGGAATCTTGAGTCTTACGTTGCCAGTAGTGTTCATCAGCAACACATACAGAATTATCCGTATTAAATCCTACAGTATCCCAGTATCCAGGAAATCTATCCGTGTAATAAATAGCTGTAAAGTTTGGAAGTTTGCTAATCACACCTTTGGTTGAATACACTTTCTTCGTGTATTCATTGTAAATATACGCAAAGTATTCTCCATTGGGACTAATCGCACAGTACTTCCCATTCATCTGTTTATGCGTCAGCCATTGACCCTCTGTAAATGTATCTGTCTCCAAGTCCCACTTGATAAGTTCCCACTCATCACGTTGGAGTCCACGACGAAGAATCGCTACGATAGGAGCATCACGTGCCTTGTACAAGTATAGCTTTGGAGTAGGCATTTGCGCATACTTGTAAATATCCTAGAGCATTTATCAATTTTTTAGAGTATCGCATAAACAAACTATACCATATACAAGTAGCAATGAAAAAGGGTGGACGAGCAGGAAAACTCTATTCACAGCTCAACTTAGACCACGCTACACTATTTGGCGCAGGGGGATACGGTGTTGCCCTTTATCGACCAGAATCAAATGATATCCTAAAACTACTTTATGACCCAGAGGCGTGTTCCCAATTAGTTCACGAAGCCAATATACAACAAGATATCTATAGAATTCTTCATCACACTTGTCCTGAAGTTAGAGTTCCACGTATAACTCAATTCACTTCTCAGCCTATCGCGTATAAAAAGAGCCCATATCTCTGTGGTCTTGGAATGGAATATCTACCACCGCCGCTTGATTTTACAGAATCTGTCCATCTTATTCTTGGATATGACGGGGGCGACCTTGACACTTCTTGGGGGCGTACACAAAGTCAGTTAGTATCAGCAACAAATCCAACACGAGGATTTTTTGCGAGCCCTGAATCCTTAGAGTGGATTTGGGCACAAGAGGAGTCACAGATGACAATTGGGCAGCTGGCATATAGTATGGGAAAAGCCAACCGAATACTCTTAGACCATCATATTCTTCCTATTGACATAGAATGGATATGGTCAAATGGAATGCCCTGTATGATTGATTTTGGATTATGCGAGAGGGGTACAATTTCTCCTGAATCTTTTTTAGGTAAAAAAGGTGTGCGAGGCCTCGCAGATGATTTGTATATTCCACACAAGGGTGATAGAGGATATGCTGAATTTATGATGGGGTTTCACTATCAAGGGGTAAGATTAAATTAGTCGCAGCTATATGTTTTTTTGATTCTTCGTGGCGCTTTTTGTGATGTGCGAGATAATGTCCATCACAAATATTACATATATTTGTACTTTCTTTAATCTTTTCGCGTCTTAATCTATTATAATTATTTAATTTTTCCCTATTATTTTTAGAATAAATGCGCATTTTCTCTTTACATGCCTCTTTATTTTCTTCATAATATACTTTTCCTTTTTCAGCTATTTTTTCCTTATTTTCTTTCCGATATTGTTTTGATTGTGCTTTAAGTTTTTCTTTATTTTCTTCGACCCATTTCTTTTTGTATTTAGCAATTTCTTCTTTATGTTCTTCAGCATATTCTTTACATTTTTCAGCTATTTTTTCCTTATTCTCTGTATTATACTTTTTTCTTCTTTCTTTAACTTGAAGATCATTCTGTTTTACATATTCGTCATTATATGCTTTAATTTTATCTGGGTATAATTGACGATATTCTTTTTTGTATTGCTTATGATTCTCACGATTATTTTCTCTATATTGAGCTTGTTTTTCTTTTAAATCTTCTATAGTATTGTAAGCCAAATTATTATTTAAACATTTTTCATCCTTAATCGCATCTTTAATATATTCATTTTCTTTTTGTCGCAGCTCATCCCGAGTATTACAGGGAAACTTTTCAATACACATAATACTTACATTTTCCCAACCAATAGAATTAATATGTCTGAAAACCTTTCTCTGTGGCTCTTTTACAGCTGCTGAACGATGTTCTTCTAGACGAAATGATAAGGTGTTTGTAGTTGAACCAATATAATAATAGTCATCTATACACAATAAACAGTATATTTGAGCATCTGGGTAGAGCATCTTTCTATATATAGAAGAATTTACTGTTTTAGGTTCTTTTAATTTTTATACCGGGATAAAGGGTCAATTTTTACCCATTAGGGATGAACTGCCAACTCATTTCTTTACATATACTTTCCCATACTTTACTTTGTTGATACAGCTTATCACGATTTTTCAGCAGAGGAAAGCTAGACAAGAATTGGTCCAATCCAAGCAACTCGCAGAATTTATACAGCACATAAGAATACGACAAGAAATTGCGACGATTTTTTGGACAATGCTTTTGGAACGATGGCTGAATTTCCTTGAACATATGACGCAGCTTTTCCTCCGTTTCACGGTCCATCACAGGGCCAATCGCACCATTCAGACGACTAATGATATAGGGGATATGGTCATATTGGCGATTGAGTTTCAGCTTTCGTAGAATTGCGCGCATCTGAGAATATTTGATGGTTTTGAAGTCAGTAATACGCTGTTTTTTCAGCTCCGCAATAATCTGATCCAAACTCTCTTGAGGAATTTCAGCACTCCCTTTGGCTTGGAATTGTGCCAGCAACTCATTAAAGTGATTAATACGCTTGTAGGCGTAATAACTACTTTCACGAGGCGGATCCTTGTAGCTAGGGCGGTCGCTGTCAATCAGCAAAAATTCAGTCGTTCCACATTCAGGACAATACAGCATCGCCTCATTTTGGCTAAACATCATATCTGTTCCACACTCAGCACACTCTCCAGACATATCATCCAACTCACTAGTTTTTTTCGTGTATGCTGGATTTAATCTCAGCAAATATTGTTCCAGAAGCATATCACGATTGAGAGGGTCTTTGTCTCCTCTTTTCTTTGTCACAGGTTCAGCCTTTAGAAGTTCTTGTTCAGGGGTGTCTAGATTTGCAGCAAATTGTAAAGCACTTAGCACATCACCAGGTTTTCGTTTTGGTTTTGCGGATGGTCCTGTTCCAACTCCTTGAGAAATTTTATCCTGTAAATCATAATACTGAAATAGGATTTCTCCTGTATCGAGCAAATAATCAAAAACACGCTGGTCATCCTGTTTTGTCGTAATTTGTTGTTTGAGGCGAATCAAACGATTTTCCAATTGACCCCGTATAAGGTCATCTGTGGTGTCGTTAATACGCATTTGAAGGTCTGAACATTCATCACGAAGATTCTTGGCCTCCTCTTGGTCATCAACTATTTTTTGTAATTGGTGCTGGTGTATGACATCAAGCGTAGTCCTCTCTTCTGGATTACTTCGTTTAGTTTGTCGTATTTTAAAGAATCCATCTGAGCCTCCCGACATCTTAGTTCCTCTTGGCAAGGGTCAAGGATGGTTTAGACCCTTAACTATTAAAATGGTTAATGGTCGCGGTCAGTACCCATTATACATGGGCACTGACCTAAGCGCAGTTGTGTAAACAACAAGTCCCGGACGCGTTCATCCAGTTTGCGGTTTGCTAAATTTTTTTTCTAAACAAGGGGTATAGACAGAGATGACTGGTGGTGGCTTGATGCAACTTGTCGCTTACGGAGCTCAGGACGTGTACCTGACGGGTAACCCCCAGATCACCTCAACCAACTAAGGGGGTGGAAAAGCGGTCAGGGGATGATAATACGGTATACTCATCCCGACAAGACTGTTAGTGGCGCCGTTATATATGCCACAGCCGCTAGTGATGCTTTCCAAGCATTGCGACATCATCAAATTGCGGGAACCTCCTAAAGCTTTGGATACTAAGGTGTGCCGAAAGGTAACACTGGTCAGGATCAGACCCTGAAGATAGTAAAAACGCCAAAGATGAGAGCCAATGGGCTTAAATGGACAATCCGCAGCCAAGTCCTACGTTGCTTACACCAAGCAATATGGATGCAGTTCAGAGACTAAATGGTGATGGGTTTCCGCGTATAAGTACGGAGGCTTAAGTTATAGTCCAATCCCTGTGTAAAGACCTCATTGTAAGACGGACAATGAGTTAGCACGAAATATTCCGAAAGGAAGGGTACTTTCCTTGTCTTCAAGGTTGTGTACCGTCGCCATACTAACTTCGCTATGGAGTCCATTGAGAACCCTTTCAATGGTGCCCCTAACTTCGGTAAGAAGGTCACCTGCACGATCCAGCGCAACGGTGACTTGATCTACCGTATGTACCTGCAAGCCACGCTGCCTAAGGTAACCCTACAGACCTCTGACGGCTCTGGTGCCCAGTTCCGCTGGCTCAACTGGCCTGGTCACGGTCTGATCAAGAACGTGGAGATTGAGATCGGTGGCCAGCGCATTGACAAGCAATACGGTGACTGGCTGCACATCTGGAACGAGCTGACCCAAGAGGCCGGTAAGCAGGCTGGCTACGCCAAGATGGTTGGTAACGTCCCCGTGCTGGTGAACACTCTGGTGCAGGGTGGTGAGGACTGCGACAACGATTGCGGCTCTGGCGCCCCCAACACTTCTGACGAGGTCCAGAAGTGCGCCCCTGAGTACACCCTGTACATCCCCCTGCAGTTCTGGTTCAACCGCCACCCTGGTCTGGCTCTGCCTCTGATTGCTCTGCAGTACCACGAGGTGCGCATCAATCTGGAGTTCCAGGACCTGCGCAACCTGTGCTGGGACATCGCCCCCCAGAACACCTCCAACCCCCACGTTATCCGCGACCGTGTCGCCAACGCTGGTCTGGTCGCTGCCTCGCTGTACGTGGACTACATCTATCTGGACACGGACGAGCGTCGCAAGTTCGCTCAGGTTGCCCACGAGTATCTGATCGAGACCCTCCAGTTCACTGGCGGTGAGTCCATCACCTCGACAGCCAACAAGATCAAGCTGAACTTCAACCACCCTTGCAAGGAGCTCATCTGGGTTGTCCAACGTGACTCGTTCGTCTCCTGCGATGACGCCGTCGTCAACCCCTGGAAGGGCCAGCAACCCTTCAACTACTCTGACTGGTGGGACCGCTGCGTCCTGGAGTCTGGCTACTCCGTCACCCGTGTGGAGGGCATGGCTGGTCGCAACCCTGTAGTGACGGCTCTGATCCAGCTGAACGGCCACGACCGGTTCACTGTGCGCGAGGGTCGCTACTTCAACGAGGTGCAGCCTTACCAGCACCACACCAACATCCCCGCTGTTGGTATCAACGTGTACTCGTTTGCCCTGCAGCCTGAGCAACACCAGCCCAGTGGCACCTGCAACTTGTCGCGTATCGATAACACCACGCTGCTCCTGACGGTCTCCAACAACGCCGTTGGTGCCACCACCAGCTCCACCGTGCGCGTGTACGCCACCAACTATAACGTGTTAAGAATTATGAGTGGAATGGGTGGGCTTGCGTTCTCCAATTAATTGCGGAAACACGAAATATTGTTGTACATTGTGGTTGTTTGTATTTACTATTTATAGTTGTTAAATAGCTACACTATATATTATTCTAATATATTTCCAATATATTAGAATACCTAAAAATAATATCCCGATTGCGTACGCTACTTAAAAATTGATTGCGTTCTCTAATTATAGTCAAGGCAAGGGTAAAATGGCATCAGTACAACTTGATGAAATAAAATGCAAAGGAATTGTTCATCAAGGACCACGAACAGGACTTCAATGTCAAAAAGAAAGACCTGAATCAGGATATTGTGTATATCACCAACGTAATCTTGAATATGATACTCTCATAGCTCAAGGTAAGAAAGTATGTAGTGGTTTCTTTCGTGGTTGTAATGTAGAACTATCTGAGGAAGATGTAAAACAGTTTCGTAAATTCTGTACTACTTGTCGTCTAAAAAAATCAGGGAAACTGTTTCCCTGTAAATCCAAAGGCTGTTCTGCAAAAATTCTGAAAGAAGAAGATAAATACTGTAATAAACATAAAAGAGAATTATTTCGTGACAATGAAAAAGAAATTATTGTACAGTATTGTGATATCAATAGAGGGTGTTTTAATATACTCACAGATGATATTAAATGTACAGACTGTAGAAACAAGGAAAAACAAAAAGCAGCTAATGAGATGGCTATATTACGCAAAGCACATAATATTATTCTTCCTGAAAGATCTGAAAAAGATGAACTCTTTGAAAAACAAGAGTCAACAGCTACAGAAATTAAGGAGGTATGGAGAAATCTTTACCGCAATGCTATGCTGAGAAAAATTCTATTTACACTGACTCAAGAGGAATTTGAAAAACTAGTTATTCAACCCTGCTATTACTGTGGCTTTTACTCAAACCATAAATTTATTGGAATTGATAGAATTGATAATAATAAAGGGTATATTTCAAGTAATTGTATATCTGCGTGTAAAATGTGTAATATGATAAAGCACGTAGACCATCCAAATGCATTTCTTGATAAAGTATCGCTAATCTGTTCATATAGACAAACTCATAAATCTATCCGAGAGAAATCAGATGTTAAATGGTCATCTTACCTAATATATGGTAAAGGGCTGTCATACAGTAAATATAAACAAGATGTTAAAGATAGAGCCAAAACTATTCAGTTTCTAATATCACAATTAGAATATGAAACACTAATTAAAGGTGAATGTTATCTCTGTGGAATTAACCCTATGGAAGGTCATAGAAATGGAATTGATAGATATGATAGTAATGCCGACTATACTATGGATAACTGTAGAACCTGCTGTGGTCATTGTAACAGAATGAAACGTGACTATCTTTATGACGATTTTATCCGTAAATGTATTCAGATTAAAGCACATAATTGTGATAGGTCACGATTTGCAGATATATCTGTCATAAATCCTGAAGCCCAAAAACTAAGAAATGAGTACTATACTGCTGAAGATATTGCCCAATTTCTAAAAAATGGTTACTTGACACGTTTTCTTGAATGGTGTGAAGAAAAGGAGAAATCTGTGGAGTTTACAAGCGCTATTACACATATTGCTAGTAAACTTGAGGGTGATATTGTAGTACAAGTAAGACACGAACTTGACAATGAACGCGCACGTAAGTCTAATCAACAAAATGCTCCTGAAATGAAACAGCATATGCATTGTGGAACAGTCTATATTTGGCTGACGAGTGGGAAAGAAGATGACTTCGTGGAATGGTTTACAACACAATATGAAAAAACTCCCCTCTTTGATAAGCGATTCAAAGAATTGAAAGAATCATTACTTTCTCTTACTAAGGATGATGGAATTAAGGCGTGTAAAAAGTTTATGTATGATGAAAAGAGTCGACGCAATGCGCAGAAAACTCGTAATGAAAAAAAGAGTGTGCCAAAATATTATAAATCCAGCCCTTTACTAATTCCTACAATAGAATAGCCTATAAATACAGTTGTATATTTATCACAACCATCTACTCCACAAAATCAGAAATCAGTAGTATCGTCTCCAATACCTACTGCCAAACATCACATCCTTGTAAAGAAACCTGAAAATTCAGCACCAAAGCAATGGAAAGTAGCCGATATCTATATATATATTTCTGCTGAAAATGAAACTATATATTTGAACTATCTGAAAGAAAATAATTCAACGGATTCCCTCACAGACTTTGAATTAAAGTGGTCAGAACTTGTACAAACTGTTAAACAGCGTTCACGTAAAGAAGCTGAATTGTGTATCAAAACCTTTGTACTTTGGTTGAGAAATATTCGTCATAATGAACTCTGTACTGGAACAAATGCGAAGAAATCGCTGGAAAAAAACGACCGTCAACATTATCGTGCGGATGGTATTCTTATTCTACTGAAAAGCAAGTCGGCAGATGAAATCGCAAAATTCAAAAAATATACTGAAGAGTACACTGGTGATTTGGCAGACGATGCTAAATGGGTGAAACGATGGAATGCGTTTCTTACTGCTGTAGATAGTGAAATATCTGATGAAAAGAAAAAGGAAGTCATTTCCAAATTTCTGATCGCACAACGTAAAAAGAAATTTGATAAGTCAAAATGATATAAAATAAATGCCAATCTCCATTCTATCAATTTTATAGATTTCTATTTAGAATAGAATGGTAAGAGTTCCGACAAAAACGCATACTTCTTATCTTCAATTTCAAACTGCTCATTATTCATTTCAGATGAATATAACTAAAAAAGAGGATACACTTATAAGATATCATTTTATTGTTGGAAATTCCAATAAGCCGTGTTTAGAAGGAAATATAACTCTTCCTAATCCTACAGCTGCTAATGATAGATTTAGTGCTATAGAACCCGAAGCATTTCTTGATAAAATAGATGCATTAGAAGAATGTGCTCTTGAAGATATTACATCTGAATATATGGCAAAACATAGTTTTGGCAAAGAAATGTTAGATGCAATAGTCTTTTTTCTGAATTCACAGTTTCCACAAATTAAAACTGTAAAATTAAGTGATAAAAGTTATATACCATGTAATCGTGTTACAGAAGATACATTAGATTTATTAACGTATTCTATTGCTTTATATAAAAAAACATGGTATGAAGATCGCATTGATGCCTATATGGTTCCTGCTGAAAGATATACACAATATCATAAGGAAATTGAAGACTATGCTTCTAAAGAATACAAGAACTCCATACCATTTGAACTCTTTTTACATAAATATGTGCGAAAACCTTACGCAAATGATATGTTAAATGATAATTTTGAATCATATAACCATATGTATGAAACATCTGAAACATTTCCAGAGTTTTTTCAGAAACTCAGTCGGACGATTCCACGAAATGAAAAGTGTAAATTTTTTAAAGGATGGTTGGAGCAATTTATATACTCAAAAATTAAATTATGGGATCGTATGTGGCACTTTGACCTCTATCCTAAAATCACAGTCATTCAGCAAAAGAATATGAAACCGATACGGAATACAACACGTCGTCAGTAGAGAAGAACTACAAATATGCTTTTTTCCAACTAATCATCAACGTATTCCTTATAAGATTCTTCGTGAAATATTAGAAGGTGAAAGACTGCTAGAAGAATACTCGTAAACATAACGCCCCTTCACCCCATTTCTATTATAATGGACAATCGCCTACAAGACGCAATACAACTGCGTCAAATCTATTGGGGAGACTGTGGTTTTCCAGAATGGGTCATTAATTCAAAACTTTGGAACTATCATCAATTTGATAAAACAGTTACATTCTATCACAAGCAGGATTCTCTTGAAGATGTGAAACGGCTCACTCTAGAACGTGAGCCCTGTAATATTGGTATGCGACGCCTATATGATGGTGATGAACTTCAGAAGGGCTTTGGATGGAAGTATGGAGCATATGGCCTTTCTACTCCTGAAACCCCAATGCCAAATATTGCTATTTATTGTAATGCGACGGTCCATACAGAAAAGAAGGGATTCTTTAATACTCATGTGCTGAATTTAATTGGGTGTGCACTGGACTCGCCACGCCAACCCGATTTCCAGATTTACAAAACAACAGAATCAATTATTGAATTTTACAGAAATATGTGGAACTTAGCACTGGAGGCTGTAAAATATCTTGGGAAAACAAAATTTCAGATTTATAATGTTGGCGGTGGAGCCTTTGCTGGAAAGTATGGCGATGAGTTTACAGCGACTATTTTTGAACCTGCATTTTTACCACTTCTTCCTGAATTTCAAAACGCAGGAATTACAATTCTAGGATATGATTTCAATACACATGAATTTACAGGTGGTTTTATTCCAGATTGTCTAAATGAACCTACACAAGACTTGGACAATACCATCTATGTGAATGCGTGGGATCCTTTTAGTTTAATTGGAAATGGAAATGAATGTGATAATTCATTGGATGGATGGTGGGGACGTTGTTCCAATATGGCTATATTAGGATGGCTAAAAACAAATCCTGATATGAAGTTTGTAGGAGTATAGTAGAAATGAAGCGATTTGGCTTTGTCATTCTCCTCATCATTACAATCACTCTCCTCGCATTCCTTCTCTACAATATCTCTTCCCCTCTCGCCATGTATCCTGAGGAAGCAAAGACACGTCTCCGCAAAGGTCAATTTGATTCTGTAGTCGATGTGCGCACAGATGCTGAGTGGAATTCAGGACACTACCCTCTAGCTATTCACATTCCTCTGAAGCAAGTCAAGGATGTGCTCCCGCAACGTATCCCTGATAAACAATCAAAAATCCTCTTTTATTGTAACACCTCAACACGCGCTAGAATGGCCGCAGAACAAGCTCAACAGCTAGGTTACACCAATGTGCGCTACCTTGTTGGAATTTACACCAACCTACTATAAGAAGATTTGTCCTCCTTTCTGTGAGCTGCGTTGGGTACGATGAGCTTTACAATGGGTTCCATCTACAGCAGCCTTTGGACATTGACGAGACGAACTTAGTGCGTAGGAACAACGATACACCATCATTGCTCCTACACGCAATTTATTTGCCATCCACCCAGCGGAACATTCATCAAAGAACTTGGGAGTAAATTCCTCAATACCTGGCATCTTGTGGAAATGAAGTGGATTTATCTTCTACAATTTTTTAGATGGAGGAGTTTTCAAAGGAATGGTTTAACGATACATCCAAAGAATGGAGGAAAAATAAACGCAAGATGAAAGGTTGTATTTTTCGATATATGTGTGAAATGCGTACAAATGGTAAAAAATGTTGGCGTGATGTCTGTTTAAAAAGTGTGTATTGTAGACAACAATTGGATAAACAACCAGTTGTTGAACTAAAGAATGAAATTTATGTATATAACATATCCACCGAGCAGACATCATTAGACTCCCAGACAACTTCCAAGTTGCCAACATAGTCTTGATAGTCAGTTGCCTTACTTGTACTCTGTTCAGACCCAAGCAGTTTCACAAGAGCCTTACACCTACGCTGTAAGGGACTTCCCAACTCTTGCTTGGACAAATTCTTCCATTTCCACTCAAATTGAAGTGCTGCGCGCTGGTGCGGAAATCCAGTAACGTGACATACACGTGTCCATTGACGACCGTGAGTTGCTTTTGCGCCTCCCGATTGTTTTCCATTGTGTTGTTCTAGACGGCGATCAACATCTAGAGTAGCTCCAACATAGGTCTGGCGCGTTGTAGTACATTGAAGAAGATAGACCTTCCACATATACTTGATTTCTGTAGCCTCTTTAGGATGCGACGAACATCGTTTCGTCATACACGGAAACTGAGAGGTGGAGGGTGGTTTGATGGACTAAAACAGTTGTTTCGGTTTGGACGTGGTCAAGCACAAGCCCCTGCCCCAGCTCCTGCTCCAGCACCCATTCGTGCTCGCCGTCTAGCATTTGCAAATCTCAATGAACCAGATGAGGAAGAGCTACGTCAACAACAACTTTTAGCTGAAGAACAACAAGCAGAACTTCAAGCACAGCAAGCAAGAAATAATGCGATTGTTGAAAACATTCGTCGTCAATCACAGGAGAAAGGAATTGGCCCTCAACTCCCTGTACCTAAGCCAACATGGAAAAATCGTCTCAAATCTGGATGGTCAACCTTTACCAAAACAGTACGCAACCGCCTACCACGTAGACGCCCATCTGTCCCTCCCACTCCACCTCAGGTCACCCCTCCAGGAACACCGCCTCCTGCCAATGAACCTGTGCCCCCTATCACCAGAGAAGCATATCTTGCCAGCGCACAAGAGTCTGTAGAGGATGCCTATTACCGTACTCTATGGTATCTGCTCCAACGCCTTGATGGTCGCACACACGCGCAATTACTTCCTTCCTTGAATCGTTCTAATGAAATGAAACCAACTGAGGCACAGATTCAAGACCTCAAACAACGTCTACACCCTGTGTATGATGCTCTCAGACAAGGTAATGATGCTGAATACAACCAACTGAAGTCCGAATTGCTTGGAGACAACTTTGATAAGGAGCTAAATGAGTGGGAACGCGGAATACCAGCAACAGCTGAAGAGAGGGCTCGTCTATGTTATTCAGATAGTATTTGTAAGCTGTATGCTGGAACTCGTGCTGAGCAATTTGCGCAAGGAAATGTTGCTAACTATTTGGCACGCCTATTACCAAAACTGTATACGATGACGCCAAAAAAACTCCGTGATTTATCTAATATAGAGGGGTCAACATGTACAACACAAGTGAAAGACTGTATTTTAGTTGTCAATCTTGTGGGTCTACACCAAACTGAATTTATGATTGGGACAGATGATTTTACACGCTTTTCACCAAAACTCAGGTTACTTGCTCTAGCAAAAGATTACCTTTACAGTACACCTATGACAACTGTCACATATGGAAAATTTGCCAATCAGCGATACATTCATGATGCTATTGCTGCTGGCGCTGTGCTTTTAATCACTCCTCACTTGGCACTCGATTTAATGAAGAATTTTTCAGAGCTCTATACACTAATGTTTCGGTCAAATCGGTGGAAGACGATGAATAATGACTTTCGTCTACGAATGGTTGCACTTCAGTATTTCATTGCAGTACAGATGGTGGATGCTGAACTTTCTCTCGATCGTGTGCGTGAAGTCTTTACACAATTCCCCAATCCTGCGTTGAATTATACCTATACCCTTGATGAAGAAACAAAGGGACAGCTTGATAGCTACTTTATGGATATCCAGCGAGACTTTAAGGTAAAGCCAATGACACTTGACAAGTATCTCAATCTCTTGAAACCTCTGGCAAATCACCAAGTTCGTTCTTATTTTATGCTACGTATTCCAAGAGGAGCAAATGCGGTTGCCAACTGGGGAACACGTCGTCTTCCTCGCGCTGGGCGTATTGAGCAAGAGGCAAATACGATTGCTGCGCGTCGTCGCAATGCTTCTCGTCGTCTCCTGGACAATATTCATACTGGTCGCTCACGTCTTGAGCTTCCTCCTGAGTTGCGTGTGAGTGCCAATTTGTCGCGGCATCTAACTCAATCACAAAGAGGTCAAGTGAATCGCACCATCGGCTCGGCATTTAACAACACGCGTCGTAACCGCAATCGCCCATCGGCATACGAACCTGTATAAGAATAATATAGTATTAAGAATATCATATTGAAGAGTATACATTTTTCAATATGATATGTTGATTTTATAGAGTAAGTTTAGTCTAAGCACGATTCCGTCTCCGCGTAAGATTCCGATTTTGTGCATTTCGCTGCGCGGCGGTAAGACCACTGCGATACGCGGCCCATTGTCTCAGTCGCACCTCATCACGTCGAGGATTGCGTTCCCCTCTTAGCCACTCGACACGCCACTTGAGCAGCTCCTTTTCATTCCAATCAGGCTTTCGTGCGTTTCGTGTCTTATTGCGTGGAGGCTCTGGTGCCAGTACAGGAGTTGGTGTGGGCTTTGTTACAGGGGGTGATGTAGGCTTTAGTGTAGGCTTTGGCGCAGGGGTTGGTGTAGGCTTTGGCGCAGGGGTTGGTGTAGGCTTTGGTGTAGGTTCTGATACAGGTTCTGGCGCAGGTTTTGGTGTAGGTTCTGGCGCAGGTTTTGGTGTAGGTTTTGGTGTAGGTTTTGGCGTGGGGTCTGGTGCCCCTATTATAGCCAAAAGGCGTTTCTCTAGAGTATTTAACATGTGTAAATTCTTTTTTATACCTTCAATTTTGCTAACTACGTATTGATTCTCCCTTTGTAATGTATATTGATATGGAAATATGTCAAATATTTCTTTTACCCTTTTAACAATTGTATCTAACTTATCGCGTAGGTTACGAACTATTTGTAAATGTTTTTCAGCTTCTATTTTTTTTGTATATCTCTTACCTTCTAAATTTACTTTTATGCGATAAATTGGACTAAATTGAGTAGAATAAATTAACTCGTTACCTTTTCTTATCTCATTTACCAATTCTCGTTTTAATGAACCAAGATTCCGTTCCTCTTGTTCAACTTTTTCTTTTTGTTCTCTACTAATGTTAAGATTTGCTTCTGATTCCACTCGACGAAGCGCCTCTATTTGTTCTTTTGTTCTTTCCGTCCTCAACGCTGTCCATCTTGGATCCTCAATGAATGTCTTTTGTTTTGCTAAAATACTGGTTTCATTCTCGCCAAGAGGAACCTCAGAATCAGAATATCCCGCTTGTTCCAATAGCTGTCGTCCGAGATGATGTGCTTTCCTTGTCTCATCTTTGCTATCAAACTGAACACCCACCATAAATGCTCCAAATGAGGCTTGAAGTGTTTCAATAAGTTTCGTAAATTCTATGCGTATATCTTGTTTAGATTCATCTCCTGTTATTAATAAAGGGAATGGATAAAATAATTGATTAAATAGATAATTTGCAAGATCGTTAATATGAACCTGCTTAGTAGTATATATATGCTTAATAAAGTTCAGAAACTTTAATTCTTTTTGACCATTAATCATAGTTAAATCAATAGAACGATAAACATCGAACGCCCTTGTAAAATTCATCGGTGGGTCATCTCGTGTTGCGCAAACTTCTTCTGTTGGTTTCCCTGAAAATGATGCTCTACGGGCTAGACGGCGACGAGCATTATTTACTGAAACTAAATTACGCGGATCAGCAACTCCAAGAACTGGTTTCATTTGATGATATAGCGATTTAAATACCGAATGATCTTGAATAAAATTTATAGGGGGTCTACAAGAGGATATGATGATAAAACGATAGGGTTTCCGAGAAATACTTGGTTTCTTAAGAAGTATAGATAAGTATGTATCTTCATTAAATAATGAATCAGGGTCTTCCTTGAATTCTTTATTCGTTAATGTATAGAGAAACTCTGGCTTCTTAAACCAAGCATATGGTTCTCTATCAAAAAGATCCATTTTTAAGTATTCTAGCTTATTTTCCGTTGAGAGAGCAACAAATGATTTCCAATGCTCTGAAACATAAGGAGATGCTTGTTTAATGATATTGCGCACCTCAGGAGTATTATTTGCCTTTACAAATTCAGCAAGTTTAAATACATAGTTATTTTCAGGTATAGTAATATCAAACATCTTAGGGTCACGCACGGGACACTTAAATACACCTTTTGCCCAGTAATTCTGATTACCGCTATCGAAGCTCAAATATGTATCTGGAAGTAAATCACCGGGTATATAAACATGTTGGCTTCCATAGGTTCGTGTCTTGGCGTTTTCACCTGTTGAGATATACGTATCATATAGTGTCTTGAAGTACTGTTCTCGAGAAGTATTGGAAATCATCCATTCTGCATTATGTGTAACCCCTGTTGTAAATCCTGAAAATCCAATAAAGATAACGAATGTGTTTTCAGGAACAATCATCCAGCTCTGCAAGTTCGTTGATCCGTGTGCAGATACATAGAAAATATCACTGTTTTTATCTAATAGGGATGGGTTTGTGATTTCTGGCGTCAATTCCCCTATATATTGTTTGCCACCCCCTTTCATTCCTACATTGAAACTATGTTTTGATTATATTGCTGAACAGTTTAATCTTAATTATAATTATCTTAGTTCTTATCTATATGTATATAACACCGTATGAAAAAATTGAGTTGTAAACTCACACTATAACTAGTACAGAAATGAATATGCCCTTTGTAGAGTTTATTGACCACAATATTCCTTGTACAGAGTTTGATACTCTTGAGAAGGCATATAATTATTCATATGAGCTTGATTCCTTTCAAAAGTATTCAGCAGTAGCAATTCACAAGGGTCATAATGTTCTTGTGTGTGCCAAGACGGGTTCTGGAAAGTCAACAACGGCCGAGTACGCAATTGCCCATTGTCTCAAGCAAGGAAAGCGAGTCTTCTACACGACTCCTATCAAGTCCCTCTCAAACCAAAAGTTTCACGACCTGCGACAGATGTGGCCAGGAAAGTATCAGGTTGGCATTATGACTGGTGATATCAAGGTAAATCCTGATGCCCAGATTGTCGTGATGACCACTGAGCTTCTTCGTAATCTTCTCTACAAGCAAGGCACTGCGACTGAACACGTTGGTCTCACTGCATCCCTCACGCTACAGAATGTTGGCGCGGTCATCTTTGATGAGTGCCACTATATTAATGACAGGGATCGTGGAAAGGTCTGGGAAGAGACAATGATTCTCCTTCCTAAAGATGTTCAGCTTATCCTTCTCTCGGCCACTCTAGACAAACCTGAACTCTTTGCTGGATGGCTGGGTGAACTCAAACAAGTTCCTTGCCATCTCATTCAGACGCAGTATCGTATTGTCCCTCTGACCCATTACGTCTGGAACAATGGAAAACTCAGTATCATTATGGATAGCAAGGAGACCTTTCACGACGATGTCTATGCGGATTGGGCGCGTGGTCGCACACAGGAAGTCAAGGACCACGAGGCGTATCAGAAGAAGGTTGTACTGGCTAAACGACAGGGACACGAGGGACCTGTCTCTGGCAAGACGCGTCCTCAGAGTTTCCAGCATCAGCTCAATGAACTCATTCGTTACCTCCACGAGAAGACACTAGTCCCTGCGCTCTGTTTCGTGTTGAGTCGTAAGGGCTGTGAACAACTTGCATCTCGTGTTGAACAGGACCTTCTCGATAGTAGCGATGTATCTGCTGCCCTAAACATCTTTGACTTTCACCTCCGCAAACACAAGGAAAATCTGGAAAAGATGCCTCAGTATCACACCCTTCGTCGTCTTCTCCAAAAGGGTGTCAGTTTCCACCATAGCGGTGTTCTGCCTCTGCTCAAGGAGGTCATTGAGATTCTGTTTAGCAAGGGTTATGTCAAGCTTCTCTTCTGTACTGAGACCTTTGCGGTTGGTCTGAATATGCCGACTAAGACGGCCATCTTTACTCAGCTCACGAAGTATGATGATGCGACTGGTGGTATGCGACTTCTGCGGACAGATGAGTATATCCAGATGGCTGGTCGTGCTGGTCGTCGTGGAAAGGACCCTGTAGGCACGGTCATCTATCTTCCTGACCGCGAACCACCGACAACCGCTGAAATGCGTGCGCTAATGAAGGGTGGAAAGCCTCAGGTTCAGAGTCGTATGGACTTTCACTATGACTTTCTGCTTAAGACGCTCCAGAGTGAAAATCTACGCTGGATGGATATTCAGGACAATTCGTATTGGATGCGGCAACACAGGTCAGCCATCAAGGCACAGCAGCGTGAAATTGAGGAGCTTGAGGCAAAGGCAAAGAGCCTTCCTATGACTGAAGAGGCCATCTCAGCAATGGAGGAAAAGGATACACTGGAACTGCGTGTCAAGGTTGAAACGAATGCCAAACGCAAGGAAGCACAGCGACTCCTGGAGCGATGGAAGGATAGACACGTAGGAATGCAATGGCACACCTATCAGGAGAACTGGAAACAACTGAAAAAGGTGATTATGGATACTGCACAAGCTAAAGTTGTACTTGGTCAGATGCAAGCGGATAGGGGTAATGTAGAAGATTGGCTGAATGTGCTACGAGACCTGGATTTCATTGATGTCAACAACAAGTTGCGTCCAAAGGGCATACTCGCCTCTGAGTGTAATGAAAGTCATACCCTTCTCGCTGCTGAGTTCTACCAGCGTGGCTACCACAAGAAACTGACCCCTCACGAACTCTTTGCTGCCCTTGCATCCTTTATTGACGAGAAACAGACGGATGATACGCCTTCGCTAGAGCAACTAAATGTTCCAGCGGCGGTCAGGGATGCGATGATTGACCTGGATGCGATTACAAAGGACTTCTGTAAGGTGGAGTCCAAGTATCGTGTCTATAGCCGAGAGGACTTCTGGACTCTGTCAACGACGTGGGTTGAACCTGTATGGCGTTGGCTACAGGGTGATGATGCTGCCCAGATTTGCTCAGACTATGGTCTCTTTGAAGGTAACTTTGTCCGAGCCATTCTGCGGGTGAGCAATATGGTGGAAGAGTGGAATGCGATGGCGGAACTGATGGAAGATACTGAACTTCTTGACAAGTTCCGTGACATTCAGAATGACTTTGTGCGCGGTGTTCTCCAGCAGGATAGTTTGTATCTCCATCTATAAGGAATGATCAACCCACTGAACAAACGGCCGCGCCAACCCCCGCTAAATCGAGAAGCACAAGAAAAATCGTTTCAGGAACTGAGAAATCAGTATTCAGTCAAACCACCAGAAACTCAGCCATTTTTTCCAGTTCAAGCTCAGAAAGTAGAAAAGCCAGCGGAAACAACTCAGTTACAGCAATATCAAAAATTGCTGGAAGAGCGTGGAATGAAGATTCAAGCAACTCAGGTGGAAGAACATGTAAAGGAAAATCAGACCTCTGAGACAATCAAACAATTCTATTGCTCTCATATCTTTACTCCCGTCAAGGCAACCTTTATGTCGATGCCTATCAGATATAAAATTTGTAGTAAATGTGGGGTGGTAAAGTAAAATTGACAAAATAGTTATGATTCCTAAATACAGAACATCATGAGCCTCCAAATCTATATGGGCCCGATGTTTGCTGGAAAATCCAGCACGATTATTCGTCTCGTCAATCGTTACAAAAGTATTGGCAAGACGATGTGTCTGGTCACCTATGCTGGAGACACGCGTTACAATGATGACCTGTATTTATGGAATCACGATGCGCTAAAAGTTCCGTGCGAACGTTGGTCTGACCTAAATTCGCACCGGCTAGACCAGGTCCTCACCTCAGCAAATATTGTAATTATTGATGAGGCACAATTCTTTCCTGACCTTCTAGAGTTTATAAAGTTTGCGGTGGAGATATCCAATAAGCACGTGATTCTGGTTGGTCTAGATGGTGACGCAGACCGCAAACCGTTTGGACAGCTTCTGGAGTGTATTCCTCTCGCAGACGATGTCTACAAACTCAAGAGTTTCTGTAAGTATTGCTCTGATGGAACGGAAGC